>Ga0209070_100420_pt1 | contig 27995 bp, 31 predicted proteins | sample SynthPrep_5_END__FD_187205 | JGI IMG/M metagenome (GOLD analysis project Ga0209070, IMG submission 187205) | Synthetic microbial communities from Ohio, USA - SynthPrep_5_END_DS10_MetaG (SPAdes) (version 2) | ecosystem: Engineered > Bioreactor > Aerobic > Activated sludge | place: USA: Ohio... | reverse complement strand
CCTCCCTCCCTTGCAACCTGACCAAGCCGCTCAGTCGGTCTCGGGAAGATCAAGAACAACCTGCTTTAACGTCTTCAACGAACTTTTCTTCTTGGCGCTGGATGTGCGTCTTTCCGCGTCCGTGACCGTCTCATCGAACAGGTCCACCGGTATGGCCTTCTTCGCACCCAATACCTTGAGCGTAATTCCCTCCTCGAGGGAAAGTTCCTCGTCCAGAGCGACAGGCTCAGCAACCATGGTTCGCTTTGGTTCGAGGACCTTGAGCGCGAACCCATCGTCGGTCACCGCTTCAGCTGCCATAACAGGCGCAATGTCCGAGATCCGTCCCGTTGCCCTGATGACATTCTCCACCGGCGCAGCTTCGGAAGGTTCGTCCGGCCGCGGTACCTCCGCAGCGGTCCTCTCCTCCTTTCGGCATGCGTTAAGGTATTCTTCTGTGAGAGGTGGGACAGGCTTGTGAACTGGCAAGGAGATCTTGCCTACGGCTGGACGATTAGCCTTCGAGTAAGCCTCAGCTGTTTTGAACGGTTCGGTCTCGAAGTACCGGAGCTTGTCACCGAATATCGGGCTTTGCCCCTCGATCAACAGCACGAAATTCTTGTCCGCCATTTTGCGGACTTCCTGTGGCATCATCAGATCGCGCTCGCGGATTTGCTCGACCTTGGTTCGGCGCGGCAGCCCGACGAGTTCAATGGTCCGGGATTCTGACTGATAGCGTATTGTCTGTTTCCCGAGCGCCCGCGAAACATATTCCGCCGTGGTCTGATCGTTGGCACCAAGGATCAATTGATAACCGCAGTTGCCGAGAAGCGATTGCCGCGATTTTTCGCCATAGATCTCATCAAGATTGCTGATGTCCTGGATGATGAAGGCGAGTTTGATATTGTAGCCTGCCACATAGGGCAGCTTGGTCATGATCTCGTCCATCTTTTTGAGCTGGCGGAACTCATCGAGCAGGAAATAGACCGGCACTGCGTTTGGATTGTGCTCCAGGGTCAGGAGGTTCATTAGCTGCTGCACAAACAGCGTCAGCAGAGGGCGCAAGATGGTGATGTCGGTGATGTTTGGCGCGAGATATACCGAGATCGGTTTACGGTTCATCATGGCCAGGTCGATGTCCGTTGTCTCGGTCGCCGCCACGATCCGCTCGTTCTGGAAAGGAGCCAGTGCATTCTGCAGTTCGGTTATCGCCGAACCAGCGGTCTTTTCCGGCAGGGCAATATAGGCGTTGAAGCTCTCTTTCGTGAATTTGGAGAGATATGGTTCGTTCTCCATAATGAGCTTCATGAGGGTTTGAAGCGGCTCCCCGGAATTGAGAAGAGAACTGACTTCGCCGAGGTTTCTGCGGCCTTCGTAGAATTCGCTTTCCTCGACATAGCTGATCAAGCCGGCCGCGACGCGCTGCGCCATCAGCTGCCAAAAACCACCGTCGCCGGCCGAGGACTTGGGGACGAGGATCGAGGCCATGTTCTGGATATCTGTGGTCCGGTTTCCGCGATCGCCGCGAATGAAGTCCATCGGGTTCCAGCGGTGCGTTTCCTCTTGACCCGGAGAAAACAGATAGACTTGGTTGCCCATCTTGCGGCGGTGCGCGGCTGTTGCCGTGTAGATCTCGCCCTTCAAATCCGTGACGAGCATCGAGCCAACATGCATCAGGGCATTGGGAATAACATAGCCCGCACCTTTACCGGAGCGGGTCGGGCCGATGACCAGATGATGTCGATCGTCTTTTGTCCGAAGGATGTTTTTGCCATGACGCCCGAAGATATGACCGTCTTTCCGAAACCATTTTCCCCGTCGCAGATCGGCGACGGTCTGGAACGCTGCGTGTCCGAGTGGCTGTGAGCTTTGCCGCAGCCCCACATAAGCGACGACGGCTACGATCGCGATTGTCGGAACCATCGCCATCAGCGCAACGCGCTGTAGAACAACGTTCGAGGCAAAATACCAAAGCTGCAGGATCGGTGCGAAGGGCTGACTGCCGAGCGTCAAATTTAGTATGCGAGGGTCTTTGTAGATTATCCCAAGCAACGCTCCGTAGGAGAGCGACCAGATCATAAATGCGATGGCGAGACAAAATGCTAGATAGAACAGCCGATAGTTGTTCACGCTCATTCGATATCTTTCGAGAATGCTATCTCTGAAATCCCGCGCTTGCCGCCCACCTTGCGCAGCTGCACGACGATCGGGATCACGGACTTGATGTAGGACATCAGATCTGCCTTGCTGAAGCCGCCGGAAAGTCCCGCCTGCATAACCATCATGCAAAGCTGTTCGTAGGCTCCGCTTGGCGTGTCCGCGTGGATTGTCGCCATTGAGCCGGGATGGCCTGTGTTGATGGCGCGCAGGAAGGTAAAAGCTTCTGCGCCGCGAATTTCGCCGACGAACAGGCGATCCGGCCGCATACGCAAAGATGCCTCGAGGAGTTTCAGCATATCGACGTCCGCCGTTCCTTGGGATCCTTTCGATGCAACCAGGTGCACAACGTTCCTGTGTGGTGGATTGAGTTCGCGCGTGTCTTCAAGGGTGATGATGCGTTCGCCAGGATGGACTGCTTTGAGGCAAGCGTTCAGAAAGGTTGTCTTTCCGGACGCCGTACCGCCGCTGATCAAAATCGACACGCGGTGTTCGATCGCATCTTTCAGGAAGTCGAAAATCTCGCCGTTCTGAAGGTGAGCCATGAGGCGTTTATCGGTTTCCGATAGTCCGCCAGTCATGACCTCGACGCGATCTAGGGCGCCAGCGTCGCGATAATCTTCAAGTGAATAGTCGCTCACGACCTGCTTGCGGATCGAAACCACGCCGCCATCTACGGCGACTGGCTCCAGCACGAACTGAATGCGCTCCCCCGTTGGAAGGGAAGCGCTCAAGATAGGATTTGCCTTGTTAACGAACTGGCTGGACCTTCCGGCGACCTGGGTTGCGAGAAGTTCGATTTCGTCTTTGGTCAGATCTGGAATGCTGTGTTCCGTCATATGGACATCGCCAAGACGTTCGACAAAGACGCGGCCTGGTCCATTCACCGAGATCTCGACAACCGTAGGATCGCTCAGAAACTCTGTGAGTGGCTTCAGTGCCTTTCGAAGAAAATACGTATCGTCGCTGGCAAAGGTCGAATTATCGAATGCGACGTTCACGGCTGATCTCCTTCATCGCTTCGGTTACGGGATCATCGTAGAACTCGGAAAAATCGAGGTCCTGGCGAACAAAGATAAAGATGCGCTCCCCTTGACTGACGCTAATCGTCGGAGGGATGCGCAGGTTTTCTTGAAGAGCGGTATTCGCCATATCGGAGAAGGTTTGAGCTATCGTCTGGCGTGCAAGTTCTTCGCCCCGCTGGCCGTCGCTTGTTACACCGTTCGTCGCCCCACTACTGCCGTAGCCGGTTGCATAGCTCGCCCCGGCGCCGACGATTGAGAGCATGATGGCGGAACCGAAACGTTCACGCCACTTGTTATCGACCAGACCCGTGAGCCCGGAGCGGCCGAGGCTATCTGTTCCGATAGAGTTCAGCCTTACGGCAATCCCGTCATCGCGAATGAGCCGCGTCCAGACAACGAAGATCCGTTTCTGGCCCCGCGTGATAGACGACTGATATTCGCCAATCAGACGCGTTCCCGTCGGAATGAGCACACGACGGCCATCGAACGAATACACGTCCTGCGAGGTCACGGCCCTGATCTGGCCAGGAAGGTCGCTCACGATTGCGGTTTCGAGGATGCCCGGGATCAAAGTACCTTCAGGAACAACTGCGTCGATGCGGTCGATCTTCGTAGCCTTTGCGGAGCGATCGCCGGCAGCAGAGGCCGCTGCAAGATACTTGCTGTTCTGATCTTCGCCGGCAACAGCGGATCCGGAGGCCGCACCGCCCTCACCAAAGCCGCCAGATGCGCCGCCTCTTGCCTGATCGACGGCAATCAGCTTCGACTTGAATCGTTCTGGAAAGACGTAGGGGACCTCGGGTTCCGCAAGTTCTGCCGGGGGCTCTGCCACGACGGCAACAGGTGGCGGCGGAGGCGGAGGAACCTGAAACGTGGTCGTATCTGGCTTTTCCTCTACAGGCTCAGCCACGGGAAGCTCGATAATTGCAGGTTCCGTTGGTGCAGGCTCGGGCTTTTCGCTGCCCATCGCGAATGAGGGCGGCCTGAAGTTCATCGACTGAAATTCCTCGTCAACGATGTTCGTCGGCCCGACTTTCTTGTTGTTTTCAGACGACATGACTGCCGCCATTGCAACTAATCCGACCATCACAAAAGCCGCGCTGCCAAGAAGCTGCTTTTTCTTGGCGCGCTTGTCTGCGACAGGGGCGGTATGCTCGCCATTCATGGCTTTCAGGTGAATGTTCTCGGTCACTTGTTGCCGCTCCTGTAGCGCTTTTGAGCCTGCAATTCCGGTTTTGGGGCCATGATGTCGGGATCCGGAGCGCCAAAATCGGGTTTGCGGAGGTTGAAAATGCAGGTCCACTGATCGCCGTCGCGCAAAGTGTATTGCGTGGCAACGCCATCCACGACGATGTATTCCCCCTCTTTGCGGAAGTTGCGCAGCGTCTCGGAGAAGTTCGAGTTCACTGCGAAAATGGCCGGTGTGCGGCCTTTGAATTTGAAGAACGTCTTCTTGCCGTCATCAAAAATCGTAGTCGGCTTCAGCGCCGCGTCACCCGAGAAAGAATAGTCAATATTGACGTTTTCCTTGTCGATCGCTGAAACATTTGGATGGGCGGCGCGGGCTTCGGCCTCTGCCCTGAGTGACGCATTCAAATCCTTTTCCGGGTAGACAAAGCGCACACCGAATATCTTCTTGTTGGCGGTGGGTGCAAAGTCGTGCAGTTCAAGAAAGTAGATTCGCTTTGTCGTGACGATGTTGAGGTTGGTAACGACGTCCTGGGCTATCGGCTTTATGAAAAGAATGTTGCCCTTTTCGGTCGGGGCAACCTGCCAGCTATCGCTGTCGCCGAGAGAAATCGTCTCGAATTTCTCATCTTCATCGAAAATCAGCATGGTCGAAATGCCGTAGGTCGCGTCGATCCGGACCACGTTGTTTTGCTGATAGACAACAGATGTAACGCGGGAATCGAGCTTTCCGGGCGTGGGCGTTTCGAGCGCGAGAGCGCCGAAACTGGATGCCAGCACGAGGGCTGTAGAGAGCAGTAAACGTCGCATCAGCCATTGCTCCCATTGCCAACCGTCTCTTGATCGCGGCGATAGCTATAGACCTGAAAACCAAGCGGATTTTCGAACATCCACTCGTTCACCTGTGGCTTGGAAGTATAGCGGAAGCGGACAACGCCGACGAAATGGCGCACCGTCGTTTCGGTGTCGCTCTTTTCTTCGGTCGAGAACCGCACGGATGCTGTGCTGTCATTCAGGAAAGTCACGGACTTGATCTCGACGCGAACCCGCTTGGATTTACCCAGCACCTTTGTCGGGTTTTTTGGATTGGTCGCGCTGTAGAGTTCCTGAAGGTCGCGCGCTGCATCACCGGTCGAGAGCAGAGCCGCAATTCTGAAGTTCTCTTGCAGGATCGAAGGGTCGTAGCCTTCCCGCATACGCATGAAGCGAACAACGTTTGCCTGTGTGACGGCTTGGCGTTCCGTCACGGTCAACTTGTCAAAACTCGCGTCGAGGCCGGATTTGACTTCAATGTAGCCGGTGTTTTTGTCGACCACCACCAGATACGGCTCGTAGGACTTCAGCGGCACCAGACTTGCCAGAGCCGCCAAGGAGACGAGGCAGATGATTATGCAGAGGATCGTAATCGCCCAAGCCAATCTCTTGGACCGGCGTTCCTTGCGAATGACGTCCGCCTCCCAAACAGCACCATCTTTGAAATAGCTGGCAAGGGTAGAGTCCGTGCTCTGAGACATTGGGTTACCTTTCAAGAAATGGGGAGTTAGGAGGGCCTGCTGAAGGAGCTGATTTTGTCCTGCATGGCCGCTTCAGTGTTCGATCTGTTTTGAATGGAACCGCCAGCAGGCGGGGACGCAGGCTTGTCGCTCCTGCCGCCGCCGCGGGACAGAAGCCAGGTGGCCATACCTGCCGCGCCTAATGCGACTGCTCGCGCCTGCCTGTAGCCGCCTCCGGAAGCGCTTACGCCGATCGATCCAGTGATCGATTGCGCTACGGTCGTCACGTTCACGAGCATCAGGCAACCAGCCATGCAGAGGAGAACAAAGGAGACAAGCTGCGTTAGTGCCAAAGAACTGGAAGAGACAGCGACCTCAATCTTCGCGAGCTCAGGATTTAGTGCAGCAATCAGGAACGCGACCACTACGTACACAAACATCGGGATGATTGCGTAGTGCAGGATCTGCGCGAACCAAGCAGATCCCAGATTACGCGTTTGGGGAAAGAGCATGCAGCCAATGAAAATTGGCGCTGTACCTATCAACACCCACATGGCCACTTTTGCGATCATCAGAATTGCCAAAGCGATTCCTGCGACGGCCCACGCAAGGAACATTATAAGGATGCCCAGCAATGAAGGGAGGATCGTAAAGTAGCCCGACTGTTCCGCTAATGCGGCTCCAGCGTTGCTCGCTGTGGTAACGATCATCGAAAGCCCATTCGTCGGCTCCGTAATGCCGGTGCTGGACGCTGCCAAAATCGCCCTGCCGACATTTTCCGGCGTATTGCTCAGCCATTGATAGAACAGGGAGTTGAACACCTCCCAATTCTGAGTGAGCGTGAGGATAATGAGCAGGCGTACGGTTCGGCCGACGAACTCCCCAACCGAAATTTTCGCCGTGCCCATGATGAGCTGAACACCGTACAGTGCCACGTAAAGAACGAACGCTACCTTCAGGACCGGCAAGATTTGGTCGCCCACGATACCGTAGGCGCGTGCGGAAAAGCCCTGCCCGATCTGGTCAATACGCATCAGCAAGTCAGTGACAAAGTTATTCATAAGCCCCCACGCGAAACGTTAGCTCGCGCCTTCCGTAATGGCGTAAATCGCGTCGAGCGCGCTTTGATCGTTGTTGACTGGCGCCATAGGACCGCAGTCGTGGCGAGGGTCGGTCTCGGAGGCGTATGAGGTGAGATTAGCCGGCCGCTTGCATGGCGCGCTCTTCTCCTTGACCGTTCCGCACCCTGAAACGGCGATGGCGATGAACAGAAGGAGAGCTTTCTTCATGGCTTGTTGATCCGCGGATCGCCCCACATGCCATAGGAGCCCTTCTTGCCAATTTGCTCAGCTTCCAAAAGGTCGGGGCGCTCTGGAGAGCCGTCCTTCTTGCGGGCAATCTGCACCGCTCCAAGTGAAACAAGCTGTTCCTCCAGCATGTCCACCGCGTCCATTGCGTTGGGGTAATAGTAGTAACCCCAACACGTCACGTTCTGCTTAGGCGCGTCGATCTCGGTAATGAATGCACGGCAAAACAGGACCTTCGCCGACTGCACCATGATCTGGAGTTGCTGTTTTGCGAAATCAGCGCAGGTGCCGGAAAAACCTTCGGCACGGTTCACAAGTGAGCCGTCGCAAGGCTGAATGCCGTAAAGATGCACCGTGATCTTTTCATCAACCTGGATATCGGTTCCCGATAGAGCGCGATACCCATTGGCAGATGAAAAGCCCTTGCTTTGCGCTACCTGCCCTTTGCCATCGTAATATTCGATGACGAGCACGCTTTTTCCAGGAGCCGCCAGCTCCCGCACATAGTCCTTATTGATGGCTGGAGCCGCCGAAGCTGCCGCAGCCAGCAAGCAAAGCGCCGTGCCCGTCGAGGCGATCATTCTCTTCATTTCGTCCCCTTCCGCCTGCGCCAAACAAAATTGGCTCTTTCCAGGAAATCTAAAAGCATGTATCACAAACCATAATATGATACATTCCACAGGGTCAACCTAACGGTTTTCTCGGAAGAAAACAACACCGCAGTAGGCAAAACTCGGCCAAAAGGGACGAAGATGAAAAAAGAGAGTGCCTTGCTTTTCTCGCTTCTCGTGGGCGCCTCACAATTTGTCCCCGCTCCACACGCAAGAGCCTTTGAAAGCTCACAAATCATTGAAAATAAAGGAATTAATCAAGATTACATTTCCGAAGTCTCGGCTGTAACAGCTTATGGCTTTGAGCAAAGATGGGGTGGCGGAGACCGCGCCGCGGTCGATTTTCATCTTCCGGTGAGCGAGACCGCGGTCGATGTCCCTGGTTCGTCAGGCGATACAAATAAAAGAGGTTTCAAGACCAGCCAAGAAAAGCGTCCTTTTAGGATGGTTCCTGAACCTTCTACGGTTACGGCATCCGAAGGAACGCATTCAGGAGAGTGCGGCCCATCGCCGCTTTCTCCCGAGCAGGTTGAGAAGTTGGTACGTACGACCGCAACGAGGTTCGGCGTTGACGAAGGTCTTGCTGTCGCCGTTGCGTGGGCGGAAAGCCGCTTCGACCAGCAGCGCAACTCCGAAGCGGGAGCGCGTGGGCCAATGCAGCTTATCCCGGCAACCGCACAACGCTTCAGCGTGCGGGATATCTGCGATCCGGTTCAGAACATTGAGGGCGGCGTCAAATACCTGCGCTTCCTGCTCGATGAGTTCACCAATCCCATTCTCGCCGTCGCCGCCTACAACAGCGGCGAAGGCCGAATCTACGAACACGGCGGCATTCCGCCGTTTCGCGAAACCGTCGAATACGTCGCCAAGGTCACGAACTACCAGCTTGGCGTAACGCTTCCGACAAAGAAGGCCCCCTCACCCCCGAAACCTCCGCAATCCCCAAACGAGGAAAGCGGATCGCACGGCGTCATTCCCGTTCAAAAGAACGGGAAGTTCATCGCCGGCATCATGCATTTTTGATCACAGGAGAGAATGAAATGAACATCCAGTTTCCCAAGGTAAAGTATCGCAAGGCCGTCGTTATCGGCGGGCTTATCGTTGCCGCGCAGTTGGTTGGGGCAGAGGCAGCGTTTGCGCAGTCCGCATTCACCCCTCTCCAATCGGCGCTTCAGATGATTGTTGATTTCATCAACGGCTCCTTCGGTCGCCTTGCGGCTATTATCGCAGTTATGGCGCTCGGCCTCGCAGCATTTGCTGGCCGACTGTCCTGGATGACGGCAGGAGCGGTCATTCTCGGGATGGGGCTTGTGTTCGGCGCACCGACGATCGTTGACCAGCTTATTTCCAGCGTGAAGTAAGCAATGGCGCAATATACCGACGATAAGCCTCACATGACCCCTTTGGTCATTGGCCTGACGCGCTCCCCAACACTTTGGGGAGTGCCGTACATGGCCGTCGTCCTGGTGATCGGCTTCACCATGATTGGCTGGCTGGCAACGAATTCCTTGTGGTCATTCCTGATCGCTCCAGCCGCCTACCTCTTCCTTTTTTCGCTTTGTACGTGGGACGCGAAGATCCTTGAGGTCTTCCAGGTCACGACGAGAAAAACTCCACGCACGCGCAACAAAAGCTTCTGGGGCGCAAACTCTTACGGGCCGTAATATGCTGCACAAGTTCATTCGGGACGAATTGGGTTTCGGAAAAACCGCTCATAATGAGCGCCCAATGTCTGTTCATATCCCCTACACGCGCCATGCGTCAGACACAGTGGTGCGGCTCGACAATGGCGCTCTTGCCAGTGTCATCAAGTTGAACGGCCTGTTTTTTCAGACCGAGGATCAATCCCGCCTGAACAATGAAGCCGTGCTGCGAAACACCATTCTTCGATCGCTCGGCTCCAGCCGCTTTTCTGTTTGGTCCACGATTATCCGTCGCCAAATCCAGCCGGAAATTGAAGGCGAGTTTGCCGACGACTTCTGCAAGGTCCTCGATGAACGTTACAAGCAGCAGCTTGACCGCAAGCGTATGTTTCAGAACGACATCTATTTGACCGTGGTAAGGTCCAAGCTTCGCGGCGCGCTCAGCATCGCCGACCATCTTCGCGGTGCCCTCAACAAGGTTCAGGGTGCCGAGGTGCGAGAGCAGGAAGATCGCGAGGAAATCAGCGACTTCGAACAGCTCATCACGAATGTTGTATCTCAGCTGAAGAAATACGGATCACGCCGGCTCGGGATCGCCATTAGAGGCAAGCAGCCGTTTTCCGAACCATGCGAATTCTTCCAATCGATCCTGTCATGTGGCGTTCCGCGTCAAATGCCGCTCCCGCGCATGGCTATCAAAGATTACGTCGGAATGTCGCGTCTGCACTTTGGGCCACGCACGATGCAGACTGACGCCGATCAAGATACCCGTTTCGGTGAAATGATCTCGATTAAGGAGTACCCGGGCATGACTGGCCCCGGAATGCTCGATGGCCTGCTGCAAATGCCGCACGAGTTCATTCTGACCCAATCGTTCACCCTCTCTGACAAGCCCATTGCCCAGGAGCGGATTACTCGGTTACAGCGCCAGATAGCCGCATCGGATGAACGCGGCACGAACGTCGAGACGGATATCAATCAGGCCCTTGCGCAGCTTATGAGCCAGGAGGCCGTCTTTGGCATCCACCACTTCTCCCTGCTTTGCCTATCCCGCGAGCTCGACAAACTCAAAACCGTTGTCTCCGAGCTCGGAAGCTGCCTTACAGACATGAATATGCCTTGGGTTCGCGAAGACCTGAACCTCGAAGCGTCCTTTTGGGCGCAACTCCCGGGCAACAACTCCTATATCGCCCGCGAAGCCATGCTTTCGAGCAGCAACTTTTCCGGCCTGTCGTCCCTGCACAATTTCGCCAGCGGCCGTCGCGATGACCTTCACTGGAATGTACCGATTACAATCCTCGAAACAGCATCGCAAACGCCATACACCTTCAATTTTCATAACGAGCGCGGCGTCGGCCACTTTCTCGTTACCGGCCCAAGCGGCTCTGGTAAGACAGTGGCGCTCACCTTCCTGCTGGCGCAGGCGTTTCGCGTCTCACCAGCGCCTCGGGCTGTCTTTTTCGATAAGGACCGAGGCGCAGAGATCTTTGTGCGGGCGATGTCCGGCACCTACGAGATCCTTGAGCCTGGTGCGCCCACCGGTTTCAACCCATTGCAGATCGAGAACACTCCCAAGAACCGGGAGTTTTTGTCTCGCCTGTTCAAGGTCATGCTTGAAAGCAAGGCCGCGCCTTTCACCCAGGAAGACACTGACCGCCTCGAAAGCGCCCTCCTACGACTGATGAGGGAGCCGCGGGAGCAACGCCACCTTCGCAACCTCTCTGGACTTTTGATCGGTCAGACCCGGGCCGGCGTCAACGACCTCGCGGCCCGCCTCAAGCCGTGGATCGATGGAGATAAGGCGTGGCTCTTCAATGCCCAGAACGACACGCTGCAATTGGATCGCGCCCGCGTCATCGGTTTTGATATGACAAACATCCTGTCGCTCCCCGACATTCGCGCGCCAGCTCTCATGTACATCTACCACCGCCTTGAGGAGCTTCTGAACGGCGATCCTGTGATGATCTTCATGGATGAAGGTTGGCAGCTCCTGCAGGATGAAACGTTCAGTGGCTTCATCGTTGACCAAATGAAAACGATCCGTAAGAAAAACGGGATCGTCGGCTTCGGCACGCAATCTGCGGCCGATATCGCCAACGCAAAGGATGCTCACACTCTCATTGAGCAGTCGCCGACACACATTCACTTCCCCAACCCTAATGCCGACGAGGCGAGCTATATCAAGCGGTTCAGCCTGACCCGCAAAGAGTTTGATTTCGTAAAAAACACGACGCCCGAGCAGCGAGCGTTTTTGGTCAAACACGGCACTGACTCGGTCGTTGCGAAGCTCGATCTTGGCGCAATGCCCGATCTTATCAAAGTCTTGTCCGGAACCAAATCTTCGGTCGATGAGTGCACGGCGCTGCGTGCCCAGCACGGTGACGATCCGAAAATCTGGCTTCCGATCTTTTGCGGTTGGGAGGCTTCGGATGAAACGAAATAGAACGGTCGTCGCGCTGCTATCAGGTGTCTTGTTCGTCTCTGGCGCGAAAGCCGACGTTCCAGTCGAAGACAACAAGGTTACCGGCGAGAAGCTAACCCGTGACAGCCTCACCAGCAAAGTCGAAGAAACCGACAAGAACCGCTTCGTGCAGAATAAGAGCGTAACCTGCTCCGTTTACCGGCCAGCGAAGGGCGGGGATCCGAATGCGGCCGCGCAGGCGAATCCGGAAATTGCGGGCCTCATAAAACGAGTAGCCCGTGAAGAGGGCGTGGACGAGACGCTTTTCATGGGCCTGGTTTATCAGGAGAGCCGTTTCAATCCGTGCGCACGATCGCAAGTCGGCGCCATCGGCCTCTCGCAGCTTATGCCGGGCACTGCCAAGGATCTCGGCGTTAATCCCCACAACATCGAAGAAAATCTTCGTGGGGGAGCGCGTTATCTCCGTCAGCAGCTCCGCACCTACGGCGGAGACGTCAATAAAGCGCTTGCCGCCTACAATGCTGGCCCCGGTAATGTGAACAAGTACGGCGGCATACCGCCGTTCAAAGAAACGCAGGGGTATGTCCACAATATCACCCAGAAGTGGGTTCCTGCACTCGGCGGCAACCAGATTCCGCTCAATTACGGCGGAAGCGGTGAAAGCTTCACCAGCATGCGCAAGGCGACAATCAATGCGATGGCAACCACACAAGGCGTTGCCGAAAGCTCTTCTGACGTCGGTTCATGGTTCCAGCAACTCGGGCAGACTGAGACCGGCACCATTCAGGACAGCTGGGACCTGAACTCTGGTGCGCGCAATGCCAATCTTCATATGATCAACAAGGTCATCGAGCTTGGAAACAGCCTTACCGACCTCCTGAACAGCCGCAATGCTGTCAGTCTGAGCAGCACGTCCGGTGCCTCTCAATCCACCGCGGTCCCCGCAAAACCTGAAAAACCAGCCGATCCGTCCGGAAATTGCGACCCAGAACAGAACCTCGAATGGAACGAGGAGCAGAAAGCCTGCGTCGCCAAACGCCAGAACGCCAACGAGATCAACCTGGATCTCAATCCCCAATGAGGAGAGAACACATGAAGAGACGAATTGAATGCGCCCTTTCCTTCGCCGTCGTTGCGCTCATTGGTGCACAGTCAGCCCACGCCCAAGGCGTGCCGGTCATCGACCAAAAGAACTACCAGATCGCCAAGGAGACGGCCGAGACAACAGACAAGATCTTGGGCACCAACAAGGAAATCCTCACAACGGTCGATGAGACGCTGAAGGCGCTAACCGGCAACCGTGGCAGTGAGGCCGGCCAGATGCAGAACCTTGCCGTCGGCAATGGCTTCAGCGTCTCTTCCATGCCGTCGATCGACAGCATCATGTCTGGCGGCGTCCCTAATTTCGGAGGCCTGAGCGGTGATATCTCGAAACTGGCATCGACCTTCATCAACGGCCTGAAGCTTGTCAAAAACCTCTCCGGAAAGTCCAACAGTGACTTCTCAGGCGACAAATCCTATGAGCAGATGGTCAATACCGTCCTCTCCGTTTCAGCACTCATCAATGGTTCGCAGCAAGCCGTCACGCAGCGCAAATCTGCCTTTGAGGCCGCTGGCCAAACCATCGGCCAGTCGCAGGACATCAAGGGATCCATCGACCAGAACACCCAACTTCAGGTTCAATCCGGCCTCACCATCAACGAGCTGGTTGGGGTTATGAATGGCGCGGTGTCCTCGCTTCAGGCGCAAACGCAGAAGCAAATCACGGACATGTCGAACACCAACAAAATCCTGAAGTTCGGAGAATGACCATGAAGTTTTTCGCCACTGCCCTTCTGGCTGCATCGATCGCAGCGCATTCGGCCCACGCTGCACCTCCCGGTTATTTCGATCTTGGCCCGCGCGTTACCCTTGAGACAGGCGACACCTGGACAGACGGCACAAAACGCTATCGCATCTATGGCGTTCAGTCATGCATCCGGGGAACGTCCTACACCGACAATAGCGGTCAAAAGCGGGATTGTGGTGATGCTTCGCTCGCTGGCCTTGCCGCCTATATCAAGGACACCAAGCCTGTATGCGCGCCTGCAGCTGAAACAGCCAACCTGACATATGTCGTTTGCTATGCGACCGTCGGCAACCAACGCCTCGACCTCGCGACCATCATCGTCAGCCAAGGCTTTGCGTTCGCTGCCCTCGATCGCAACGGCATGCCTGTTTTCCCAGCTTACGCCGTCGCAGAGCAAGAAGCCCGTTCGCGCAAGGCCGGTCTCTGGCAATTCAGTGACGTCCAGCATCCGTCCATCCTTCTTTCCGCACGGGCCAAGGCTCAGAGCAAGGACGCATCGAAATGATGAAACTTACCGCTCTCATCGCGTTATGCGCGACGACCACGATCGCCAGCGCCGCCGATCTCGTGAAGACGCCGGCGGCGTTGCCTCCGGCCGCTTACGAGGCTGCGCCTTTATCGGTCGTTTCCGGTCGTGCGTCCATCATCGATGGCCGCACACTCTGGTTCCCGCAAACGGCGCAAAAGGTCCGCCTTGCCGACATCGATGCTTGCGAACTTCCGCAATGGGCGCTCGATCCGGAATGGACAAATCGGAAGGCTGTCAAAGCGCCCAATCCTGTCCCTTGCGGCCCGCTCGCAAAAGCTTGGCTGAAACGGACGATGGGTGCAGCTTCCGTAACCTGCCAAGTGGTCACGATCGGCGTTGACGGGACGCCTGAAGCCGTTTGCACTGTTGCCGGTCGAGATCTCGCCCTCGAAATGCTGCGCGTCGGCTGGGCGCGTGTTTCCACGCCCTACCCGCGCCACGCCGCCTATCTCGGCTACCAGACGAGCGCAATGGCAGCGCGTTACGGGATGTGGGCCACTTACGTTCTCGACATGAACGAATGGCGCCGGCGCGCTGTCGATCGCACCAACGAACGGCAGCCCATCGCAGATTTCAATCTCCTGGCCACCCGCCAAAGCGAGATATCGCCGCCCTTCGCAGATGCACGAAACAAACCAGTTCGCACAGATCGATAATCATATGAGGAACACCGGAATGAAGAAGCTTGCGATGCTTGCCGCTCTATCGATGGGCCTGCCAAATACCGCCCCGGCGCAAGATGCGCCGTGGGGGTGCCATGTCCTGCTATGCGCAGCGTCGTCCGCCCCTTCCTGGCAAGGAGTGCCGTCCTGCGTCCCACCCATGACACGGTTGATTGCCGCTATGAAACTTCCGGGCTTCAGCTGGCCGACTTGCCCGCAGGCCGGGACAGGCGCGCCTGGTCACGAACCCTTCGAGGAGTGCCCAACAGGCTATAAGGTCTACGAACCCGATGATGGCAATGGAAAAGGGCTTGCCGCCTGGTGCAAGAAGCCGGATATTTGTAGCGGAAGAGGTAGTGATGCCATCTGCAAGACTGGCGAGATAGTCCCTCGGCCGATCCGGCAGGACCCTTACTATTTTGACATCAGGAACAGCGAGGGCCAGTCGAACCGACACTGGTTCAACCTCAGATACTGAAATAAAAAAGCCCGCTTATCGCGGGCTTTCTTTTGGCTAGGTACGCTGCTTCGCCAGTTGCTCAATCTCCAACGTCGGTTGAGCAATCAGGAGCGCCGATATGTAGAAACCTCTCTCAAAAAGTTCAGCTTCGTCTTTCGGCTCGTAGTCTATCAGATCCTGACGAGCATCGCTCTCCGCCCTCAATGCGCGGTCCAGCTCTTCGTGATCTTCAGGCGTCAAAATCGTCCCGTCTTGAGCGACGATCTTCCACCGGCTTGCGATCTCTCCGCCAAGCTGCAAGCAGCCATAATGCCTCGCGATCAATTCCTTCAGCGTATATTCCCTGGCGACTTTCAGGACTTCATTCATGAAACCTCTCCTTCAATCGGCACTTTCCCTTTCCGCTCCAGTCGGGAGCAGAGGGCAGGCCCACCTGCCCTCCTGCCCGTCCGGCGAGGACCGGGAGAGTGGGGGGCAATAGCAAAAAACGGAGGGGGATCACCCGCCGATAGGTCGACGTTAGAACGCCCTGGCGCTTCGTGTCGATCCTGCACGAACGCAGTGAGGAAGGACGGGGAAACCGTTTTTTTGCTGTTGCGGGGGAGAGAGGGCAGAGCGCTTTCTTCCCTCTTACCGCACTTAAAAATGGGAGTGTTTGCACTCGCATCTCCAATCCCGGCCAATGGCCGGGTTGCCCTGGTACGCCGATTGCGGCACAACCAATTTCGATTGCATGGCTCGAAAGCCCAACTCGCAGATTCACCTGCGAGAGCTGCCTTGCGGCAGCAGACATGATGTCTACATTTTGGCATTAAGCCGCATCTGGGACTGCGGCCGGAGTCTGAAATGCTCCAAAGAGCTTCGAATGCGAGCGCCCTCGCATGAAAACTCTTCAACCTTTGATCGGGGAGTTCGAAACCGTTGAACACGGCCCCATGGCCTTTAGCTCGGAAAGCCTGGACATAACCACAGGCTCCCCGACCTCAAAGGTCCAAAGAGTTCGACGTTGGTTTGCCAACGTCAGGTGTTCAAAGGGTTTCGACGCCCTGGATCGCCGCGTCTGCGACCCGAGCCATGGATAGTACAAAATCGTATCAGAGTCTGCTGCTTTCGCGACGCGCAGCCCCATTTTCGTCACATTGAGACGTATGTGGTTTACTAAATACTACCGTAAGTTCTAATCTTCGGGAGTGTCGCTATTCGGTTCGAATTCCCGAATGACCTTGAATACAGAGGTCAGCGCTTCGTCATTCAAGCGGCTTAGAATTTTAATCATTGTCGTCATCTGCAAAGCCCCCTCTTCCGTGCGCCCGAACAAATGCGGAGCAACGGAGCACAGGACCTCGACCGGGTTTGCTTCCAGGACCTCACAAAGTTGGATAAGCCGGCTCACCGATAGTTTCGTGGTGCCCGTTTCGTGACGACGAACGCCTGTTTCCTTCATTCCAAGTCGCGATGCAACCTGAGTCCGGTACAAGCCCCGGTCATTTCTAAGGCTATGGATCGCCGCTCCAATCTTCTTTTCGAGATCTTCGTCAGAGGTCACTGCCGTCGCGTTAAGGTTCGCCGACGAGGGCAAGGCGCGCTTTTCGGCCGCTGACATTCTCATGATAACCGACATAAAAACCCTTTCGCATCAAAATTGATGTAATTCTACATCTAAAAAGAGTTTGCAGAAAGAGCCTTTTGACAGCGAGCTATCGTAAATTTGGGTGCCGCTTCGCGGAAGCTCGCTCTATGCGTATCGCACAAAACCCGCGTTTCACGCGGTTTTTGCCCATTCGGGTGACGATCGACCCACGAAGCGCTTGCGCGCTTTCGAGACATGTGGCAAAATCTTTTTGGTTTGAAAAGGGGAACGTTAGAGCCATAATTTGAGTTTGCGGCGAGGCAACGTCCCCTGCCAATGCCGCAAAAATGCCGTTCCGTTTACTCGGAACGGCATTTTTTATGATGAGGCCGGGGTGATGGGTAAGCTCGTATTCGGAGACCGCCTCCGCGGTCGCTCCCACATGGTGCATCCGCTTCGCTTGCCGCGCTTTCTCCCTGTCATTTCCCCCGCTCTACGATGGTCCGCAGGTCTCGCCAATGGGCAAGCAGGCTGCCGCCTGTCCGTCCGTCAGAAAAACGGCTTTCACCGCCAGGCGGCGAACCTTCCGTTTTTCAGCCGGCCAGACCCATGACTAGATCTGCGCACCAACGGGGAGCGGGCTTCGCCCTTCCCCCCTTCGTTCCGGTGGATGTGAGGGCACATCCACCGGAACGGTGGGTGAAGGCTTCGCCCACTGCGGGGCTTGCCTCTCGGATTTCGGGAACCGTTGGAGAGCTAATTATGACCGCCGAGACTGCCGCTGCATTTAAGATTGCCATCATCGAGAACACCGCAATGCGGGTTGTCGTCAATGGCGTTGAAGTCACTGTATCCGCACGTGAGGTTGACCCTTTCCATTCAACAACGGACCAGGTCACGGACTATGCCGTTGCGGAACTGCGCAAGCTGCGCGACCGCCTCAATTTCTTTGCCGATGTCGTTCGCGATCATCATGAGAATGGCGGCTTTCCAACGGATTTTCCGGTGGCGCGTGAGTTGGAGCGTCATTGTACCGAGCATATCAGGCTGACCCGGCAATATTGGCGCACCGTCGATAAAATCTATCGAGCGCGATGCCTCAAGGTTTCCCCGAGGACCATGCGACGAAGGGAAGAACTTGAGCAGGTCGCCTGGGCGCGTGTCGCTCGGATGCAGATGCATCTAAAGCTGACGCGGAAGGTACTTTGCCCGCCCATTGTGCCGTTAATCGAGGAGCGGAAAGAAGTAGAGCCAATAGGCCTTCGCCCCAAGGGCGCAGGCCACTTGTCGTCCGTTGCTGTGCCGATCAAGGCACTCCTCTCGGGCTTTGCCCGCCTCGTCCCCGTTCGCTCCCAACCCAATTCACTCCAACCTTAAGAGGCTACTGTGAGCACGTTCACAATCACGCTTGTCCACGGCTCATCCGAAGATACCGAGGCCGTTATCGGTTTCGATCCGCCGTTGCAGACATACTTTCTGCAGGGCTTCCCCTTTGAAATGAACGATTGCACCTACTTCAAAATCTGGCTCGGCACAGAATCCAGAGAATATCCGGCAATCGAAGGCTTGGTGAGAGCGCTTCGCGCCAAAGGATATGAGTTTCACGGCCTCAGTGAAGCGCAGATGGAGCAGATGCTGGAAGAGGCGCAACGGCCTTTAGAATCGCGCCCTGGACTGCGTTTTTTGATGAGGGAGCGTAGCGATGAAGTTCATTAAATCGACCCGCCACGGCCCGTTTCAAGATACCTCTCGCAAACGCGCAGCCCTTGCGCGCAAGCAGCGTCTGGAAAGGGAAAAGCTGCCGCTTTTCTCCGCCCAAATTGCCGAGCAGCAAAAAGACGCTGACACCGTCATGGGTGAAAGGGCAGCTAAATGGCCCGTCTGGCAGCAGGACCATCGCGACAAGAAGGCGGCGCTTTGGCGAAAGGCAAGAGCGAGGCTCTTCGCCTATGGCGATAATGTGCGACCACGGCTCCGTGAGCTTTGGGATAGCGCGCCCTACCCCAAGAACCCGGAATATCTGTTGGATTTCCTTCACTCAGTCAGCGTCGGCCGCCTCGATCTCGACAATCCGCCCTGGGTCTATCGTGGCGCGGGCCTGGAGGCATTCGACCTCGCGCCGATCCTTGCACGCGCCAAAGCGCGGCAGGAGGCGCAGCGCCATCGTTTGCCATCTCCGCCAGAGCCGTTCGTCCTCACTTCGCCATAACCAGCACCAGCCAGACCGCCAAAAGGAGAAAATATGCCGAGATACCAGTTTGCCACTCAGGCCCTCGACGATGAAGCCGGATCGTTCCTCAGTGAATTGGCCGCCGCCCACGCCTCGAAATTTCGGCCGCGGTGCCTTTGTCAGACCCCGAACCCCGAAATGTACGTCGCCAAGGTCGGAGACAGCTTCATCGTTAAGCGTATGCCTGGCACTGGCATCGCGCACGATTCCGGATGCGATCATTTCGACCCACCCCCTAGCCTTTCCGGCCTGGGCGACGTGCTCGGCCGTGCGATCCAGCAGAAGGAAGACGGTCATACGGTACTGAAGCTCGATTTCAGCCTGACGAAGATCGGGCGCAGCGCGCCTGCGCAGGCATCGGAAACGAAGTCCGATACGGTGAAGGCCGAAACCAACAAGCTCAGTCTGCTCGGCCTTCTCCATTACCTGTGGCATGAGGCCGAGTTGAACAAGTGGAACCCCCGCTTTGCCGGCCGCCGGAGCTGGCCGATGGTACAGGCGAGGTTGATCGACGCTGCCAGCGCTAAGGAGACAAAGAAAACCGCTCTTCTGGAGCGTCTTTATGTCCCTGAGCCGTACCATCGGGAGCGCTCGCAGGAGATCGACGGCAGGCGCATGAAGCAGCTGCAGCCGTACATGCCGACAAGCACGAACAAGACGGAAATGCTGATTTACGTTGGCGAGCTGAAGAACATCGAGCCGTCCCGCTTCGGATCGAAACTCGTCATCAAACACGCGCCGGCGTTCCCTATCTACATGGATGAGAAGATGGAGGCATCGATCCGCAAGCGTTTTGGCCTTGAGCTCGAACTTGCGGAAGCAAATGAGCAGCTGAAGCTGGTCATGATTGCGACGGTCGGCGTCACCAGAGCCGCATCAGCGCAACTTGCCGAGGTGAGCATCATGCTCGTAACCGAAAACTGGATTCCGGTCGAAAGTCTTTCAGAATTGCAGCTCATTGAAAATCTCACGACCGACGGTCGCAGCTTTACAAAAACTCTGCGGTTCAACGTCAAGGAGCGGCCGATCGCCAGCGCCTTGCTCACGGACACGACGCCGGTTTGTGCGATGTACATCCGGCCGGAGGCGGCGGACGAAGCCTATAGCCAAATTCGTGAAGACATGGAAAAGGAGACAGGTATGGCGACCTGGCTGTGGGATCCGGAAGATGGGCAATGGCCTCAAATTCCGACCAAGGCATAACATTGGCACTAAGTGAACCAACGATCGTAGTCTAAGGGGAAACTCATGTCCAAGATCCTGCACCTTGCCTACACCGGAGTTGTATCCATCGCAGCGATGCGAGATTGGACAATTTACCATATCTATCTGCGAGCGTATTTGCTCGGCTATGACGGCAAGGTGATGCCACGCTCACTTCGCAAGCTTCTCGCTCGTTCTGAAATCCACAATGCATGGCTGCTTGGCTTTATGGGCTTTTTTGAACAGGATGGTATCCGTTTCGGTCCTGCCAATCCCTATCCAGGCGAGCTGGCCATCCCTGCCGATAGATAAAATTGCCTTCTGACCATTCCGAAGAAAGCAACCATTGTGCTTTATCTTGCTCCCAAAAGGAGAACGAATGTCTTTCGGGAAAGTCGTCGCGCTATCGATGCTTGCTGCTTTTTCGGCCGGAGCCGGCTACAGCTACTATGCTGAGAAAACCGGCCTTCCGCTACTGTTTGCTGAAAAATCCTCGTCGCCTTCATCTGCTGTCCAGCGAACGACCGTGACATCGGAAAGCGCAAAGCTGTCAGGGTTACAGCCTTATAGCCTTTGCTCCGGATCGGTGAGAACGCATTGCGTCGTTGACGGCGATACCCTCTGGCACGAGGGCGTAAAAATTAGGATCGCAGATATTGATACTCCCGAGGTGTCAAGCCCGAGGTGTCAGTCAGAAGCGACGTTGGGTGCGAGAGCGACTTCGCGCCTGCTACAGCTCGTCAATGCAGGCCCTTTTGAAATTGTGGCATGGCCAGGTCGTGACGAGGATAGGTACGGCCGCAAGCTTCGAATTCTGGTACGTGATGGCCACAGTCTTGGCGATGTCCTCGTTTCCGAAGGGCTAGCCCGGACATGGACCGGTCGCCGGCAACCGTGGTGCTAGGAATTATCATCCCAAAAAAAAGCCCGCTAAAAGCGGGCTCTTTTCTTAATAGAGTTCAGATTTCGGCCGTGGTCTCTCACCCTGTTGCCGGTGCTTCTGTTGCGGGAGCTGGGCGCTTTTAGCCTGCCGCTGCGGTGGGACGGCTTTCTTTTCAGGGGCGGCAGCCTCTTCTTTTTTCACCTCAGCAGGTTTTGGTGCCGGCGCCACGCTGGCAAACGGGTTCGTCGCGGCAACCTGGAGCGCTTTTTCGAAGCCGCCCATGTGGCCGGAGAGTTCGACATCAACCAGTTCGCCGCTCGGACCCTTCACTTTATATCCGAAGCCGATTTCCTGCGTGGATTGAATGGCGGACTGGACGATGCCCTCAAACGGAAAAGCGGTCACGCAGCCCTCGTTTGAGCAGAACCACTCCTGCTGCGGGATTGTTTTTTCAACGCCGGCAAAGGAAAGACGCATGCCGCTCTCAGATCCGAAGTTGCTGGTGACGTGGATAAACAGGAGCGACTTTTTAGCCGCGCTCGATCCAATTCCCCATTTCACCGATGATTTGAGGCCTTTGTCCGCTCCATTATCGATGATGATTTGCTCAATCGAGCACGAGCGTCGGCCTGAAGAAATACGGACGCTGCAGCCGAGCGTCCAAGCGTCGAAGCCCCGGCTTATCGTAAGGATGTCTCCGAGGTCCACCACCTCGCCCGGATCCGCAACCGGCGCGCGGACGGCGAAAGGGTTCGCTGGTGGTGGGGCCGGTTGCTCGGCGACTTCCGTCGCCGTGGGTGCATCAGGCAAAACGGCCTCTTGAGCCAAGCTCATTGATGCCGCGCTTGCGAACGCCAGGCTAAAAAACATGCGTTTCATATTTGGCTCCAGTCAAAGTTGGGGAGCACCCCGATTTAATTCAGGGTGAAGGATGCGCCGGCGTTCCACGAAAGGTCGTTCTCGCCGAAATTATAGCCCATGGACGCGTTGACGCGGACTACACCGTCTTCGGACGTGTAACCCATGCCGGCGACGACCGATGTCGCGCCCTTGAAGCTGCCCAAGCCTGACGCGAAGGAAAGCTTACCGGGGTTATTGTCGAAGCGTAGCGCCGCCATGCCCATCGCGGTCGCGATACCGCCTCGCGTCTCCTGAAGGTTCCGCTCGATCTGGCTGCTAAGGGACGAAAACTGGTCGGAGCTTTGCGTCTGCAGCTCCGAAAAGCGCTGATCGGTATAGTTCTTCGACTCTTGCGCAACCTGCTTTACCTGACGAACATTCGCTGCGTCGGTGTCGGCCTTGCCGTCAGCCACGTTGTGGATCCGGACCGGACCCGAGCCGTTACCCGTTAAAACAACATCATTCGTCCGTTTCCCATTGGCGTCTGTGACGTATTGCACAGCAGCCTCATTAGTCGCCTTGAGCGCGTCGCCAACGTTGTTATAAGCGAGACCGGCGACTTCGTAGATGGGAGCCTGTACTGTTCCATCGGCATTGATCTTTGCGCCCCCGCCGAGAGCGGCGACCGTCGAATCGAGCTGAGCAACGTTCACCGCATCCGTCGCCGCCTTACCGGCGGCGACGTTCCCGATCTGGACCGGATTTCCGGTACCGTCGTTCAACGTCAGGCCACCGCTCTTGTTGCCGTTCGCATCGGTATTATAGAAGACGCCTGTATTCTTGATCCCGGCAATGTCCCGATCGTGGCCATCCAAGCGGCCGTCTTGCTGGACATTCTTCTGCTCGACGCCGTCAAGCCGGCCGTCCTGCTCGACGTTCTTCTGCTCGGCGCCGTCAAGTCGGCCGTCCTGCTCAATATTCTTCTGTTCAATGCTGTCGAGCCGACCGTCTTGCTCCACATCCTTCTGCTCGCCAGCTTCGATCCGCGTGGAATGGTCATTCAGCTGGTTTTGCTGATTTACGTTCGTGTTATTGATGTTGGTGATATTATTGTTGATGTTCGTAATGGCCTGATCGTGACCATTCAGCCGGCCGTCCTGCTCCGCGTCCTTCGCCCCGTTGTTGCTGTTCGCAATCTGCTGATTGACGTAGTTCTGATACTCGTTTTGGATCTGGTTGAACGCGTTGTTGATTTCGCCTGCGGTGACAAAATTGCCATTCACTAGGCTTCCTTGGTCTCCCACACCGCATCGATAAGGAAGGGTGCCTCCTCCGGACTCTCCGGTATTTGGGTTTCCTGAGTAACCACCGTACCCAACGACACATCCGTTCGTTCCCCCCACAGCAGGAGCAGCGGCAACGAGCCGAGCGTTTAGGGGTAAAATGGCGGCGCTGGAAATTAACAGCTTTAAAAGTGTGTTTCCGGCAAACTTGAAAGATGGAAGCTCCATGGACTTTCCTTTGAATTCGACCGTTCGGGTTCGGGGAAGACCGGCCAGCGTGTTGCGAGCACGCTGGCCAACTCATTTCATCGATATAAACCTTTTTTGCCTCTATTTCGGCGTGGCAATGCCAATCAATGCAGGAATATCGGCCTAAAATCAACTATGAGCATATCAAAATACGTTTGGGATTTCGCCAAATTTCGCCGGAATTCGCGAAAATTGGCAATATCAGAAACACATTTGATGTTTTCCGCCGCCCGGCAGTGCGAAACATAAAAGGATTTCTTGATTCTCATCGGGCGACTTTTGGCGGAAGGCGACGTGTGAGCGCGGCTTGAGCGCTAACGATGTTTTAATGTCTTGGAGTCTTCTGCAGTGCACACCTAATTTGTGTGGCTTTTATGATACATGGCTTGAATTAGGCGGTGCATTTACAGGTTTTCACAATGACCAATCGTTGCATACAGCCTGAATAATCTGCCATCTGTTGCCTAACGCAGACCAACGCCGGATAAACCGGCTCAAAAGCTGCGTTATTAAATCATCTGACTGGAGGTCAACCATGAACATTAAGAGCCTTCTCATCGGCTCCGCTGCGGCTCTCGCAGCAGTATCCGGCGCACAGGCCGCTGACGCTATCGTCGCTGCTGAGCCCGAGCCCCTGGAATACGTTCGCGTTTGCGACGCTTTCGGTACCGGCTTCTTCTACATCCCCGGCACTGAAACCTGCCTGAAGTTCGGCGGTTACGTTCGTTTCCAGACCGACTTCGGTCGTGACAAGTCTGGCGTTTCTGACTGGGATTCCTTCACCCGCGCTCAGTTCGAAGTTGACACCCGCACCGACACCGAGCTCGGCGCTCTGCGTGGCTTCATCGGCTTCCGTGGCAATGCTGACAACGGTCGTTCTGACACGTCCAGCGTCTTCGTTGACCAGGCCTTCATCGAACTCGGCGGCCTGAAGGTCGGTAAGTTCTACAGCTGGTGGGACGATGGCCTCTCTGGCGAGTCTGACGTTCTCTCCACGAACGCTCTGTTCAACTCCGCTCGTTACGTTTACGACGCAGGTTCCTTCTGGGCAGGCGTTTCGGTTGACGAGCTCGAAGGTACTGGCAGCCAGTTCGCAACGATCACGGGTCCGGCTGTTGGCGGTCTGTTCCCGCTTTCGCAGGAGCCTGACAACAACGTTGGTATCGCTCTCGGCCTCGGCGCTAAGCTCGGTGGTGCATCGCTGCAGCTCATCGGCGGCTACGACATCGACCAGGAAGAAGGCGCAGTTCGCCTGATCGCTACGGCTGACCTCGGCCCGGGCACGCTTGGTCTTGCTGGTGTTTGGGCTTCCGGCGCAAACGCTTACTACGCCGAGTCCGAGTGGGCAGTTGCTGCTGAATACGCAATCAAGGCAACCGACAAGCTGACCATCACCCCCGGTGCTCAGTACTTCGGTAACGTTGCTGACCGTATCGGCATTGTTGGCACGACCCGCACCGCAATCGTCACCAACGACTGGTCTGACCGTGACGCATGGCAGGCTGGCCTGACGATCGACTACAAGATCACGCAGGGTCTCTCCACGAAGGTCGCAGTTAACTACTACGACGAAGACGATGTTGATCAGGAACAGTGGAAGGGCTTCGTTCGCCTTCAGCGTTCGTTCTAATTTGATCTGACAATGTCAGTGATGGAAACCCCGGCAGAAATGCCGGGGTTTTTTTGTGTCATAGGGTGCCTACAGAGTTGATCCCATAGGCAATTTGCGCTGTGGCACTCCCGCCCCTTTCGCAATAAAAATAAGTTGTCCAAACGATTTTTCCTTAGACAAAAATCGATTCCTTGGGTAACCTCACGAGCGAGTTGGAAAGCTCTGATCCACCCCGTTTGTCCACGGGATGAGCATACTGACTCCAGTCAGAGTTGGCCTAGAACCACCCTAGGTTTCGCTCCCCGGTCCTCCAGGCCGGGGAGTTCTGTTTTTTGGGTATATTTTCTTCTCCAAAATACCGTGTCCTGACCTCTGGGCCGATATAGCGCTTTTGTCCTTTCTGCGGACAAAGGCGTGACCGCTAGCGGTCTCATTCGCAATGAGCATACGCTGCGCTTAATGCCCTTCCCTGCTCTCTGATTTCCCCGCTCTACGATGGTGCGCAGATCTCGCCAATGGGCAAGCAGGCTATCGCCTGTCCGTCCGTCAGAAAAACGGCTTTCACCGCCAGGGCGGCGAACCTTCCGTTTTTCAGCCGGCCAGACCCATGACTAGATCCGCTCACCAACGGGGAGCGGGCTTCGCCCTTCCCCCCTTCGTTCCGGAGGATGTGAGAGCACATCCACCGGAACGGTGGGTGAAAGGCTTCGCCCACTGCGGGGCTTGCCTCTCGGATTTCGGGAACCGTTGGAGAATAAGACTATGACCGCTCAAATCGCCGCTACCATTAAAGTCGCCCCCTCGAAGCTTGCTATCGACCCTTTGAATGCCCGCAAGACGTTCAATGCTGCCAAGCTGGCCGAACTGGCCGAAAGCATCGCGCATGAAGGTGTCCTGCAGAACATTGTTGTTCGTCCCGCAGAGAAAAAAGGCCACTACTTCATCACGGCTGGTAGCCGTCGTTTCCGGGCGGTTAGTCTGCTCATCGAGCAGGGCCGGCTGCCGAAGAATTTTGAGTTCGATTGCATGGTGAAACAGATCGATGAGGCGCAAGCGATTGCCCTGTCCATCGCTGAAAACATCATGCGTGACGACATGGACCCCATCGAGCAGTACCATGCTTTCGCGCATCTTGCCGAATCCGGCCTGCCGATCGCTGACATCGCGGCGCGCTTCTCTACGACAGAAATTATTGTCCAGCGCCGGTTGAAGCTTTCGAAGGTCCACCCCGACCTGCACAAAGAGTTTACCGCAGGTAAAATGACTTTCGAGCAGCTTTCCGCTTTTACGATTTCAGACGACCATGCCGAACAGAAACACGTCTGGGACACCCTGCCCTCTTGGAACCGCTCTGCCTCGGTGATTAAAAGCGCTCTGGTAAAGGACGGTGTTTCCGCCAGTGATAAGCGATTGGTGTTTATTGGCGGCCTCTCCGCCTATGAACAAGCGGGCGGCACGGTCACGCGCGACCTTTTCGTGACCGATTCCGGTTTTGCCAACGATCCAGCGCTTGTTGAAAGCCTTGTCGCTCGAAAACTCGAAGAAACCATTGCCGCATTAAAAGCCGAAGGATGGGCATGGGTCGAAAACCTTACCGAATGGTCTTATCCTTCTGTCAGAGAGTTTGAGCGGCACTATCCGGAGCAGGTCATCTTGTCAGAGGACGAACAGGCTCAGCATGACGCTCTCACCAGCGAGCTTGAAGGATTGTCCGAGCTGATCGAAGCGGGCGTCGCAGACGACGACGCCGAGAACAGGGTTGCCGCTATCACGGAAAGCCTTAATGCGCTGGAAAGGGAAGCTTTCGCCCCCGAAGTCGTCTCGGCGGGTGGTGTATTCATCGCTCTGAACCACAACGGTCAGCTGCGGGTCGAGAAAGGGTTCGTCCGCAGAGAAGTGAAAGAGGCTACTGCTGCGCCGCAATCCGAAGCCCCGGAGGACAAGTCCGCGAAACTTTCTGCGCCATTTGTCGAAGACCTCACGGCACAGAAGACCGCTGCGCTGCGGTTGGAACTCAGCAAAAACCACAACGTGGCACTTGTGGCAGTTGTCCATGCGATGCTGCTATCCTCGTTCTACAGCTATGCTGCGACCGACTATTCGTGCCTCGAAATCTCCGGCAAGAGTTTCGGCCTCGATGGCAGTTTGAAGGAGCCGCAGAACTGCAAGGCCCTTGCCGATCTGGATGTGGCCTTCGAAGATATCAAAAGCCGCCTTCCATCGAACCCCGAGGGCCTTTGGGACTGGTGCATGGATTTGAAGCCGAACCAGTTGCTTGACCTTCTGGCCTTTGCCGCCGCAGGAACGGTGAATGTTGTCGAAGGAAAAACAACCTATCGGAATTCCAAGCATTTCAACCATTCAAAGCAGCTTGCGGCCGCACTTGGCACCGACATGCGCAATCATTTCGAGCCGACCGTCGATAACTGCTTTACTCATATGAACCGTGCGACAATTCAGGCGTCCGTGGCGGAAGTGAAGGGCGAGGATTTCGCCAAGGGAATCAGCGACATGAAGAAAAGTGAAGCCGCTGCATACGCTGCCAAGAGCCTCAAAGGCACGGGATGGCTCCCCGCGCCCCTCGTTCTCGACAACGTCTCGTCTGAGAGCCAAGGTGATGCCGAGACGATTGAGGCCGAGCAGGACGAAATTGCCGAAACAGCCGATATCATCCAGTTCCCCGAAGCGGCTGCGTAAAGCAGCCGCGCCGGTCGCAGTCTTCTCCCGGCTGCGACCGGTTTCCATTCCGTGTCTGACCAGGTCGAGGGGCGCCCCTGTCGCCCTGCCCCTCGAACTCCCC
>Ga0209070_100418_pt1 | contig 28351 bp, 26 predicted proteins | sample SynthPrep_5_END__FD_187205 | JGI IMG/M metagenome (GOLD analysis project Ga0209070, IMG submission 187205) | Synthetic microbial communities from Ohio, USA - SynthPrep_5_END_DS10_MetaG (SPAdes) (version 2) | ecosystem: Engineered > Bioreactor > Aerobic > Activated sludge | place: USA: Ohio... | reverse complement strand
GGACACCTTGAGTGCCTAGTGGCGCCGCATGCGTTTGCGGAAGGCGCCCGGCGTTTCTCCGCATAACTGCTTGAAGCGCTTGGCGAAGGTGGCGCGGTCGGCGAACCCGACCTGACTGGCGACCTGCTCCAGCGACTGCGCCGAATCGGTCAGTGCCTGCTGCGCCAGACTGATACGCAGGCGCTGCAGGTAATCGCCCGGGGTCAGCCCGGTGGCGTGTTTGAAGCGGCGTAGCAGGGTTCGCGCCGAGCAATGGGCTTGTTGTGCCAGACGGTTGAGATCGATTGTCTCGGCGTGATGTTCGCGTAGCCAGGCCAGCAGTGGGGCAAGGGACTTGTCCTCGCTGCTGGGCAGCAGGGGCGCGAAACGCGTCTGCGTACCGCGCTGGCGCTCGATCACCATGGCACTGGCCACCTGTTGCGCCAGCCATTCGCCGGCATGCAGGGCGATCAGGTGCAGGCACAGGTCGAGCCCGGCCTGAGCACCACCGGAGCAGAACAGCGGGCCGTCCTCGGTCAGCAGCAGGTCACTGCGTAGGTTCACTCGGGGGAATAGACGGGAAAACGAATCGGCCAATGCCCAGTGGGTGGTCGCCTGGCGCCCATCGAGCAGACCGGCAGCGGCCAGCAGGAAGGCGCTGCTGCACAGACTAGCCACCTGTTGCTGATCACGTTGGGCCAGCCAGGGCAGCAGCTTGGCGTTGCTCTCCAGCGTGCGGGTGATGGCGCTGCCGGTGGCGGGAACGATCAGCAGGTTGGCCTGCTCGGCCAGCTCAAGGCCGCCATCGACCTGAACCTGCGCGAACTCCAACTGCACGGGCTGGCCATCGAGGCTGAAACGTTGCAACTGAAAAGTGGGCGCGCCGGCCAGGCGATTGGCCAGGCTGAAGGCATCCTGCGCCATGCTCAGGCTGGAGCAGATGGTTTGCGGGCAGACGTACAAGGCGATGCGCAGCATGACAGTGACCTGAATTGGATTGGCGATTATTGACACAAAGTTGTCTTTATAGCCAATCGCCACGTCCTCGCCGGACGAACAGACTGGGGTGAACCATCCTTGCGAACGTGTAGGGTGCGCTGTGCGCACCAGTGAGCGACGCCGTGACAGCGGTGCGCGCGGCGCACCCTACGTAATGAAAAGCCTGTAGGAGCGACTCATGAGCCACCCCAATGCCGATCTGATCCAGCGTTTTTACAGCGCCTTCCAGAAACTCGATGCCGAGAGCATGGCAAGCTGCTACGCCGAAGATGTGCGTTTCTCCGATCCGGTCTTCGTCGACCTGCACGGCGCGGAGGCGGGCGATATGTGGCGCATGCTGTGCAGCCGCGCCGAAGACTTCTCGCTGACCTTCGACTCGGTGCACGCTGACGATCATGCCGGCAGCGCGCGCTGGGTCGCCAGCTACCGTTTCAGCGCCACCGGTCGTCAGGTGGTCAACCATATTCAGGCGCGCTTCGTGTTTCGCGACGGGCTCATCGTCGAGCATCGCGATCACTTCGATCTCTGGCGCTGGGCACGTCAGGCGCTAGGTGGCAAAGGGCTTCTGCTGGGGTGGGCGCCACCGGTTCAGGCTGCCATTCGTCGACAGGCGGCACGCGGGCTGGCCCAGTTTCGTGGCACGCGCTGAGGCGAGCGAAGGAACGCAGTGGTAGGCTAGCCGGTCTTAGCCTTCAATAAAGAGTGCGCACACCGGGTGCCGCACCTCCACTGCCAATCGAGACCTGCCGTGACCGAACTGATCGTTGCCGTAAAACAGGCCAAAGCCTGGGGGGTCCATGCTGTTACCGCCAGCGGCGTGATCCTCGCCCTGCTGGCATTGCTGGCCGTACTCGACGGCCAACCCACGCAATGCCTGTTGTGGCTCGGCCTGGCACTGCTGGTCGACGGTCTGGACGGCTCGCTGGCGCGCCGCTATGACGTCAAGGGTGTACTGCCGCATTTCGACGGATCGACCCTCGACCTGGTGATCGATTACCTGACCTACGTATTCATCCCCGCCATCTTTCTTTACCGCTTCATCCCCCTGCCGGATTACACGCCGCTGTTCGCCGTGGGCCTGATTCTGCTGTCTTCGCTGTTCTGCTTCTGCAACCTGAACATGAAGAGCAAGGACAACTACTTCGTCGGCTTCCCGGCGGCGTGGAACGTGGTTGTGTTGTATTTCTACATCCTCGACGTGCACCCCTGGATCACCCTGGCCATTATCGTCCTGCTGGCCGGCCTGACCCTGACCAAGATGAAGTTCCTGCACCCGTTCCGCGTGCGTCAGTTCATGCCGCTGAACATCCTGGTGACCTTCGTCTGGATGCTCTCCAGCGCGCTGTTGATCCTGCAGTACCCGGTCAATCAGTTCTGGCTGCTGGCGCTCTGGTGGTTGGCTTCTGCCTACTTCGTCGGCATGTGCCTGTGGCGCTCGGCGCGTGAGTGGTTTCCCGCGCGCGGATGAATGCAGCAGTCGAAAAGGCCTGGTTCGTCTATCTGGTGCGCGCCGCCAATGGCGCGCTGTATTGCGGCATCAGCGATGACCCGCAGCGGCGTTTCGCCCAGCACCAGAGCGGCAAGGGTGCCCGATTCTTCCATACCAGCCCGGCGCTGGCGCTGGCCTACGTCGAAGCCTGTGCCAGCAAGGGTGATGCGTTGCGCCGTGAACGGGCGATCAAGCGCCTGAGCAAAAGCGCCAAAGAAGCACTCATTCTGGCCGTTGATGGCGGTTCATCAGCCTCAGGCGGTTGCGTGCAGGTGTCGCGCGGGTAAGCTGAGGACTTTTGAGCCGACGCGGAGCGCGCCATGCATGAGTTGATCCTTCATCACTACCCGACCTCGCCGTTTGCCGAGAAGGCCCGCCTGATGCTGGGCTTCAAGCAACTGTCCTGGCGTTCGGTGATGATCCCGCCACTGATGCCCAAGCCCGATCTCACCGCGCTGACTGGCGGCTACCGCAAGACCCCGGTGCTGCAGGTCGGCGCCGACATCTACTGCGATACCGCGCTGATCGCTCGCCGCCTGGAAGCCGAGAAGGCAACCCCGGCGCTGCTGCCCGAAGGTCAGGAGTTCAATGTCAGCCTGCTGGCGCAGTGGGCTGACTCGGTCTTGTTCCAGCATGCCGTGGCGCTGGTGTTCCAACCCGAGTCGATGGCGCTGCGCTTCGCCAAGGTGCCGCCGGAGTTCGCCAAGGCTTTCGCCGCCGACCGTGGCGCGCTGTTTTCCGGTGGTACGGCGACTCGGCTGCCACTGGAGCAGGCCAAGCACAATTGGCCGGCACTGATGGGCGCATTGCAGCGCCAGTTGCAGCGCGAGCAGGGCGATTTCCTCTTCGGTGAATCATCGCTCGCCGATTTTTCCGTGGCTCATTGTTTGTGGTTCCTGCGCGGCACGCCGGTTACCTCGCCGCTGGTCGACGATTACCCGGAAGTCGCTGCCTGGCTTGGCCGTGTGCTCGGCTTCGGCCATGGCTCGTTGAGCGAGATGAGCAGCGAACAGGCGATCGCGGTGGCGCGTGAAGCGACTCCGGCAGCGCTGCCGCACGAGGATTTCGTCGACCCCAATGGTTTCAAAGCTGGCCAGGCGGTGAGCATCGCCGCGGTGGACTATGGTGTCGACCCGGTGCAGGGCGAGTTGCTGCATGCCGGGCGCGACGAGCTGATTCTGCGGCGTGAGGATGAGCGTGCCGGCATCGTGCATATGCACTTCCCGCGCCTGGGGTTCCGTATCGAGGCGCGTTGAGGCCTCTCGCGCCGTCTGTCAGTAGGCGGCGCGGATGGCGCGCACGTCGTAACCGTGAATGACTTGCCCGCGCAGGTCGATCACCGGCACGCCGCGGCCGCCAAGCGCCTGGTACTGGGCGCGGCCGGCGGCATCGGTCTCGATATTCACTTCGCGATAGGCGATGCCGTCTTCGGCGAACAGCTCGCGCGTCTTGGCGCAGTAGCCACACCATTGCGTGGCGTAGAGCACGATCTCGCCGCTGCCATTGCCGGCCTGCGGTGGGTTCAGCCAGCGGTCGATCTTGTCCCAGTTCTGCCACAGAGCCAGGGCGGCGAGCAGCAGCACAATCGTCTTCATGGTTTCGCATCCTTGTGTGATAGCGCGGTCATCTCAGGGTAAACCGCACCGGGTCGTACCGCCATATCAGCCCGTGGCTCGTAGGGTGGGCGGGGCGGCGATCCGTTTTAGTTTTCGTAGGGTGGGCTACAGCCCACCGAAATAGAACAGATGGGTCAGGATCGTTTTGGTGGGCTAAAGCGGATCGCCGCCCGGGCCACCCTACAAATGCATCAATCCTGACGACGCTTGAGCTGATCCTTCAACTGGGTCGGCAACTGACGAATGATCAGCATGTCGCGGCCTTCGTCGTACTCGATCTTCGAACCCAGCAGGTGCGCCTCGAAGCTGATCGACAGGCCTTCGGCACGACCAGTGAAACGCTGGAATTGGCTGAGGGTGCGTTTGTCCGCCGGAAATTCCGGGGCCATGCCGTAGTCTTTGTTGCGGATGTGCTCGTAGAAGGCCTTGGGGCGCTCTTCATCGATCAGTCCGGAGAGTTCTTCCAGGGTGATCGGCTCGCCCATCTTGGCCTGGCCGGTGGCGTAGCCGACCAGGGTCTTGGTCTTCTCGCGGGCCTGCTCTTCGGGCAGATCCTCGCTTTCCACGTAATCGCTGAAGGCCTTGAGCAGGGTGCGGGTCTCGCCCGGGCCGTCGACGCCTTCCTGGCAGCCGATGAAGTCGCGGAAGTAGTCCGAGACCTTCTTGCCGTTCTTGCCTTTGATGAAGGAGATGTACTGCTTGGACTGCTTGTTGTTCTGCCACTCGCTGATGTTGATGCGCGCGGCCAGGTGCAGCTGGCCCAGATCCAGGTGCTTGGCCGGGGTCACGTCCAGCGCGTCGGTCACCGCCACGCCTTCACTGTGGTGCAGCAGGGCGATGGCCAGGTAGTCGGTCATGCCCTGCTGGTAATGGGCCAAGAGCACGTGGCCGCCGGTGGAGAGGTTGGATTCTTCCATCAGCTTTTGCAGGTGTTCGACGGCCTGACGGCTGAAGGCGGTGAAATCCTGCTCACCGTCGAGATAGGCCTTGAGCCAGCCGCTGAACGGGTAGGCGCCGGACTCTTCGTGGAACAGACCCCAGGCCTTGCCCTGCTTGGCGTTGTAGCTCTCGTTGAGGTCGGCCAGCAGGTTCTCCATGGCTTGCGACGTGGCCAGCTCGCTGTCGCGAGCGTGCAGCACGGCGGGGCTGCCGTCGGGCTTCTTGTCGATCAGGTGGACGATGCAGTGGCGGATCGGCATGGCGGTCTCGTGGGCAAATTCAAACAGGGGCGCAGTTTACCCGAAGCGGGTGATGGATTCTGGTGCGGATACATCTGTGAATGGTGTGGACGTCATGTGGCAAGTCGCGGCTAAAGCCCCTCCCACAGTGCTTGCGCAAGCTATAGGAGGGTACATCCACTGCCGTGGTGTATCGATGAGGCGTGATCCACCCTATGCCTGCCGGCGCCGCTGCAACACGCGCAGTCGCTCGATCACGTAGCGCACATGCATGTGTAGTTCGTACAGCTCGTTGGAGTACGAAAGCGGCACATCCACGGCCGCCAGCTCGTCTTCCATCTGCTCCAGGCGTTCGATCTCGCTGTCCAGTTCGTCGGGCAAGGAACCTGCGTGCAGCTTGCGGTCGATCTCGCGCAGGTACTTGTACCAGCGGTAGATGCGTGCGCGGATGCGCCACTGGTAAATCGGGCCGACAGCCTTGAACAGCGGAATCATCACCACGATCAGGGGGATCAGCAGGATGATGTAGCGGTCGGCCAGCGAAGCGATGCGAAACGGCAGGTAGCGCTGCAGGATAGGCAGGCCCTTGTCGTAGTAATGCCCGGCATCCTTGTGCAGCTCGAAGGTGCGCGGCTCGGCGCTGGGAAAGGTGCCTGCGGTATCGAGCAGGGTACCGCCCCGCATCACTTCACGGCTGGCCTCGAGAAACAGCGGCACCAGGCCTGGGTTGAAGTCGTCGTTGACTACCAGGGTGGCGACCGGAGACAGGGTGATGATGTCGCGGTCCGGTGCGTTGCTGGCCAGATCGAGCAGGCCTTCACCGACCTTCACCTGATTGAAGAACGGCAGGCGCGCCTCGTAGGCGGCTGCGCGCCGAAAGTGCGCCAGGGTGATGTCCGGGTTGGCCGCCAGTTGCTGCACCAGTGAGTTTTCTGCCGGGCCGACGAAGAATGCTGCATCCAGTTCGCCGGCCATCAACGCGCGGGCAGCTTTGCCACCCCCGATGCTCTGCCAGCTTTCGGGATATTGTTCCGGCTCGATGGCATTGGCGCCGAGAATGGCGTCACTGGCGGCGCGGGTGCCACTGCCTTCGCCGCCCAGACCGAGGCGCAGTGGCAGCAGGTCGGCAATGCGATCCAGCTCCACGTCACGTCGAAAGAACAGCCACAGCGGTTCCTGATAGATCGCCCCCAGGCTTTCCAGCTGACGCTGCTCCTCGGCTGTCAGCTGGCGCTCCAGGCCGCTCTGCACCAGGGCGATCTCCACTTGCGGATCGTTGGCCAGCAGGCGTTGCAGGTTGTCGCGCGAGCCCGAGGTCGGTACCAGATTCAGTTCGAAACCTTCCTTGGCCAGTTCTTCCTTCAGGCGTTCGGCGAACTGCTGGTAGGCGCCCCCTTGGGCGCCGGTGGCCATGCTGGCGCTCATCGGCGGTGGCGGCGCGACGAACTGGAACAGGGCCCAGACCAGACCAGCCACCACCGGGACTATCCACAGGTTGGCCAGGATCATGATTTTCAGGTCATTGAGTACGCGGCGCATGGGGCTTCCTTTCAGCGAGTTCAGGGTAAGGATAGAACCCCATACGCCTCACGGTCACCCTGGAGGGTGGATGACACTCTTTCATCCACCATCAGGTTCGCGGTGGATCGATTACGCCAGCGCCTTGTGCCTTGCACGCAGATGACTGCACAGCAGCAGGGCGGCGAGCAGCCCTAAGGCATACAGCGCATCGCTGCCAAGCATCGCCAGTACTGCGGCACAGAGCAGCCCACTGAGCCCGGCCAGCAGGCGCCAGATGCCACTGAGCAGCACCCAGCCAGCGGCCATGCTCAGCAGGTAGATCAACACGAAGTTGCCATTGGCGTAGCGGATCAAATCGTCCACCGACAGGTTCAAGGTGGCCGAGAGCATGGCGCACAGTGCGCAGCTGATCACTACCAGCAGCAAGGCTTTGCCGGGTACGCCCCGGCGGTTGCGCACGGCCAGCCTGGCCGGCAGACGGCCCTCATCGGCCAGGCTCCAGATCAGCCGGGCGAAGCCCTGGATGTACACGTTCATCGAGGCGAAGCAGGCCAGGTAACCGAGCACCGCTACCAGGACACGGGCGCGCTCGCCCAGCAGTTGCTCGAACAGACGGGGCAGGGCAGTGGTGTCGCTGTGCACGTCACCGTAAGTGGCAAAGCTCAGCACCGCCACCGAGCAGGCCCAGTACACCAGGCCGGCCAGCAGCACGCCGAGCAGCAGCGCCAATGGGAAGTCGCGCTCGGGGTGTTTGAACTCCTCGCCCAGGTGGGTGAAGGCCTCGATGCCGACGAAGCACCAGAACATTACCCCCAGCGCCGTTGGCAGCAGGTGCCACTGGCCGTCCATCGCCGGCAGCAGCGGTTGGCTGGCGCGCGGCAGATCACCGACCCACCAGATCAGCGCCACGCTGGCGACGATGGCCACGGCGATCAGCCCCTGCAGCATGCCCGATGCTTTCGGTGGACGCTGGCCGAGCAGGAGGATGGCGCCCAGCGTGGCCAGTTCGATGAGCAGCAGGTCGCTGCGATCGAGATCGAACAGCGCCAGCCAGAAACCGCTGGCGATATGCAGCGCAGCGGGCAGACCGACCGGCAGTACGGCAAGGAACAGCAGGGCGCTGACCCCCTCCATGCGCAGGCCGAAGGCGCGGCCGATCAGGTGCGGCGCGCCGCCAGCGTGAGGGAAGCGCTTGCCCAACTGGGCGAAGGTGAACGCCACCGGCAGCACCAGGGCAATCAGGATCATCCATGCCCACAGTGACGCTTCGCCGGCTGCCGTGGCTGCCAGCGCCGGCACCACGAAGATGCCGGTGCCGAGCAGCGAGGTGCTGAGCAGGGCGATGCCCTGCAGCAGGCCCAATTCCTTGTTCAATCGACTCATGGGGTATGCTCATCATTTTCCAGATACCGCCATGGTAGGGCGCCAGCCAGTTGCAGGCTGTCGCCTTTTGCCGACGAAATGGCGGTTTTCACCGTCAATCCGATTGCCGCCCGAGAAGCCCCGTGGACAAGTTCGATCGTCAGATCCTCGCTCTGCTGCGCAGCGATGCGCGCACCTCCGTCAGCCAGATCGCCCGTGAGGTCAACCTGTCACGTTCGGCGGTCAGCGAGCGGATTCGCTATCTGGAGAGCAGCGGGGTGATTCGTGGTTATCACGCGCAGGTGGCCGAGCCGGGCGAGGCGGGCGTGAAGGCCTTTCTCGAACTCTTCTATCAGGGCGGACGCTGTGAGGACTACGTCGAGCGCATGCGCGCCCTGCCCGAGGTGCGTCACTGCAGCGGCATCAGTGGGGAAACCGACATGCTGGTATTCATCGAAGCCCCGAGCATGACGCGCCTGAGCGAGGTGCGCGGTGCCATCGAGGCGTTCCCCGGCATGCAGAAGGTCAAGACCCATGTGGTGGTCAAGGACTGGGCAATGTAGTGCTGCTCACTCGGCGTGTTCGCCCTGCTCGACGGCTTGCGGGCGCTGCAGGGCCAGCAACGGCAGGCCGGCACCGAGTACCAGCAGACCCAGCAACGCGCCGCTGCCGGCATACAGCGCGCTGGAATACAACAGGCCCAGGCAGGTTGCGGCGAACAGGATCGGCGTCAGCGGATACAGCGGTACGCTGAATGGCCGCCGTACCCAAGGTCGCCTTTGGCGCAGGCGAATCAGCGCCAGCGCGACGAGAAACATGAACAGCCAGAACACCGGTGCGGTGTAGGCCACCATGGTTTGTACACCGTTCGCACTCAGGGCGCCGAACAGGATCAGCGGCAGGGTAAGTGCGCACTGCAGCAGCAAGGCGCGTACCGGGGTGGCGCCGCGTTCGTTCCAGCGACCGATGAATGCCAGTTGCGGCACATCGCGGCCCAGCGCGTAGTAGACCCGCGCACCGGTGAACAGCGTGGCGTTCAAGGTACTCAATGCGGTCAGGCAGACGAACACTGCCAGCAGCGCCTCGGCCCGTGGTCCGGCGACGATGTTCATCAGGTCCGCCGACACGGCATCGCTCTGGCGCAGGCCGTCGAGGCCGAAGATATTGAGAAAGACCAGGTTCGCCAGCAGGTAGATGGCCGTCACCAGCGCAGTGCCGATCAGCAGCACGCGACTCATGTTGCGCGCCGGGTTGCGCAGCTCACCGGACAGGTAGGCCGCCTCGTTCCAGCCGCCATAAGTGAGCAGCACGAACACCATACCCATGCCCAGCATCGCCGCCAGATTGCCGCCGGCAGGTGCGGCGCTGGCGGTATGCGGCTGCGGTTCGGCCAGCACCAGGCCGGCCAGCACCACCAGCAGCAGGGCCAGCACTGTCACGCTGGTGAAGAACAGCTGGGCGCGTCGCGATTCACGCGTGCCCAGCACATTGAGCAGAGTCAGCGCCACCACCACCAGAGCGGCGTGCCAGGCGCTGCCATAGTCTCCAAGCGGCAGCAGGCGCTGGGCATAGTCACCGTAGATGAACGCGACCACGGCGATGGCGCCGGTCTGGATCACCGTACCGCGCGCCCAGGCGAACAGCAGGCCGACCTGCGGGCCCCAGGCCAGGCTCAGATAATGGTATTCGCCGCCCTGGTCCGGATGTGCCGCACCCAGCTCGCCGTAACACAGCGCACCGATCAGCATCACCAGACCACCGACCAGCCAAAGGGCCAGGTACAGCTCGGCGCTGCTGGCATGCTGCGCCACCAGCGGCGGCAGGCCGAAAATGCCGACGCCGATCACCACGCCGACCAGCATGGCAACGGCATCGATCACCGACAGCCCGGCGCGCTGCGAGGACACTAGCGATGTCATGGCTTAGCTCCTGCGCGCGACCCAACCCTGCTGTGCACCATCGGCCGGCACCGCCTCGATACGGTCACCGTTGAGCTGGCCGACATACAGCCTGTCGTCGAAGGTGAAGCGCAGCTCGTTGCCTTTCAACTGGCCGCTGAGCACGTCGGGCTGGCCGTCGACCTTGCCAACCACCTTCTGGAAGCGCTGATCGAGTTCGACCTGATGATTCCGGCCATCGAGCTCGAGAGTCCACTGACCCGCGACCTTGGCTGGCACGATCCACAGGAACACCGAGCTGCCATTGATCACATCGCTCTGATCAGGCTCCCAGTCGCCGAGGTTGAAGGCGTGCGACACTACCCGAGTACCGGGCTTGAGGGTGTCGAGAATCACCGGGCGCAGGCGCATGTTGACCGTGGAGAGCAGGTACATGGTCAGCACGTCGGCCTCGGAAATATCCTTCTGGAACAGGTCACCCTGCTCAAACGTGACCTTGTCCGCCACGCCCTCGCGTTCGGCGTTCTCCTGCGCCTCGCTGATGCGTTCAGGGTCCAGGTCTATGCCGTAGGCCGCTCTGGCACCGTGATCCTGCACGGCGGAGATGGCGATGCGGCCATCGCCCGAGCCCAGGTCGATGACATAGTCGTCCGGGCCGATTTCGGCCAGCTGGAGCATATGCGCCACCACAGGCTCCGGCGTGGGCACATAAGGGACGTCGAGTCTGGGCGGTTGGGCCTGCGCGGGGCCAACCACCAGGCTGGCCAGCAATCCGACGGGGAGGGTGAAGGAGGCGAAGCTACGAACGGATAGAGCGCTCATCGGGAAAATCTCCTCACGGGTGGCGATTTTTTTCCGACTGGTGAGCGGGGGCTAGGTTCGTACCGATGTGCAGCAGGATCGTGCAAGAACGCCCTTCAGGCCACTAACCGCAGCGCCTGCGGCTGTGTAACCGGATGTGATCGGCCTATCCGTTACTGCGGCATTGCCAGCCTGCGGGCGCGCAGGCACTGTAGGCGGGTTTTTCGCTTTGGTCGTTTTCGCATGCGCATCCTGCACACCTCCGACTGGCATCTGGGCCAGCATTTCATGGGCAAGACTCGGCAGGCCGAGCACCAGGCCTTTTGCGCCTGGCTGCTGGAGCAGGTGCGTGTGCACGCCGTGGACGTGCTGCTGATCGCCGGCGACGTGTTCGACACCGGCGCACCGCCCAGTTACGCCCGCGAGGAGTACTACCGGCTTGTGGTGGAGCTGCGCGACGCCGGCTGCGCACTGGTCGTACTGGGCGGCAACCATGACTCACCGGCCATGCTCGGTGAAAGCCGCAGCCTGCTGGCGCAACTGGGTACCCAGGTGGTGCCGAGCGTGGGCGTCGATCTGGCCGAACAGGTACTGGTGCTCAATGATCGTACTGGCCAGCCGGGCGCGGTTCTCTGCGCCATTCCCTTCATTCGCCCGCGCGACGTGCTGGCCAGCCAGGCGGGGCAGAGCGCGCAGGACAAACAGCAGTCGTTGCAGCAAGCCATCGCCGAGCATTACCGGGCGCTGTACGAGCTGGCAGCGAGCAAGCGTGACGAGCTGGGCCTGACGCTACCGATCATTGCCACCGGTCACCTCACCACGGTTGGCGCCAGCGCCAGTGAGTCGGTGCGCGAGATCTACGTCGGCAGCCTGGAGGCATTCCCCACCAGCGCCTTCCCGCCGGCGGACTACATCGCCCTTGGCCATATCCACCGCCCGCAGAAGGTCGGCGGCCTGGAGCATATCCGCTACAGCGGCTCGCCGATTGCGTTGTCCTTCGACGAGGCACGTCAGCAGAAGGAAGTCCTGCTGCTGACGTTCGAGGGCGCCACCTTGCAGTCCATCACGCCACTGCCCGTGCCGGTCTTCCAACCCATGGCCAGCCTGCGCGGCTCGCTCAAGGAACTGGCAGGCGCCATCGCCGAAGTAGCTGCTCAGGGCATGCCCGAGCGGCCCGTATGGCTGGAAGTGCAAGTGAGCACTGACGACTACCTGAGCGACCTGCAAAGCCGCATCAACGCCCTGTGCGAAGGGCATCCCGTGGAAGTGCTACGCATCCGCCGTGAGCGCGGCAACGCCATGGCCAGCCTGGCCAGCGAAGCGCGGGAGACGCTGGACGAGCTGTCGGTGGAGGACGTCTTCTCACGCAGGCTGCAGCAGGAAACATTGGAAGAAGAGGATGCCCAGCGTTTGCAGGGTTTGTATCGGCAGGTGCTGGAGGCGCTGCCCAAGGTTTAGCGGCACAGACCCCGTAGCCCGGATGCAATCCGGGGATGCCTTCACGATAACCTCGGTAAGCCTGGCAGGCTGACCATATTGGCCTGCCCCTGGCATTGCAGCCCCTGAACTGCGCAGATACCAATACCTGGCGCCTAACTGCCAACCATCAGAGAAAGGCATTGACCTCGGCAGCACCGAGCTCCAATGGATGGCGAAGTTGATGGAAACGGATGAAATAGCGAATCCAGTACCAACAGGATTTTTCTGTGCGGATGCTCTAATGATGCAAACGCATCACCGCCCTGAACTGCTCTACAGGCGAGGTCTGCTGGGGGTTTCCGTGGTCGACTCCCTGGCTGTGTTTTTGCACAGTGGTAATGGTATGGCAAAAAGAGGAAGTCAAGCGAATACGTCCGGATATCAGGGGCTAGCTGGTAATGCACTGATTTAAAAGAACTTTTTCTGGGCGGCGACGAGGGTGATGCAGAGTTAGGTGGAAGGCTCTACTATCGGATTAGTACTGCCTTCCATCTAATCACTGTTATATGCTGATCTAAATATGAAGTACAAAAACATAAAATCAGCAATCCACAATTTCGGGCACAGCTTTGTAAGCTCAATGAACTATGTCGACCATGATTTCGTTGCCGACGAAATTGGGAAGATTCACAAGAAAGGCTATAATGTTGAAATAAACTGGCTTGCAAGGGAGTTCAGGCCCGCTCAGCTTGAGTCAGAGAGAATAAAAAAACAATTGGTTATTGGGGGGCAATCTAAAGAAACATTGTGTATCCCATAGCGTAAATCTGGAAAATCTATGCTCTTTATCGTTTGCCTGGCCGGCAGGTCAAGGTAAATACATGCTTGCCATCGACGACAAAGGCACAGAACATAAAATTTACATCAATGAAGCGCAGTGATACGTATATAACAATTGCTTCAAACCGTTCGCTGCGCTCACTGGGACGGGCTAAAGCCCGGTCCTTAACCAAACGTTGGGCGGCAAGGGCAGCAGTATTAGTCTCTGTTAGTTTTGCTAAAGTTTTTGTAGATAACTTCCATGAATAGTGAACTTGAATTGGAAAACCTCAGGTTAAAGGATTGGCTAGAGCCGCCAGAAAACAGCGATCGCGCCTGGTTTCAGAAGAGGGGGCGGGTCTTCGAGAAGATCCTTAACGGCATATTGTCGAGGGAGCAAATGGAGCCACGCACGAGTATGCGGCCTTCGGGCGAAGAGATTGATGGTTCTTTTGCTGTTGGAGAAAGCTTTTATCTACTTGAAGCCAAATGGCATTCCTCACCGATCCCTGCATCTTCGCTATATGCCTTTAAAGGTAAAGTTGACGGGAAACTCACTGGCACTGTCGGTGTGTTCTTTTCCATGTCTGACTACAGCAAAGAGGCGGTTGACGCGCTTCTGTATGGAAAGGAGCTCAATCTCATTCTTTTTGGACACGATGATCTTGTACTCATAGAGGAAGGAAAGATTAAGCTTCGCGAAGCTATGCGGGTGAAACGACGTTACGCGTCAAACTACGGCCAGCCGTTCTATCCTTTGAAGACGTACTTGTCGGAAGTGAAGACTTCTAGCGAAGAAACTGCTGCTCTGGATCAGGGCGCATCGTGGAGCATTCTGGTTGAGGGTGAGGGCGATGTCAGAGCCATTGAAATCTTGCTCGGACGTTGTGGCATAAATGCTCGTCATAACGTTGTAGCAGCAGGTGGGCAGCTAGCGGTTGCGCAACTCGCTGAGCACTTAATGAGTAACAATCAAAGGCAGGTTGCCGCGATAGTAACGCCACTATCTGACGCGGAACTTCAGCACGAGCAGATTTCAAAGCTAATAGATTTAGGCGTAGAAATAGTCGAGTTAAAGAATGGCATTGAGGATTGGCTAGATAATTATGTAAGTGCGGAGTACCACAACGCAACATTCATGCTCACTAATCGCAATGGAAAAATGGCGCGACGTTTTGCCCGAAATGCTGACATCGAGAAATTGCTATCCGATAACCCAGCATTCGAGAATTTGCTACAAAAGCTTCAAGGGGATACTGAAGAAAGGCGATAATAACTTGGTTAGCACCCAGAGACAGCTACAACTAACGCACATCGTAGAACCGTCTATGAGTGGTGGGTTGCAGCCCAACAAGTTGCTGCACGCGGGTAAATTACTCGCTGCGCTCGCAATTTACCGGTGAGCAAGGCGTTATACGCACAAGGAAGAACGCAAATGAGCATACTCTCCGGCCCGCTTGGATCTCACAAGGGATACATCGCATATATTGCCTTGCCGAACTGCTCAGACTATTTCGATCTCTGCGATCTACAGCGAGAAAAGGAAATATATCAAGCGACTCGCAGCAAGTACGAGCGGCTGCGGCTATTCCTGAATGCAGCTGAGTCGCTCAATAATATTCCAGAATATATATTTCACGAATACAAGCCAGCTTACGGCTGGAGCAGGGAATCCGAAGTCAGGAGCCTGCTAGCTAAAGAATCAAAAATACACGAAACAATTAACACCTTGGCCAATGGCTACAAACACTGCGTACGCAATCCGCCTCACAAAGCGGGTCAAATCAAAGAAATCGACGCAGGTGATTTTCAGGAAATAAAAATCATAGTTACCTCTCAGCTGAGCGCGCCTGTAAGCCTGGATGTTTCATACTCATTCGAAAGCATAGAAGATGAAGGAATGCTTGCCGAAGCATTTCGTTTTTGGGTTGATTACCATAACCACCAAGACCTATCCCGGCTTATCGGTGTGCGCGTATAACAATGCGCTCAAATCGCCCACTGCGCTCACTGAGATGGGGTGCCACCCATAACAGAGCATTATGCATATTTAGTATTTTTACTCAGCTACAAGTGGGTCTTGAAATGAAAAAGAAAGTAAAACGATCAAGAATGCGGAGGGCCTTTAATTCGCTTTGCGCGGCCCTGTTTATAGGCTCTGCAATTTACATCATGGCTATGGGTTTCAGCACCGTTGCCATGGCAGCCATGGCTATCTCCGTTGCTGGAGCAGCTGTACTTCCTGTTCAGAGCAGCGAGGGAGTTCTGGAGGTGATAACCGGCACTGTTGAAGCCATGATCGACGGAGTCGTAGCAGTTATCGAAGGTATAACAAGTGCGATTGCTAGCTTGTTCAGTTAGAAATGGAGAGCAGCTAGTTCAAACCGGCTCGCTGGTTCCGGCTAAAGCCTGACCCTTAACCAATACGCTATTGAACCTCTAAATGACCCCTCTGCCATCATCCTGGGCTCGCGCCTGGTCAGATCTCGGCCTACAGCCTCCGCCTGGTCTGTTCGAGCAGCTCGTTCGTGCCTATGAGGAGCCGCAGCGGCACTATCACTCGCTGCAACACCTGCGCGAATGCCTGATGCATTTCGAGCAGGCGCGGCACCTGGCGCAGCAGCCGGGGGAGGTGGCCATCGCGCTCTGGTTCCATGACGCCATCTACGACGTGCGCGGCAAAGATAACGAGCGCCTGAGTGCAGATTGGGCCATCCGGGTGCTGGCGAGCAGTCACGCCAGCCAGTTGACGTTGGCGCGGGTCGAGCAACTGATCATGGTCACCCGGCATGATGCGACGCCGAGCGAACCGGATGAGCAGTTGCTGGTGGATATCGACCTGGCCATTCTCGGCGCCACGCCGGAGCGTTTCGCCGAATACGACGCTCAGGTGCGCGCCGAGTACGCCTGGGTGCCGGGCTTTGTCTATCGCATGAAGCGGCGCAGCGTTCTTCAGTCATTTCTGGCGCGCCCAACTATCTACAGCACGGATCATTTCAGGGCGCGCCATGAGGCACAGGCTCGGATCAATCTAGCTGGCGTGATTTGACAGGAGATTGAGCCAGGTCTGCATCGCATTCGCCGCGACAAGCGTTCTATGCTGTGAATAGTGGCCATTCGACAGGGGAGCGAACGTGCCGTTGTTCAACGCCTTGCTGCGTGCGCTTGACCCTTTGCATGGAGTGCCTGAAGCGACTCGGCAGGCGTTTGAGTGCTGGTATCTGCAGGCGAAGATTCCGCAGATTCGCTACGTCGCTTTTCTGACCACGGCGCTGTATCTGATCTATGCCGCCATCGAGCAGAATGTCGAGACCGATCAGCCTTTCGCGCGGCTCATAGTCCATGCGCTGCTGGTGCCGGCAGCATTGCTGGCCATCGGGCTGCTGAGTTTCCAGCCAAGGCGGCAACCCTTGATGCTGGGGTTGCTGTCACTCGCGCCCATTATCTCGGTGCTGTCCAATCTCTACTTCAATTTCGGCTCACCGCGTTTTGCCTTTTACGCGCCGGAAATCTATCTCAACCTGATGTGGACCTTCGCTATCTCAGGGCTGGCGCTCAAGCGTGCCATGGCTACCGCATTGTTCTCACTGGCCGCGATTATGCTGGTCACGCTCGAGCACTCGCTGACGCCCGGCATGCAGCGCCTGCACCTGATCTGGATTCTTGCGTCATTCTCCTTCGGCCTGCTCAGCGCCTTTCTTCTGGAAAAGGCGCACAAACACATGTTCCTGCATCAGGACAGCCTGGCCCTCAGCGCCAGTGTCGACAGCCTGACCGGGCTGTGGAATCGTTCGCGCACGCTGCATTTTCTGATCGAGGAAGTCGCGCGGGCCAATCGCTACGGCACGCCGTTCTCGGTGGTGCTGATCGACATCGACCACTTCAAGAGCGTCAACGATACTCATGGCCATGCGGTGGGGGACAGTGTGCTGCGCCAGTTCGCCGGGCTGCTGCGCGACGGCGTGCGAGTGATGGACAAGGTCGGGCGGCTTGGCGGCGAGGAGTTTCTCATCATCCTGCCGGAGATCGATGCTGCCCACGCAGAGCAGGCGGTGCAGACCCTGCAAAAACGTATCAACGGCTTTTCCTTCGACCGGGTGCAACGCAAAAGCGCCAGTTTCGGCATTGCCGAATATCGTCCTGGCGAAAGCCTGGATTGCCTGATGGAGCGTGCGGATCAGGCGATGTACCGCGCCAAGGCCAATGGCCGTGACCGTATCGAGATACTGTGAGTGCTTGGGCCTGAACCGCTCATGTGCGGCTCTGGTCGAAACCGCTGCAACCCTTCCCTTGGAGACCACCATGCACAGAACTGCGCACTTTCTTCTCGCGGCTGCGGCCGTTCCCCTGCTGCTTGCCGGCTGCGCCAGGTCGTCCGGTGAGCAGGATGCCAGAGTGACCGAGCAATGGTTGGGGCGCTGGAACGGGCCCGAGGGTACCTACCTGGATATCAGTGGCACGCCGGCCGACTACCGCCTGACCATCGCCAACCTCGACGGCCCGCGTCGCTTCGTCGGCCGTGCGCAGGGTGCGAAGATCGTCTTCGTGCGCGATGGCGTGGTGGAGAGCATCAGCGCCACCGACGGCGAAGCTACCGGCATGAAATGGCTGTTGGATAAACAGAACTGCCTGACCGTGCGCAGCGGTGAGGGTTATTGCCGCGACTGAATCGTTACCGGGATATGCCAGAATGACGGCCTTCAACGGCTTACGACCTGTGCATGAAAATCCTCAGCCTGCGCCTCAAGAACCTCAATTCCCTCAAGGGCGAGTGGAAGATCGACTTCGCTGCCGAGCCTTTCGCCGGTAGCGGCCTGTTCGCCATCACCGGGCCGACCGGTGCGGGCAAGACCACCTTGCTCGACGCCATTTGCCTGGCCCTGTACCACCGCACGCCGCGCATGAGCACGCTGTCGGCCAGTGGCAACGAGCTGATGACGCGGCATACCGCCGACTGCCTGGCCGAGGTCGAGTTCGAGGTCAAGGGGCAGGGCTACCGCGCCTTCTGGAGCCAGCGCCGCGCGCGGGACAAGGTCGACGGTGCGTTGCAGGCGCCCAAGGTCGAGCTGGCGCATATCGCCGATGGTGAAATTCTCACCGACAAGATTCGCGAGAAGGAAAGTCTCACCGCCGAGCTGACCGGCCTCGATTTCGAGCGCTTCACCAAGTCCATGCTGCTGGCCCAGGGCGGCTTTGCGGCGTTTCTCGAAGCCAATGCCAACCAGCGCGCGGAGCTGCTGGAGGAACTGACCGGCACTGAGGTGTATGGGCAGATATCCCAACAGGTCTACGAGCGTACCAAGGCTGCCGAACAGGCACTCAATCTGCTGAAAAGCCGCGCCCAGGGCATGGAGTTGCTCGACGAAGCGCAGCGCGCCGAGCTGCAGGCCGAGCAGCAGCGTCTGAGCTTGGAGGAGTCGCCGCTGCTGGCCCGGCAGCAAGCTCTGCAAAGCCAGCGCCGTTGGCGTGAGGCGCTACAGCAGGCCGAGCAGCAACGGGAGCAGGCGCGACTCGGACTGGAGCAGGCCCAGCTGGCTCGTAACGAGGCAGCCGGTGAACTGCAGCGCCTGGCCGCCAGTGAGCCGGCAGCTCGATTGCAGCCGCTGTATCTGGCCTGGCAGCAGGCGCAGCAGGACAGGCAGCAGGCACAGCAGGTGCTGGATGACCTGCATCAGCAGCAACGCCACAGCACCGAGCGCGAGCACCAGCAACTCTGGCTGGCCAGCCGCTATGCCCAGCAAAGCCTGAGCCTGCGTCACGCGGAGCTGCAGCGTCTGGCCGGGCAGCGTGAAACGCTGCACGCACGCATGAGCGCTGCGCCGCAACGGGAACGCCTGGGCGAGCTTCTGGGTAGTTGGCGTGTGCAGTTCGATCAGCGCGGGCAACTGCTCAAGGAGCAACAGGCACTGCACGCACGCATGGCGCAGGAGGGTGAACAGCTCGCCGCCTTGCAGCAGCAGCGTGATCAGCTCGGTGTGCAGCAGGCCGACGCGCTGAAGCGGCTGGAGGATGCGCGCGCCAGCGAGGCCAGACAGCAGAGCGAGCTGCAGGCCCTGCTGGGCGAGGGCGACGAGGCTGGACTGCGCCAGCGTTGGCAGCGACTGCAAGTGCAAGGGCGCGTATTGGATCGTCTGGAGCAGCTGGCGCAGAGCCGCGAGCAAACGGCTGCACAGATAGCCGAGTTGACCCCGCGTCTGGCTCAGTTGCAGCAACAGCACACCCGCAAGAACGATGAAATCACCGGCCTGCGCGAGCGCTACAAGGCGCTCAAGCAACAGCAGGCCGACAAGGAAAAGCTGCTGGAGCAGGAGCAGCGCATTCAGGATCTGGAAGCCTACCGCGCCCAGCTGCAGCCGGGCGAAGCCTGCCCGTTGTGTGGTTCGCTCGAGCATCCGGCGGTCAGTCAGTACCAGGCGCTCAACGTCTCTGCCACGCGCCAGGCGCTGGAGCAGTGCCGCAACGAACTGGCGCAACTGGAAAGCCAGGGCGGCATTCTGCGTGACGAGCTGACCCGGCTGGTCACGCAGATCGCTCAGGTTCAGCAGCAACTGGAGCAGGCGAGCCAGCAGGCCGCCCAGCAGGACGCGCAATGGCAGCAGCAACTGACCGAGCAGGCCTTGCAGCTTTCTGACGGTGCCGCTTTGTGCGAATTGCAGCGCCAGCATGAGCAGAGTCTGACGCATCTGCAGACGCGACTCGCCTCGGTCGAGGCCGGGCAGGCGCAACTGGCACAGGCGCGTGGTGCGCGTGAAGTGGCCGAGCGGGCGTTGACTGATGCGCAGCAGCGCCAGGCGCTACTGGCGCGTGATGAGGAGAACCTGCAGGCGCGACAAGCCGAGCAGGGCCAGGACCTGCAGCGTTTGCAGCAGGCGCTTCGGCATCACGAGCAAGTGCTGCTGAGCAGTCTTGAGGGCTTTGCTGTTGAGTTGCCATCGGACGCTGGCCTCTGGCTTGACGAGCAGGAGCAGGCCTGGCGCGACTGGCAGCAGGCCCAGGCGCAGGATCAGCAACTGCAGGAGCAGCAGCGCGAGGCGCAGCGCCTGCTCGCCGACGCCGAGACACAGGCCGGGCACTGGCAACAGCGCTGGCAGGACGAAGGTGCGCTGACGCTGGCTGAACCCGAGCCATCGGCACAGCCGCAACTGGCGTTGAATGAAGCCGCCAACAGCCTGGCCAGTGCCCAGCGCGAAAGCGATGCGTTGCGCGGCCGCGTGCAGAGTCAGCAGACCTTGTTGCTGCAGCTGCAGCAACGCTCGAGCGAAGCCGAGCAGCACTGGCTGACGGCTCTGACGGCCAGTCCTTTCAGCGATCTTGCGGCGTTTCTCGCCGCGCTGCTGGAAGAGGGCGAGCGAGAGCGTCTGGCGGCTTTGCAGGCACGTGTGGAGCGTGCCTTGACCGAGGCTTCGACACTGTTGGCTGCCGCCGACGCGCAGCTGCAGCAGCTCAGCGCCACGCCGCAGACAGAGCTGGCGCTTGGTGAACTGGATGAGCAGTTGCAGGTACTGCAGAGCGAATTGCGTGCACTGAGCCAGCGCCAGGGCGAGCTGCGTGCGCAGTTGCAGGCCGACGAGACGCGGCGCAGCAGCCAGCAGGCGCTGTTCGCCGAAATCAGTGCGCAGGAGAGTGAGCAGCGCCTGTGGCAACAGCTCAACGGCCTGATCGGCTCGGCCGACGGCGCCAAGTTCCGCAAGTTCGCCCAGGGCCTGACCCTCGATCACCTGATCCATCTGGCCAATCGCCAACTGACGCGCCTGCACGGCCGCTACCAGTTGGCGCGCAAGGGTAGCGGCGAACTCGAGCTGGAGGTGTGCGACACCTGGCAGGCTGATGTGGCGCGCGACTGCCGTACGCTGTCCGGTGGCGAGAGTTTCCTGGTCAGCCTGGCGCTGGCCTTGGCGCTGTCCGATCTGGTCAGCCACAAGACCAGCATCGACTCGCTGTTTCTCGATGAGGGGTTCGGCACCCTGGACGGCGAGACGCTGGAGGTGGCCCTGGATGCGCTGGACAACCTCAATGCCAGCGGCAAGACCATCGGTGTGATCAGCCATGTCGAGGCGATGAAGGAGCGTATTCCCGTGCAGTTGCGGGTGCACAAGGGCGTCGGCCTGGGCTACAGCCGACTCGATGCGCATTTTGCAGTGAAGGAAGGAGCATAGTGATGCTGATGCGAGCGAAGGATTCCACCCTGCTGTTGATCGATCTGCAGGAGCGGCTGCTGCCGGCCATCGACGGTGGCGCGGCGGTGATCGAGCAGGCCTCGTGGCTGGTGCGTGTGGCGCAGCGCCTGCACGTGCCGGTGATCGCTACCGAACAGTATCCCAAGGGCCTGGGCTATACCGAGGCAGGCCTGCATGAGCTGCTGCCGGGCGAGGGGCTAAGGGAGAAGATTCATTTCTCGGCGACCGCAGGAGAAGGGGTATTTGACTTACCGGGTGGTGAACGCAAGCAGTTCATCGTCTGTGGCACGGAAACTCATGTCTGCGTGCTGCAGACGGTAATGGGCCTGCTGGCGGCCGGGCGTGAAGTGTTCGTGGTTGACGAGGCAGTGGGATCGCGTCGGCCGCGTGACAAGGCACTGGGCCTGGCGCGCATGGAAGGTGCCGGGGCGGTGATCGTATCGCGTGAGATGGTCGCCTTCGAGTGGCTGGAGCGGGCCGGTACCGAGCTGTTTCGCGAGATCAGCAGCGGTTTTATTCGCTGATTCGTAGCCCGGATGCAATCCGGGAATCTCTGCTAGCGCTGCCCCGGATTGCATCCGGGCTACGGGCTGGCCTGCTCCGGCACGGGCTGGTAGTGGCCGGCCTGTAGGGCGTCGAAGTACTGCTGGTAGCGGCCATCCTGGCGAAACTGCTGCAGCCGTGCGTCGAAGCGCTCGCGTAGTGTTTCACTCTGCGTCAGGCGTTTGGGCAGCATCAGATAGCTGAGGTTGACCAGCAGCGGTTTGGGGTGATGGGTGATGCGCTCGGCGTCCTCCCTGGAAAACTCGTTACGCAGCGCGGCGTAGCCGACGTTGAGCTCCTGCGGGTAGAGCACCACACGCTCCTTGAGCAGTTTCTCGAAGTTCTGCCGGTCACTGGAGACGCGTTCGATGCGCACTTTTTCCTTGGCGAGAAAGGCATCGAACGCCGGCCCATAGCTGTATTCCAGGCCGCCGCCGAGGGTCATGCCGCTGAGATCATCGAAGTGCCGCCAGTCGAAGGGCTGCGTTTTCAGGTGGAAGAACACGAACTGTTCATCGAGCAGTGGGGCGCTGAAGAGAAAGTCTGCCTCACGCTCGGTCTTGTGCATCCACACCGCCGTGGCGTCGTAACGGCCGGCGGCGGCTTCGGCGTAGGCGCGTGGCCAGGGCAGGAAGGTGAACTCGACGCGATAGCCTTCCTCGGCCAGCAGGTCGCTGATCAGATGAGCCACCGGCCCCTGGCGTTCGACCCTGGCGGACAGATAGGGCGGCCATTCCCCGGCGCTGATACGTAGCAAAGGTGTCTCGACGGCCTCGAGAGGGCCGCAGCAGAACAGGCTAAACAGCACAATCAGCAGGCCGTGGCGCATCTGTAGTCCTCGACAGCTCGGGCAACAGGATGATGGCACTTTAATCGTTTTGCCCTGTTGATCCCAGTCATGCTCCCGCATACGAGGCAGTGGAATGATTCAAGCCTAGCGTCTGGCTTCGCTCTGTGCCGGGGAGTCGTTTGCCAGGTGGCGCCTCCAGGTGCTGCAGACGGCTTTGGGCGAATATGCCTATGCTTGGAGCAGGACAAGAAGTCGGTGGCAAACCGCGGATCGAATGCCCATCGTCAGGCATTCCGGTGATGGAGTCTGTTTTTTGCACAAAGCGCTGCATTACTGCCTGCTCTGGCTGCTGGCCGGCACCTGTTATGGCAGCCAGCCAACCTTGACGTTCTGTCATGAGGATCAGAACGCCTACCCTTGGGTGATGACCGATGGCACAGGACTCAATCTGGAGTTGCTCGACCTGGTACAGCAGGCGCTAAAACTGCAGGTGGTATACGTGGCGGTGCCCTGGAGGCGCTGTCTTTCAGGCATGCAGCAGGGGCTCTACGACGGTGCCTTCGCCGCCAGCTTCAAACTCGAGCGCCAGCAGATGGGCCGGTACCCCACCGATGCTGGTGGCCGCCCGGATGCGCTCAGGCGGTTGCACACTTCGCGTTATACCCTGTATCGCCGCATCGGCAGCGCGGTGTCCTGGGATGGCCAGCGTTTCACTCATGTGACTGGCCGCGTCGGCTCGCTCAGCGGTTTTTCCATTCGCGATCTGCTGCTGGCCCACGGGCTGGAGGTGGACGAGTCAAGCCGCGACCCACTGGCATTGTTGCAGATGCTGGTGCACGGCCGAGTCGATGCTGTCGCCCTGCAGACCATGCGCGGTGATTTCGTCTTGCAAGCCAATCCGCAACTGGCTCAGCAGGTGGAAAAATTGCCGCAGCTGCTCGAGGAAAAGCCCTATTACCTGATGCTGTCCAACGCGCTGCTGATGCGCGACCCCAAGTTGGCCGAGCGGATCTGGAGCGAGGTTCAGCGTCAGCGTGAATCAGCGACCTATCAGGCTCGCGTAGAGGCTTACCTGGCGCAGCCCGGCCATTGAGGAAAATTTGCCCGGGCTATTCCCGCGCCGCCTCGGCATCGCTAGAGTCCGCTCCTTCTCACATGCATCCGTTCGGGTGAATCGCGCATGACCTTCGCTGCCTGGCTGACCATCGGCCTGTTCGTTCTCACCTACCTGGGCATGGCTGCCGGCGGTGTTCGCGGCCTGCGCATCGACCGCAGCTGGATCGCCTGCTGCGCGGCAGTGCTGTTGCTGGTCAGCGGTGCGCTGAGCATGGAGGATGCGGCCCATCATCTCGACCCTGGTGCGTTGTTGCTGCTGTTGGCGTTGATGCTGATCTCGGCGCAGTTCGATTTTTCCGGGGTGTATGCCTGGCTCAACCGCTACCTGACCGAGCATGCCGAGCGCCCGGCTGTGCTGCTGATGGGCGTGGTGCTACTGGGTGGCTTGCTCTCGGCGGTGCTGGTCAACGATATCGTCGCCTTCGCCCTGACTCCGCTGTTGTGTCGCAGCCTGCATCTGCGCGGGCTGGAGCCGCGGCCGTTTCTGTTGGCGCTGGCGTTGTCGTGCAACGCCGGCTCGGCAGCGAGCCTGATCGGCAACCCGCAGAACATTCTCATTGGGCAGGCCGGCAGTCTGGATTTCTGGGGTTATGTGGCCGTGGCCGGGCCACCCGCCGTGATCGCGATGGCCATCGTTTACGCAGTGATCTGGCTGCAGTGGCGTCATCGCTGGGGCGAAGCGAGGCCGCTGACCGCGGACGATACGCCGGTCGAGCATATCTACGGCGCGCACAGCTATCTCAAGCCGCTGCTGGCCAGCCTGGCGCTGCTGGCGCTGTTCGCCACGGCGCTGCCGCGCGAGCTATCGGCGCTGTTGATCGCGGTGCTGGTGATGATGTCGCGGCGGGTGGACAGCCGCGACTACGTGAACAAGGTGGACTGGAACCTGCTGTTGCTGTTCGTGGGCTTGTTCCTGGTCAGCGGCGCCGCGCTGCAGTTGCCACAGCTGGCGCATGGTGCGGCCTGGCTGGCCGAGCACGGGTTGTTGCCGCAGGGCGTTATATCGCTTGCTACCTCGTCGCTGCTGGCGAGCAACTTGATCGGCAATGTGCCCTTCGTGGTGTTGCTGCTGGGCTTGATGCCGGAGCTGTCGCACTCGGTACTGATCGGCCTGGCAGTGATGTCGACGCTGGCCGGCAACCTGCTATTGATCGGCAGCGTGGTCAACCTGATCGTCGCCGAAGGGGCGAAACGTCAGGGCGTCAGGCTTGGCTTCGTCGATTATGCGCGCAGCGGCGTGCCGGTGACATTGCTGAGCATGACGGTGGCCGGGCTGTGGCTGGCGCTGGGCGGCTGGTTGCCCTGGTAACGGCGCCGTAGGGCGGACTCCGAGCGTAGGCGGACTCAGGAGCCTAAGCGAACAGTCCGCCATTGGCGGTGGCTGGCGGGTTGCGTCGGCGTACTGCTGCGCGAACGGAGCGCCGCCCGGTACACCCTACCTGGCTGAATTGGCCGGCTCAGCGCCAGCGGTTGTTGCGCCAGGCGCTGCGCTCTTCGGCATCCTTGAACGTCCAGGCCACTAGGCGGCTCTGCTTCTGCCCCTGGGACATGCCGAGGATGCGTACCTCGGCTGCGCCTGCCTTTGCCAGCCAGCCCTGCAGCAGTTCGACGTTGCTGCCCTTGGATACCAGGCTGCTGAACCACAACACCTGCTCGGCTACCTGTGCGCTTTCGCTGGCCATGCGCTTGAGAAAGGCGGCCTCGCCACCCGGGCACCACAGCTCGGCCGCCTGGCCACCGAAGTTGAGCACCGGCAGCTTGCGCTTGGGGTCGAGCTTGCCCAGGTTGCGCCATTTGCGCGTGCTACCGCTGGTGGCCTCGGCGGCGCTGGAGTGGAAGGGTGGATTGCACAGGCTCAGATCGACATACTCCTGCGCCTGCAGCAGGCCGAGGAAGATGTGTTCGGCATTGGCCTGTTGGCGCAGCTCGACGCCGCCGGCCAGTTGCGGGTTGGCAGCGACGATGGCACGTGCCGATGCCAGTGCTTCGCTGGCAATGTCGGTACCCATGAACTGCCAGTCATATTCGCAGCGACCAATCAGTGGATAGATGCAGTTGGCACCGACGCCGATATCCAGGGCTCGCACCTTCTCGCCATGGGGAATCTGACCGTCGTTGTCGCTCGCCAGCAGGTCGGCAAGGTTGTGCAGGTAATCGGCGCGGCCCGGGATCGGTGGGCACAGGTAGCCGTCGGGAATATCCCAGTGGCGGATGCCGTAGTACTGCGCCAGCAGCGCACGGTTGAACACTTTGACCGCTGCCGGGTTGGCGAAGTCGATGCTCGGCTTGCCATAGGGATTGCTGATGACGAAGTCGCCCAGCTCGGGACTTGCCTTGATCAGCGCGGGAAAATCGTAGCGCCCCTGGTGACGGTTGCGAGGGTGCAGCTCGCCCTTGCTCGGCGCGGTTTTCACGGCGGCGGGAGCGGGCTTGCGCGGGCGTTTCGGCGGCTGGGGCATGAACGGGCATCTAGCGATTGGGGCGCGGATTTTCCCATAGTCGGGCTGGGCACGCACTGCATTCGGGACAAGGGAAGCTGGTGCGCGCGGCGCACCCTAGGTCTCTGCTCTTGTAGGAGCCCGCTTGCGGGCGATCAGCGGTAGCTGATGATCGCTGGCAAGCCAGCTCCTACAGCGGAAAGATCAGCGGCACCAGCAGCACGCTGACCATCATCACCAGCAGGGTGAAGGGCACGCCGATGCGCACGAAGTCGCCGAAGCGGTACTGCCCGGGTCCCAGCACCAGGGTGTTTACCGGCGAGGAGATCGGCGTCATGAAGGCGGCCGAGGCAGCCAGGGCCACGGTCATGGCGAAGGGCAGGGGCGACACATCCAGCGCCTGCGCCGTGGCGATGGCCACCGGGGCCATCAGTACCGCCGTGGCGGTGTTGGAGATGAACAGGCCGATCACCGCGGTGAGGGCGAACAGGCTGGCCAGGATTAGATGCGGCCCGGCATCGCCCAGGCCGCCGACCAGGCCCTGCACGGCCAGCTCGACGCCACCAGTCTGCTGCAGCGCCTGGGCGAAGGGCAGCATGCCGACGATGAGAATCAGCGTCGGCCAGTGAATGGCGCGGTAGGCGCTATCGAGGTCGATGCAGCGAAACGCGCCCATCAGCAGGCAGGCGATCAATGCGGCCTGCACGTTGGGTACCAGGCCGCTGACCATCAGCAGCACCATTACCGCCAGGCTGAGCAATGCGTAGGGCGCCTTGCGTGCGGCAGGTGCAACTTCGGCCACTTCCGCCGGTAGGCTGAGCACCAGGAAATCGCGGCTCAGCCCCTGCAGGCGGTGAATGTCGCGCCAGGATCCGCCCACCAGCAGGGTATCGGAGGCCTTGAGTTTCTCGTCCACCAGCACGCCCTCCAGCGCCTGGCCCTGGCGGCGCAGGCCGACCACGTTGAGTTTGTGCTGCGAACGAAAGCCCAGTTCCTGGATGGTCTTGCCCGGCAGTTGCGACTCCGGCGGCAGCGCCACTTCGGCAAGGCCCAGTTCATGGGCGTGCAGGCTGAAATACGAATGCGGCAGCGGCATGGGCTCGAGGCCCAGGGCCTGGTAACTGCCGAGCAGGCCGATGGTGGGGCTGGCGATATCCACCAGCAGCACGTCGCCCGGTTCCAGCAGGGTATTGCCGTTGGCCATCAGCAACAGGGTGCGCAGGCGCTGGCGGCGCTCGATGGCGATGACGTTGATGCCATGATCACGACGCAGTTGCAGTTCGTTGAGTACCTGATTGGCCAGGGGCGAGTCGGCGCGTACCTGCAGGCGCCGTTCGCGCTCGCTCAGGCTATAGCGCTCGGCCAGATCGGCCAGGGTCAGGCGTGGCGGCTCGCCTCCTTCACCAGCGTCCATGCGTACCAGCCAACGCCGGGCGATCAGCATGTAGCCGATGCCGAGCAGCAGCACCGCCAGGCCAATGGGGGTGAGATCAAAAAAGCCAAAACCATCCAGGCCGGCGCGGCGCAGTTCGGCATGCACCACCAGGTTTGGTGGTGTGGCGACCAGCGTCAGCATGCCGCTGATCAGGCCGGCGAAGGCCAGTGGCATCATCAGTCGCGCCGGGGCGATGCGCAGGCGCGCAGCTACACCGAGCACCACGGGGATGAAGATCGCCACTACACCGGTTGAACTCATCACCGAGCCCAGGCCGGCCACCGCCAGCATCAGCAGAATCAGCAGGCGCGTCTCGCTGCTACCGGCCTTGGTCACCAGCCAGTCGCCCAGGCGGTAGGCGATGCCAGTGCGCACCAGGCCGTCGCCGATGACGAACAACGCGGCAATGAGGATGACGTTGGCGTCGCTGAAACCGGCCAGGGTCTGTTGCAGGTCGAGTACGCCGCTCAGCGGCAGGGCGACCAGCACCAGCAGGGCGACCACGTCCATGCGTGGCTTGCCGATGACGAAAAGAGTGACGGCGCCGGCCAGCAGGCCCAGCACCCAGAGCAGATCCGGATTCATCGCAGCTCCAAGAGGTGTGGAGCGATTATTTCAGGGATAACCGAGCGTGGTTTTGATCTGCTGCAGGTTGGCGGCGATCCAGCGTTTGTCGATCGGGCCCCAGTCGCGAATCTGGTAGTGGCCGGCGTTGTTGCGTTCACCCTCGCTCTGCTCGAACTGGCAGTCGATATCCAGCTCGGCCAGTGC
>Ga0209070_100416_pt1 | contig 28915 bp, 23 predicted proteins | sample SynthPrep_5_END__FD_187205 | JGI IMG/M metagenome (GOLD analysis project Ga0209070, IMG submission 187205) | Synthetic microbial communities from Ohio, USA - SynthPrep_5_END_DS10_MetaG (SPAdes) (version 2) | ecosystem: Engineered > Bioreactor > Aerobic > Activated sludge | place: USA: Ohio... | reverse complement strand
CGATTCTTGAACTCGGCAATGCGCGCGGTTTTCTGCTCGATGACCTGGCTGACCACCGACAGGTCGATCGTGCGCTCCTGGATGCGGTTGTTGACCACTTTGAGGAACTGCTGGCGTGTGCGGGCAATCTGCTCGCGGGCCAGCAACATCGGTTCGCTGCTGGGCTGAAATATCGCCAGGTCGTTCATATAGCGGCTGACCTGAGTGGTCAGCGCCTCGCCCATCTGCCGGATCTCGCGATCTTCGAACGCGATGTTGTCCACCGTCGTCGTGAAGGTGAACGGAAAGGTGTAGTCATTGAGTTTGTTGGTGTTGGCGGTGGCCAGGCTGGTTTTCAGGTAATCGAGCCAGCGCTGGCTTTGCAGCAAGCGATCGCGATACAGGTTAAGTGCCTGCTCTTCGGTGTTGATCGCGTTGAGGCGAAAGGTGATTTCCTCTTTCGGATCGGACGAACCGACGCTTTCCAGCAGGCTCAGCCGCTCGCCTTCCAGACCATCGAGGCGGACCTGATACTGATGCTTCTTGGTCTCGTAGAACGAGTGCGGCAGCTCGATCGATTGCAACGCCTGACGATCGACCAGATAGTTTCGCAACAGCGTGGCAACGAACGTCGTGCCTTGGGCGGGGTCAGGAAAGCTGTAGACGATCGAGATGACATTGGAACCCGGCAGGGTTTCGATCTTCAGATTGTCAATGGCTTCCTGGGTCAAGCCATCCAGTGCCGTGTCGCGCACCGGATCGGTTTCCATACCCAATGCATCACGCAGCGGATTGATCACGTATTCGCGCAGCGGCGTGCTGACGTAACGCTTGAACGGTTCGGCCAGTTTGCTGAGCATCCCCGGCGGCGGGTTGTACTGACCCTGATCGCGCAGTTCGCTGATGGTCTGACGAATCAGCGCCGGCGAACGGAGGATATTGCTTTCGGTCTCCATGTCCGCCAGCGATGGCGGAATGAAGGTGGCGCTGTCCTGGGTCAGCGAGGTGGTCGCATCGCCCTGAGACAGCTTTTTCGACTGCACGATCACCTGCGCGGTGATATCGAAGCTCTGTTTGAGCAACAGCGGCAGCAACAGCGCGATCACTGCAAAGATCAGGAAGATGCGCTTCACCAGTTGCTTGTTGGCGAAGAAAATCCTGAAGAACTCGTGCAGGTAATTTTCTTTTGGGTTCATGTCGTTCACCTGAGAGTCAGTTGTCACTGCCTTTGTTGTCGACGCGGTAGCCGAAGCTGAACCCCACGCCCTGGAACAGCACCACGTCGGCCAGTTGGCGGGCGAGTTCGCCGGCGCTGGCCAGTTTGGTTTTCGGTACGTAGAGCATGTCGTCCGGTTGCAGGTAGGCGATCTGTGGCGCATCGCCCGACAGTGCTTTCTCGACGTCGTAATTCATGGCCTGCACCTGATTGCCGTTGCGCCGCATGATCACCACCGAATCGAGACGCGCCTTGACGTTGGTACCGCGTGCCAGGGTCAGCGCCTCAAGTACCGACACCGGCCGGCGGATCGGGTACGAGCCCGGTTGAGCGACTTCGCCGAGCACGTAGATCTCGTTGCCGGCGGTGGATTTGAGCAGCACATCCACAGTCATCCGTCCTGGCAGTTGCGCGTACTTGCTGTTGAGGAAGGTTTCCAGTTGATTGACGGTCATGCCTTGCAGCGGCACAGCGCCGATTTCCGGAAAACTCGCATAGCCATCGGTACCCACGGTGATTTCACGGCTCATGCCGGTGGCCGGGTGGTTCAGCGCGCTTTTAAGGTTTTGCTCATTGCTCAGCGGGCTCAGAATCTGCACCGAGAGCTGATTGCGGTTGGGCTGGAACAACTGTTTGCGTTGATAGGCGCGCTGGATTTCCTGCCGCGCCTCGTCGCTGGTCAACCCGGCGATTTTCACCGAGGTGTTGGCGCCCGGCAGTTCGATGGTGCCGTCAGGCAGCACCAGTTGCGTGCCGTTGAGCTGACTGGCAGCGGTGAAGTTCAGGCCGATCTGGTCACCCGACTGCACGCGGTAAGCGTCCGAGCCGCTGGTGCTGATGTGGAAGATCACGTCCAGCACATCTTTGGGGCGCAAGGTCTGCTCGACTCTGGGCATGTCGGTGGCCTGCGCATTGCCCGGTGTGGCGGTGAGGATATTCACCGGCATGTTGCGGGTGTCGGAATTGCTGGAGCAGCCTGCAAGCGGCAGCAACAGCAGGACAAGCATTTTGGCGTTCATGGCGTCATCCTTTGCGTTCGCTTACAGGTTTTTGTAAAGCCATTTGGGCATGTAGTACTTGCGCCGGTTGAACACGCTACCGACCACTTTTGCCCCGGCCTGAGTCAGGCGTTGCACGGCGGCTTGCGCGACTTCCCAGCGGGTGTCTTCGGCGCGTACGACAAGCACCACGCCATCGACTTGCGTGCTGATGACCAGCGTGTCGGCGTCGGAGTACACCGCGTCGCCATCGATCACCACAAAGCGGTACTGGCTGCCCAATTGATCAAGCAACGGGCTCAGACGCTCGGCGGTCAGGTGCTCCAGGGTGCGGATCGGCCGGCCGTTGGGTAGCACGTGGAACGGCAGGCTCGAGACCTGCACCACGCAGTCCTGCAACAGCGGTGGGTTGTCGGGGTTGAACAGCAAGTCACGCAGGCCGCGCTCCTTGCTCAGGTTCAACTGCTGGGTGAGATTGCTCGCCGACTGACTGGCATCGACCAGCAGCACTTGGCCGCTGCTCATTTGCGCCAGTTGGCTGGCCAGCGCCATCGCGCTTGTGGTGGTGCCAGCGCCCGGGTTGGCAGCGGTCAGGAACAGGATCCGCAGATCGAGATCCAGCACGGTCGAGGTCAGGTTCGATTCGCTGGGGGTGGCGATGCTCAGGCTTTTGTTGGTTGAACCGTCCATTAGCTTGCTCCGTGGCCGCTGAATACTTTGAAGGGGGTTTTCAACAGAATCTTCAGATCAAGCAGAAGGCTCTGCTCGGCGATGTAGCTGAGGTCCAACTCAACGCGCTGGTCGAAGTCGATATTGCTGCGTCCGGAGATCTGCCAGAGGCCGGTCATGCCCGGATAGATCGCCAGACGGGCGAGGTGATTGTCTTTGTAGCGATAGGCGTTGAACGAGGTCGGACGCGGGCCGACCAGGCGCATGTCACCGGTCACCACGTTGATCAGGTTCGGCAGTTCATCGAGGCTGGTGCGCCGCAGAAAACCGCCGATGCGGGTGATGCGCGGATCGTGGTCGATTTTGAAATCGATGGCGTCGGCACCGTGCTTGTTGAGGTGACGCAACGACTCTTTCAATTCTTCGGCGTTGGCGACCATGGTGCGGAATTTGTACATGCCGAATTTGCGACCGCGGTAGCCGGTGCGCTTTTGTACGAACATCACCGGGCCTTTGCTGGAGTATTTGATGGCCAGTGCCAGGCCCAGCAACAGTGGTGAAATCAGTACCAGAATGACTAGCGCACCGAGGCAGGCGACCACGCGATTGGTGCGTGACAGTTGCCATGGCCGACCGCCGTCGCGGCCCGTGAACCAGCCGCGACCCTGGCGATGAATCGCCGCGTCGAGACGCATTCGGTGCTCGGGATCCACGCGCTTGTCGCGGCGCATTTCTAGGATCGGTACACCTTTCTCATGTCCAGTCATGGAGTCCTCCACATGAATTCAGCCGCGAACGGCGCGTGGGCGATAGGCAGTGGGGTAGTAGTCGCGGAACCAGGCGATAAAGCGTCCGAGTCCCTCATCCAGCTCTATCCGGGGCTGAAATCCGGTGGCCTGGGCCAGATCGCTGGCCTCGGCGCAGGTGTTGAGTACGTCACCCGGTTGCAGTGGCAGCAGCTCGACAATGGCTTTCTGGCCAAGGTGTTTTTCCAGCAGCGCCAGGTAGGTTTTCAGCTCGACCGGGTGCTGTCCGCCGATGTTGAACAGGCGCCACGGCGCCATGCTGCTGGCCGGGTCGGGCTGCTCGCGATCCCACTGCGGGTTGACCTGCGGTGGCTGATCGATAAGGCGGGTGATGCTCTCGATGATGTCGTCGATGTAGGTGAAGTCGCGCTGGTGCTCGCCGTAGTTGAACAGCTTCAGCGGTGTGCCTTCGCTGATCGCCCGGGCGAACTGGATCGGCGACATGTCCGGCCGACCCCATGGCCCGTACACGGTGAAAAAGCGCAGGCCGGTGCAGGGAATGCCGAACAGGTGGCTGTAACTGTGCGCCATCAGCTCGTTGGCTTTTTTCGTCGCGGCGTACAGCGACAGCGGGTGATTGACGCCGTCTTTCACGGAGTAGGGCGTGTGCTGATTGGCGCCGTACACCGAGCTCGATGACGCGTAGATCAGGTGTTCGACCGGGTGATGCCGGCAGCTCTCGAGAATATTGAGGAAACCGTTGAGGTTGCTGTCCAGATACGCCTTGGGATTGTCCAGCGAGTAACGCACCCCGGCTTGCGCGGCGAGGTGAATCACCACTTGCGGACGTTCGCGGACAAACAGCGCTGCGATGGCCGAGGCATCGGCCAGGTCAACCGTAGCGAGCTGGAAATCGCCGGCCTGCTCGCGCACCCACTGCACGCGGTCGTGCTTGAATTGCGGGTTGTAGTAGGCGTTGAAGTTGTCCAGACCGACCACTGAATGCCCGTCGCGCAGCAGCCGCAGCACGCAATGGGCACCAATGAAACCGGCCGCACCGGTGACCAGCACCTTCATGGCCGTAGTCCTTCAGGCGCAATGTGGCGCAGGCCGATGCCGCTGTAATGCAAACCAGCGGCGGCGACTTGTTCCGGGTTGTACAGGTTGCGGCCGTCGATGATCACCCTCGAACGGAGCTTTTCGGCGAGCAACTCGAAATCGACCACGCGGAAGTTTTTCCACTCGGTGCAGATCACCAGTGCGTCGGCGTCTTCCAGGGTGTCGTCGCGGGTGGCGCACAGGTGCAGATCGTTGCGGTAGCCGTAGAGGCGCCGGCATTCGGACATCGCTTCCGGGTCGTAGGCCTGCACGCTGGCTCCCTCGGCCCACAGCGCATCCATCAGATAGCGGCTCGGGGCTTCGCGCATGTCATCGGTGTTGGGTTTGAACGCCAAGCCCCAGATCGCGATGGACTTACCGGCCAGGCCTTGCGGGAATTGCGCTTTCAGTTTGCTGAAGAGGATGTGCCGCTGCAGGTCGTTGACGTCGGTGACGCTGCGCAGCAGTTTCAGCGGCATGCCGTTGTGTTCGGCGGTGTGTAGCAGCGCGCGCAGGTCTTTGGGAAAGCACGAGCCACCGAAGCCGCAGCCCGGATAGATGAAGTGGTAACCGATGCGTGGATCCGAGCCTATGCCTTTGCGCACTGCTTCGATGTCGGCACCGAGCAGTTCGGTGAGGTTGGCCAGCTCGTTCATGAAACTGATGCGCGTGGCGAGCATGGCGTTGGCGGCGTACTTGGTCAGCTCGGCGCTGCGGTTGTCCATGAACATCAGTTTTTCGTGGTTGCGGCAGAACGGCGCGTACAGCTCGCTCATTTGCTCGCGGGCCGCGTCATCGCGGGTGCCGACGATGATCCGGTCCGGGCGCATGCAGTCGGCGAGGGCACTGCCTTCCTTGAGGAATTCCGGGTTGGACACCACCCGCACTTGCAGATCAGTCTTGCCGCGACGCAGCAATTCGCTGTTGGCGGTGGCCAGCACCTGATCGGCGGTGCCGACCGGCACCGTGGATTTGATGATCAGCGTGCGATCGGCCTCCATGTGCGAGGCGATTTGGCGGGCGACGTTGAGCACGTGGCTGAGATCTGCAGAGCCGTCCTCATCGGCGGGGGTGCCGACGGCGATGAAAATCAGCTCGGCATGCTCGACCGCGTCACTGGCCTGGGTACTGAACAACAGGCGGCCGGCCTTGATGTTTTCCTCAAGCGTGCTGGACAAACCTGGCTCACTAATGGGCGGCACTGCTTGTTGCAGTTGTTTAATTTTGTTTGGGTCAATGTCCACGCATAAAACGCGATGACCGACATCTGCAAGTGCGGCGGCTTGTATAAGTCCGACATAGCCAGTGCCAAATACGCTCACGTCCATCTGCGCACCTCAATAACACCAAAAGTTAACTACGGAATGAGATTGTTAAAGGGGTATAGCGCAGCGTTTGAAAAGCGTGTCAGCAAAATGACATGTTGCATCTGTATAACACTTGAGCATTTTTTGGCGATTGGCCATCAAGTCATTGCTGCGATTGAATTTGTTGCTTTTGTGCAGATTTGTTCAGATTTTAAATAAGCGATAAACGGTCTTAAGCCTTTAATTTAAAGGCTTGTAGCGTTTGAGCTGTGTCAGATTTGAGTCACCGTTTTTTTGACGCTTTCTACTAAAAACAGTCAATTCTTGCGCTTTGATGGCCGGGTGCTAGTGTCAGGTTCTGACTGACAAACCTTTGACTCCCTGCCGTTTTGCCCGATCGGTATCGCCATGTTCAGATATGCCAAAGAAATGTTCTTAATTGTTTATTTACTGATTTATTCCGAATATTACATTGATCGGTTAAATGCTATCGGCCTCAGTTTTTCTGTACTTCTTTTTGGCGCGATGTTTTTGGCGCTGACTTTAGCGTTATATCTAACGGCGTATATAAAACAGGCTCTCATTCGCCACGTTTTCGCATTGGCAATGTTTGTCTCGGCAGTGTTTTTCGATGTCTATACCCGGGTCACGGCGGATTACCTGACCTACAGCGGTTTCGTTTCATTGGTTTACTCCGGCGGTTTCATCCAGGAAGCGGCGTACCAGTACCGTGACGCGATCCTGCGTGGCGTGCTTAGCGGTTTGCTGTTGCTGTTCGCCATCGGTCTGAAACCCCGCCATAGCCTGGCGATTCCCAACGCCTTGCGTGTGGCGGCGCCGCTGTGTGGTGTGCTGCTGCTCAGTGCTGTGCTGTTTTTGCGTGCGGGTGAGGGCGCCCGGGGTTTGCCGATCATGTACACGCCGCTGGCCTACCTCAACCTGTTTGCCTACGAAGCGCTGCACAACACCGTCGGCCCGCGTGAACCGGTGACGCTGGCGCGCAACTCGCAAGCGGTCGGCCACGATATCGTGCTGATCATCGACGAAAGCATCTCCGGCAATTACCTGGACATCAACGCGCCGTTCGGCGTGCACAGTAACCTCAAGCAGGCGCACGCCGGCGTCGACATCTTCAATTACGGCTTCGCCGCGTCCATCGCCAATTGCAGCGCCGACACTAACGTGACCCTGCGTTACGGCGGCACCCGCGCCGACTACATGCGCATCAACACCACGTTGCCGTCGATCTGGCAGTACGCCAAGAAGGCTGGGCTGCGCACCGTGTACATCGACGCCCAGCGCACCGCCGGCAATCTGCAGAACCTGATGACCGATACCGAGAAGAAGGACATCGATCAGTTCGTGCAATTCGACCAGACCAGCGTGCGCGACCGCGACATGGCAGCAGCGGCGAAGCTGATCGAACTGCTCAACGACGACAAGCCGGAGCTGGTGATGATCAACAAGGTCGGCGCGCATTTTCCGGTGCACGACAAATACCCGGATGCGTTCATGGCTTACCGCCCGACCTTGCCGCGCGGGCAGTTCACCGAAGTGGCCGATACCGGCGAGCGCAACGGCTTCAATGGCCAGCCGGATGACTGGGTGCTGTATCGCAATGCCTACAAGAACACCCTGTTGTGGAACGTCGGCGAGTTTTTCGCGCGGGTGTTCGCCCAAGGCAATCTGAACAATGCGCTGCTGATCTACACCTCTGATCATGGCCAGGATCTGCACGAGCGCGGTAATCCGGGTTTGAACACTCACTGCGGTGGCAACCCGGTGGAGGAGGAAGGGTTGGTGCCGCTGGTGGTGATTCAAGGCAGTGCTCTAAAGACGCTGGACTGGTCGGCACAACTGGCGGCGAACAAGGATCGTTCCAGCCACTACAACATTTTCCCGACGCTGTTGCAGTTGATGGGCTATGACCTGGCGGGGATCGAGGCTGTTTATGGCAAGCCACTGAGTGTCGCGACGGCGGATGAGTTCACCTTCAACTACCGCTTCAATGCGCGGTTGGGGGCCAAGCCTGAGTGGAAGCACATTGATCTGGGCAGCATTGTCACGCCGTCGCAGGCGCCGACGAGTGTGGCGGCTGGTCAGTAGACTTTGTGCTGGCAGGACTGGCCCCATCGCTGGCAAGCCAGCTCCCACAGTGTTTTAGGGTGAATTCAATACTTGTGAGCAACGTCATTCCCTGTGGGCGCTGGCTTGCCAGCGATGAGGCCATTGAGTTCACTGCAAGATTCAAGTCTGTCATCGCCATCCGCTATCCTTGCCCCACACTGACCGATCAGGTGGCGGCATGCTTCGTGTTGAAAACGTCTTCAAAAGCTATCTCACCCCGCAAGGCCCATTGCCGGTGCTGCAAGGCGTCGACCTGACGCTGGAATCCGGCAGCAGCCTGGCACTGATGGGCGAATCCGGCAGTGGCAAAAGCACCTTGCTGCACCTGGTGGCCGGCCTCGACAAAGTCGACAGCGGCAGCATTCGCAGCGGCGAGCATCGTCTTGAGGCGATGAACGAAGCGCAACTGGCGAACTGGCGGCGTAGCGAAATCGGCTTGGTGTTCCAGCAGTTCAACTTGATCGGCAGTTTGCGCGTCGAGGACAACCTGGCGTTTCAGGCACGCCTGGCCGGGCGCCACGAGCCGCGTTGGCAGGCGCATCTGGTGCAGCGTCTGGGCTTGGGCGATTTGCTTAAGCGTTATCCCGAGCAACTTTCCGGTGGTCAGCAGCAGCGGGTCGCGTTGGGTCGGGCGCTGGCCTCGCAGCCGAAATTGCTGTTGGCCGATGAGCCCACCGGCAGCCTCGACGAAGCCACCAGCGACGAAGTATTGCGGTTGTTGCTGGAATTGCTCGATGACACGCCAACCACTTTGTTGATGGTCACCCACAGCCCGCGAGTCGCGGCCCGATTGGCGCAGCGAGTGGTGTTGTCCAGCGGGCGGCTGACGTGATCGTTTTCCGACAAACCCTGCGTGCGCTGCTCAGCCATTGGCGGCGTCATCCAGTGCAGTTTTTCAGCGTGCTGACCGGCTTGTGGCTGGCGACCAGTCTGCTCACCGGCGTGGAGGCGCTGAACAGTCAGGCGCGCGACAGTTACGCGCGGGCCAGCCAATTGATCGGTGGCGAACCGCAGGCCAGTCTCAGTACGCCGAACGGGGCGACTTTTGCGCAGCAATGGTTCGTTGATCTGCGCCGAGCGGGCTGGCCGGTATCGCCGCTGTTGCAGGGGCGGTTGCTGCTCAAGGGCATTGAGAATCAGCGGCTGCAATTGATGGGTATCGAACCGGTGTCGTTGCCGGCCGATTCGGCGGTGGCCGGGCAGGCGTTGCCGATTGAGCGTGTTGTCGAGTTTTTCACGCCACCGGGCAGTACGTGGATTTCACCGGAAACCTTGCAGGCGCTGGATCTGCGTGAAGGCGACACGCCGCAAACGGCTAATGGTCTGCGATTGCCACCGCTGCTCGCGCAAAAGGACATGGCGCCTGGCCTATTGCTGGTGGACATCGGCGTCGCGCAAACCCTGCTTGAACAACCCGGACAATTGTCGCGCCTGTTGCTGCCCAAGGATTTTCACGCCGAGTTGCCGGCCTCCTTCAAAGGTCTGTTGCAAATCAAAAGCAGCGGCGAGGAAAACAATCTGGCGCGGTTGACCGAGAGTTTTCACCTGAATCTCGATGCGTTAGGGTTTTTGTCATTCGTGGTGGGCTTGTTCATCGTCCACGCTGCGATTGGCCTGGCTCTTGAGCAACGACGCGGTCTGCTGCGTACGTTGCGCGCCTGCGGGGTCAGCGCGCGGATGTTGATCGTGTGCCTGATCGTCGAACTGGGTGTGCTGGCGCTGATCGGCGGATTGTTCGGTGTGATCAGCGGCTATTGGCTGGCGAGTGTCTTGCTGCCGGATGTTGCCGCCAGCCTGCGCGGTTTGTACGGCGCGGAAGTGGCGGGGCAGTTGCGCCTCAGTCCGTGGTGGTGGTTCAGCGGCATCGGTTTGAGCCTGCTCGGCGCCTTGCTCGCCGGGTCCAACAGTCTGCTGCGCGCCGCCCGTTTGCCGTTGTTGGCCGTAGCGGATCCGCAAGCCTGGCATCAGCAATATGCACGTTGGCTGCGTCGACAAGGCTGGCTGGCGGCAGTGCTCGGTTTGCTGGCCTTGGTGGCATTGATCTGGGGCGACAGTCTGGCCAGCGGTTTTGTCCTGATGGCCGGGTTGCTGATCGGCGCAGCGTTGGCTTTGCCAGTGTTGCTCAGCGCGCTGTTGAATCAGTTGCTCGGGCGCAGTCGCTCGGTGCTGGGGCAGTGGTTTCTTGCCGATTGCCGTCAGCAACTGCCGGCACTCAGTCTGGCGTTGATGGCGCTGCTTTTGGCACTCGCCGCCAACATCGGTGCCGGCAGCATGACCGCCGGTTTTCGCCAGACCTTCGATGACTGGCTCGAACAACGCCTGAGCGCCGAGCTGTATATCAACCCGAGCAATCCGGCACAGTCGCGGGAAATGTACAGCTGGCTAAAACAGCAGCCGAACATTGCGGCGATTCTGCCCAACTGGCAGGTCGCGGTGACGTTGCAGGGCTGGCCGGCGGAAGTGTTCGGCATCATCGATCACGCGTATTACCGCCAGCACTGGCCGTTGCTCGATGTCAGTGGCAGCGACCCGTGGGCGCATCTGGCCACGGATGATGCGGTGATGCTCAGTGAGCAAATCGCCCGGCGCCTGAAACTACACGTGGGTGAACACGTGGCGATTCCGACACCCAACGGCACTTGGTCGCCGCGCATCGTTGGCATCTACGCCGACTACGGCAATCCCAAGGGGCATTTGCTGGTCAGCATCCACCACCTGCTGCGCGGCTGGCCGCAACTGACGCCGAACCGCTTCAATTTGCGTATTGACCCGCAGAATATCCCGGGACTTTTAGCAGCATTGCAGACGCGTTTTCAACTCGATGACAGTCGCATCGTTGATCAGGCGCGGCTCAAGGGCTGGTCGGTGCAGGTCTTCGAACGGACCTTTGCGGCGACGGCGGCGTTGAACAGTTTGACCCTGGCGGTGGCGGGTGTGGCGCTGTTCATCAGCCTGCTGACGCAAAGCCAGAGTCGCCTAGGTCAACTCGCACCGCTGTGGGCGTTGGGCGTAACGCGGCGGCAATTGATGCTGCTCAATCTTGGTCAGACCTGGCTGTTGGCGGTGCTGACGCTGGTGTTAGCGTTGCCGTTGGGGATCGCGCTGGCATGGTGCCTGGATGCGGTGATTAACGTTCAGGCGTTTGGCTGGCGGTTGCCGTTGCGGGTGTTTCCGCTGCAATTGCTGCAATTGATGGGGCTGGCGTTGCTGGCGACGTTACTGGCCTCGGCGTGGCCACTGTACTCGCTGTACCGCACGCAACCGGCGGACCTGTTGAGGACGTTTGCCCATGAGGATTAACTTCGTTGTGCTGATGATTTTGTTGCTGCTCGGCGGTTGCGATCAATCGGCACCGGAGCAGAAGGGCTTCGCCGGGATGGGCAATCAGGCGATGGCGTTTACGCCGGTGGTGCCGGGGCGGGTGTTCAGTTTTCCGGCAGATCACGCTGCCCATGCGGGTTTTCGCATCGAGTGGTGGTATGTCACCGCCAATCTCAAGGATCAGCAGGGTAACGAATTCGGCGTGCAGTGGACGCTGTTTCGCAGTGCATTGAAACCAGTGGCGGAGCAGGCCGGGTGGGCTGATCAGACGATCTGGCTGGGGCATGCGGCGGTGACTTCGAGCACGGTACATCACGCCGCCGAACGTTACGCCCGAGGCGGGGTGGGGCAGGCGGGTGTGCAACTGGCGCCGTTCGAGGCGTGGATCGATGATTGGCGGTTCGCCAGTCAGGCGCAGGATCCCCTGAGCGACCTGCAACTCAGCGCTCGCGACAAGGATTTCGCCTATCAACTGCACCTCACCTCAAGTCGCCCGTTGGTGTTGCAGGGCGACAAGGGTTTCAGCCAGAAATCCGAAGAAGGTCAGGCGTCGTATTACTACAGTCAGCCGTTTTTTCAGGCTAGCGGCACGTTGCAGATTGACGGCCAGAGCTACGCCGTCAGTGGCCCCGCGTGGCTCGATCGCGAATGGAGCAGCCAGCCGCTGACCGCCAATCAAACCGGTTGGGACTGGTTCTCTCTGCACCTGGACAGCGGTGAACACGTGATGCTGTACCGCATGCGCCAGAAGGACGGCGCGCCGTATCTCACCGGCACGTGGATCTCTGCCGATGGCCAGACGCAAACCCTGCGCAGTTCGCAGATCCAGCTCACCCCGCAAGAAACCTCTAAAGTTGCCGGCCGGGCGATGCCGGTGAAATGGTCGATCAGCATCCCCGACAAACACCTCGACATCAGCCTCGACGCGCTCAACCCCAATGCCTGGATGAACCTGCGCATCCCGTATTGGGAAGGCCCGGTGCACATCAGCGGCAGCCATCCCGGCCAGGGCTATCTGGAAATGACCGGGTACTGAAAAGGTACCCACGAATCCCTGTAGGAGCTGCCGAAGGCTGCGATCTTTTGATGTTGGTTTTAAAAGCAACCTCAACAGATCGCAGCCTTCGGCAGCTCCTACAAAGGATCGGTTTGAACTTGGGTTGGTGTGTTGTCCTCTACAGAAAAATCTGCCGAGGATTAGCCATGAGCGACGACCTGCAACCCCCAGACATGACCACCTGGCAGCGCCTGTTCGACGACCAGACCTACTGGCAGTAATCCCCCGACGTGCATTACTTCGATCTGCAACGCATCGCCGACGACCTGCTTGGCCAAGGCGCCATCGACCTGGAGCAATGGCAGCTCCTGCGCGCCAAGGCCGATGACCTGCACAAGGATTCCCCCGCGATCAACGTCACCCGTGAACTCGACGACCCCGAAGCTTGAGGACAACCCCATGAAACCCATCACCCAAGGCGAACACCCCGACGAACCCCGTCCACCGGGCGAAACCGAACGCGACAACGACGCCCTGCGCCCCACCGACCCGAAACAGCGTGAAAACACTGGCAAAGGCACGCCCAGCGGCGAATCCACCGCGCAGGACACCGCAAAACAACAAACACCCGCCAAGCCCTGAACAGCGTCTATGCTCAGTGGCACGCCCGGCGTCGAAGTCGCTTCAACGCCGGGCGCTGCCATTCATCACAGGGAAAGTATTGATTATGAAGCTCGACGCACTGGCCAAGGCCATCACTCTCGCAACCGTACTGTCCGCCACCAGCTTCGGCGCTCTGGCTGCCGATATCCCGCTGTCTGCCACTGTTGAAGCCGATCAGGTCACCACCAAAGTGATCTCCGTCGATGCCGCCAACCATCAGGTTGTGCTCGAAGGCGCTGAAGGCAAGCCGGTTCACGTTCAGCTCAGTGACAAGGCGAAAAACCTCGCCAATCTGAAGGTGGGCGATCAGGTCAACATCCAGGTACAGCGTTCTGTCGCCGCTTACCTCGACACCGATGTGGATAAAGGTCTGCCTGGCACTACCGAACGTACCGGTGAGTTGCGTAAGGCTCCGGGCAGCGATAACCCCGGTGGCGAGGCGTATCGTCAGGTTCAGGTGCAGTTGAAAATCACCAAAATTGATTTGAAGACAAATCAGGTGACCCTGCAAAACCCGCAAGGTCAATCGAAAGTCCTCGACGTGAAACAGCCTGAAATTCAAGCCAAGCTGAAAGATCTGAAAGAAGGGCAGAGCGTTATTGTCACTTACACCGATATCTTAAAAGTGACCAGTCAACACGAAAGTTGAGCTTTAACTCTACAGGGTGACTGCTCTTGTACAGTTTTTGTATGAGAGTAGTCATACTATTAGTGTGGTTTGACCTCATTGAAAGTTTCATGAAAGGAATCGCCGATAAATATCTATTAACGTTTCCGTACATAAATTTCATATTCAAGAATGAGGACATAAGCGCCAACTTCTATTAAAATCCTACCCGTTCGCCCAGTGTCAGGGCTCTTTACCGGTGCATGGATTGCCAGGCCATTACACTGGGCGAACACCTCTTCGGAGTGAATGTATACAATTTCTGCAAACAAAAAGGGCGACTTTATAGTCGCCCTTTTTGTTTGCTGTGAATTAGACCGAGGTGTGCGCTTCAGTTGTGTCTAGCTGCCCCTTGAAAGCGCTTCAGCGTGGCCTGATACATTTTTGTCCTGCGGTGATTTACCCCGTAGGTGCCCGCCGCCGCGACGGTTCCTGACTGAATGTGATCCAGATAGCTGAAAATCTTGCGCGGTGACAGGAACTTGATGCCATAGCCCAGGCTGCTCATTTGATCTTGCAGCGCATAACCGGGCACCTGCTCATCCATGCAGAAGTGCAGGCCCTGGGACTTCATCAGACGGACATTCCACAATGTGCAGAAACTTTTCAGATGAGTTTCTTTGTAGGGTCTCGGCATTTTCGAGCGCAGGCCAAGACGTACTTTAGCTTTACGTACATAGTGCTTGCAGAAACGCGAAGTTAGTCGCCAAGTGTCACGAACAACCCCGCGATTGAGTTGTTCTACACAACCGACTGCGGCCATATCCGGGTTTTTCGTGCATTCACGCATCATCATGGCGAACACTTCTTTGTCGTAGACAAAGGTGTCGGTGTGCAAAAGGAACAAGTAATCAGTGTCGACTTTTTCCAGCGCCAGATCCAGCGCCTTGCCATGCGCAATATGGCCGATTTCCTTACCCGGGGAAGGCCGTTCAATCAAGTTGATCCAGTCGATCGAACGCAAGTAATCGAGACTGGCATCCGCCGAATCGTTGTCCACCACCCACACCGGAATGCGTTGTTCCTGGACATGCTCACGCAAAAGCTCGAGGCACATTCGGGTGATGTCCGGGGTTTTGTAATTTACCAAGACAAGGCTGAAATTCGACGCTGGCTGGGCTGGTAAATCAAACGCTTTCATGTCGGAAGGACTCATCTGCGATTCAAGGACAACAGGGTTTCGTTGCCGCGATCGTAGCGAGGCAACCTTAGTCGAACCTTAATTTGCGGATGTGACGGTAGATGTATGCCGAAGAGAGGCTGCTGGTCTAATGAAATGCATGGGGTGCTGCCGGTCATTACCGGATAAAATGCGCGCCCCCCTCACGGCTCAAGGAAGAAACGGCGCGCGCCGTTGTGTCACGGATGAAACCACTCTCCCTCTACCACCCAGCCCTCTACTGGCTGCGCGTGTGGCAAAAAAGACTGTTCCGCCAGATCGCCTGGCACTGTTCCAGCAAACGCTACGCACGCCCCGTCGCCACGGCCGAGCGTCTGCCATATCGCTACCTCAAACACACCTCGAAACTCATCCGCAAACTCGGCGACTCCGACCTCGCCCTGCAACACAACAAAGTCATCAACCTCAAACTCGCCGTCGCCGCCATCGACAGCGTCATCATCGCCCCCGGCGAACACTTCTCCTTCTGCCGCCTCGTCGGCCGCCCGACTGTGAAGCGCGGCTACGTTGAAGGCATGGAACTGTCCTTCGGCGAGGCACGACGCGGGGTAGGCGGTGGCATTTGCCAACTGAGCAACCTGATTCACTGGATGGCCATTCATTCGCCGTTGGTAGTGGTTGAACGCTCCAACCACAGCTTCGACCCGTTTCCGGATGAGGGGCGGGTGCTGCCGTTTGGATCCGGGGCGGCGATCTTCTACAACTACGTTGATCTGGTGCTGCACAACCCGACGGATCGGCACTTCCAGCTGAAATTGAACGTCGGCGAGACACAACTCGAAGGGGAGTTGCTGTGTGATCGGGTGAGGGAATATCGCTATCACGTGTTCCAGGAGGCACACCGGTTTGTGCGGGAAGGCAGCAGGGTGTTTCGCGAGAACGAGATTTGGCGAGAGGTCAGGGAAAAAGGGCAGGTGGGAGCATTGGTGGAGCGGGAGAGGCTTTATCGGAATCGGGTCGTGGTGAAGTATGACGTGGCGGGCGAACTGGTTGAGTAGATGCATTGTGAATGCGGGGTTTCAGCTTTGATGATGTGACTATTGCTCTTCAGCTTTTCGTGGTTTTTATGCGGGTTGGCCGTTGCCTTTCGGGCACTTTATAAGGAATTTTTAGTGATACGTCCGTATGCGTTAGCCCTGGCAAGCACGATGCTTTTCACCGGATGCGGTGCAGAATCGGGTTCTTTACCCAGCAGTCAAAGTATGTCCCCTGAAAAGGTGGCCTCGATCGCGACGACAATCAAAACGAAATACCCTGACCTTTCCAGCGAACTTCGTGACAAGGTTCTCCACACGGTAGTGCAGTCGATCGACAATATGGTGTTTGTCGAGGGCGGGCAATTTGATATGGGGGATTTTGGCTGGATTTGTGAGTATGACGAGAAAGATGTTTGTACCTGGCCTTGCGGGCAGGAGCCGGAGCAGCTTTGTAATATAAGTGGAAAAGGAGACGATGATTTCGTTCATCCGATTAAATTAAGCAGTTATTATCTTTCGAAATACCAAGCTACGCTGGGGGATTTTGATCTGTTTTTCGTGGCCAATGGTGAACCGCTCTATGATGAGCAGTATCGAAAGCGCGAGGATCTAAAATTTCGCTATCAGTCTGATTTGCCTGCCCCAACTAAAAGATGGCAGGAAGCTAACGACTATTGCCAATGGCTAGGCGATCTTAGCGGTTATGTGGTGGATTTGCCTACTGAGGCTCAGTGGGAGTACGCCGCTCGCAGTCGAGGGCAGCATTTATTATTTCCGACTGATACTGGTAGCTTGGATTATGGAAAGAATTTTCCTATCGAAGACGAAGAGCATAATTTCCCAGTCGGTCGCTTTGCACCTAACCAATTAGGAATATATGGACTTTCGGGTAATTCAACTGATTGGGTTAGTGACTGGTATGATGATAATTATTACAAAAACTCTCCGCTTGAAAATCCGCAAGGCCCAGAGTCTGGAACTCAAAGAATTAGACGCGGTTCAACCGTTTTAGAAGCGCCTTTATCCTCTGCACCACTGATCCGTCGTTGGGCTACAAATCCCGTGCAGAAATATCATACTAGTGATACTGGTTTTCGGTGTGCAATTCAAACAAGTGCACCATTGTAGGCTTGATTAAGGGCGCCCTTGAGTGCGTCTTTTTAAGCTGATCCGTCATATAAGTTGCTTCTTTTTGCAGCGATTAAAGAGTAATTCTCGGGTAGACCATGCTAGAAGAACGAAAACGTAGTCTGTCCCCGACGGCTTCCTCCCCGACGGCTTCCGTCGGCTTTCGAGTGCTTACTACAACTGGATGTTTGTAATCTGCGCGTAGTTTGATTGTCAAAGATGGGCTGGCTTACTCATACATGTACAAAAGGTCATTCATCAGTTCAAGTTCTTGCTGGGTGCGCTGAACCTTGTTGTAACGTAGAATGCCTTCAAGTATTCCTCTGAACGGGATTTGCCGCGATGGATTCTCAACGACTTCGATCATATGGTCGTAACCTGGGTCGTTTTCCTTGAGATATTCTTCGATCAGCTCTTTGAGTAATACGCGAGCTTGTTCATCGGTTAGCAGTTTTACTTCTCCGACAAAGTGGCGGTGTCGGTTATTTTGGGTTTATTCGGAGGCACGCGACGCTTAATTTCGAGAAAGCGTGGTCTTTTCACGGTGCTTGCGGAATGCTGTTGGGGCACTGGTGAGCTGGGTGAGCTTGCCATGCATGTGCAGGACAAAACGCAGTCATCGATAGAGCTTGCCACCTCAGGAGGCGACCAAAAGTCTCCGCCTGCCAAAGGGGGAGCTTCGGTAAGCATGCCCAGCCCGTTTCAGCAGTTTGTTGTCATCGTAGGGAATGGTAAAGTTTACACTTTGACGCACCCTATAAGGATATTGCCTGTGTTACGTCAGTTTGTACTTGCCCTGCCAGCCATGCTGTTCCTGGTCGGCTGCGAGGCCGAATCCGGTCCCCTACCTAGCAGCAAGAGCCTCTCTCCTGAAAAGGTGGCGTCCATCGCGACGACGATCAAGACGAAATATCCTGCCTTATCCAGCGAAATGCGTGACAAGGTGCTCAAAACGGTTGTGCAGTCGATCGACAATATGGTGTTCGTCGAAGGCGGCCAGTTTGATATGGGGGACTTCGGCTGGGCTTGCGAATACGACGAAAAAGATGTGTGTGCCTGGCCCTGTGGGCAGGAGCCGGAGCAGCTTTGTAATATCAGTCGTAATGGTGATGATGATTTTGTTCATCCTGTCACGCTCACCTCATACTACCTCTCAAAGTTCCAGGTTTCGCTGGGTGAATTTGATGTGTTTTTTACTGCAAAAGGGTTGCCTCTTTTTGACGCTGAAAAACGTAAGCGCGAGGATTTAAAGTTTCGCTACCAACCGGACTTGCCAGCTCCGACTCAGAGTTGGCAGCAGGCAAAAGACTACTGTGAATGGCTTGGAGAATTAAGCGCGTACGCTGTTGATTTGCCATCAGAAGCACAGTGGGAATACGCGGCCCGTAATAGAGGGCAGCATATACTTTTTCCAACTGATAGCGGAAGTCTTGATTATGGGAAGAATTTTCCACTTGATGATGAGGGGAATAATTTTCCGATTAGTAGGTTCGCTCCAAGCCCATTAGGTATTTATGGCGTTGCTGGAAATTCGACTGACTGGGTAAATGACTGGTACAGCAAAGACTACTATGAGAACTCCCCTCTAGAAAACCCCAAAGGCCCAAGCACTGGTCTCAAACGAATTCGGCGCGGGTCAACCGTTTTGGAGGCGCCATTATCTTCTGCGCCGCTTGTTCGTCGTTGGGCAGTAGATCCGTCCAGTGATCGATACTCTGGCGGAACAAGCTTTCGTTGCTCTATCCAGTCAGATCAAAAATTATAGGATGATGGTAAGTCTTTCTGTGTATTTAGAGCTGGCTGTTTTTATTTAGATATTTTAAAGGCGCCTTTGGCGCCTTTGCTTAAACAAGGCCTTCGAAGTGATCACTGCGTTTTGCTGCGAGAAGTGTTCTTTCTTTCCGCCATGAAGGGCCTGGGCTCCACGCAAGTGCTCCATAATCCAATGCCGATGTATCAGTGTTTACGGCTAAGGTTTTAATAAAGCTATTGAATTGCTGTTGCTCTGCCCCGTCAAGAAGCATATTTAAACGGTTTAGACTGTTTATGGAATTGACCTTGCTGCCATCTTTTGAGCAGTGTTCTAAGACCTCAATGAAATGCCGCCAACTGCGCAAATGGGATAATAAAAGTACGACTGCTTTTTCTTGCTCTTCTGCCCAGCTTTCTACAAAGCTTTCAGTTAATAGATACACCATGGGGCCGATTGTTTCTGGCGGTAAGCTACTGAGTGGGATTCTCTTTTTGTTAACTATAACTGACTGGTTTTTTAGCAAGTATGTCGCCAGTTTTTGCGCTTCCTGCTTAGTTCCTTCTCTATCGGCCCACCAGTCTCTCATGTTTTCAGCTCCCTTCGAGAACGCTTCTTGCGCGATTTGTCCGGGCTGCGTCGTGATCCTGAAAAGCCCTTGTGCCATATAATTGAAAGCGTCTTTCGTTACCGCCAACTGGTAGTGGAAGTCTGCTTTAGATAGAGCATTGCAGAACACATAGATCAAATCACCAATCTTCTCAAGGTCCACAGAAGTACCGAAACCACCACCCGCTCCAGGTCCAAAAACCAGGCTGGCTTTGCAGTTGATCGCCAAACGGTCTGCACTGATCTCAATACCAAAATCAAAACCCGCCCCAATACCCAGAGCCACATTTCCTTCAGCCTTGATTTCAACCAGGCTCGACCAATCAGTGCTGCCGCTATCGTTTGCCTGTCCTGCGACGATTTTTCCTACCCCTTGTTTGGTCGAATCAAGCCACTTCAATGTGCCTGTCAAAGTGCCGCCGCCTTGCACTCCGGCGAAAGCATTACCCTTCACCCCCAAGCTGCCGCCGCGTCGTTTGTCGACTGCAATATCGGGGGTGCTTAGAAACGCGGTCGCACCGGAGGCTTCCGCTTCCTTTGGTTTGTATTGGGCTTTGACACCGGCCTGACCTTGCGCCGTTGCTCCAACGAAACACGACAACTCCACCTTGCCTTCGAGTCGGAAGACACCGATATCGCTGACGACTTCCTTACCCTCGGCATTGCGGTAAGGCATGCGCACCACATACCCACCCTGATCGGGGAAAAAACCCTTGATCGCTGCAGAGCCTTCGGCCAATGAGATCGCCGCACTGCCTTTGACGCCGATTTCGACATTGCCCTTGCCTGGTTCCCAACTATTGATTCCGGCACTGGCGGTAGCGGCAAAGCGAAAGGCGTGAGCCTCAGCGGAGACTGCGTATATCGCCGAGTCAGCCTCATTGGAGGTCCAGGAGCACTCTTTATGGAGTGCGTTGAGTAAATTGTCCTCTTTGCTCGTCCACGAGGTGAGTTTGGCTTCCAGGCTGCCGAGAGGGCTGGTTTTGCGGGCGTCGGAGACGGCCGCTCTGATGTCCTTTATCAGGTTCTTCGCGAGATTCTTATCGAAAGGCTTGCCTTGCATCACTGTGGTAGGGACCTTGACACTCCATGTGAACCGCTCCCGATCCCGAACCGGGATGTAGTGACGCCGGGTCGGATCACGGAAGGAAATGTATTCGACCGGAGTGATACCGGTTTTTATCTGTTTGCCCTTCTGAATATCAGTGCCTTGGCCCTTCCCATGTTTGATGTCAGGGGCCGCCCCGTTAGCACTGGTGGAGCTGTCGCCAGCTTCGGCTTTGCCTTGCGCGGCGATCCGGGTCCGCAGCGATTGTATTTCGGCGTTCAGTTCGGCGACCTTTTTGTCTCGCAAGCCTTCCCAATTGGTTTCCAGATAGTTGCCTTCAAAGGCCGGCTGGGGCGTGTAACGGTTATACCAATCGCGAGCCTTTTGCACGGTCGCTAGTTGGCCCTGCAGATCTTCCTTGCGCTCGATGACGGTTTTCGGTTTTGCCTCCACGGGAGGGGAGCGCTGTAACAGGCCGGCTTCTTCTGCCTTGGCGTTCCACTTGTCTTTAACGCAACTCGTGCAGGAGCAAGAAGCCTGAGGATCTTTGTGTTTGGCGCACTTGCTGGCTTCGGTCGCGCTGGCCAGATTTTGATGCAGCTCATCCATCAGTTTTTTGACGAGGTCGGACTGCTGCTTGAGTGCGTTCGATTCTTTCTCCGTCAGTATGTAGAAGTGCTCTTCGCCGGTGATATGGATGACTTCGACCAGTTCATCCTTGCACTCGACGGCGCCTTTGACGGCAGTACTGCTCTGGTTTTCCGCATGCTTGGGCGGAGGCAGGGCTTTGGCCGATGCGACTGGCAACTTCAACGCCCAACCGGTCTTGATGTGGTTGGGGTCGGTAATAATCGGGTTCAGTGCCCGCAGATCTGCCACGGAGCATTTGTTGGCGGCGGCAATGCTGCCAAGAGTGTCGCCGCTCTTAACGGTATAAGTGTTGCTCATTGCTCGTCGTCCTTGTGATTACAGACTTTCCAGTTTGGTCAGCTTGTCGCCCAGTGCAATATCGTCTCGGGCCAGCAGTTCTGCGTCGGGCGAGCGTGCCCAGAAGGTGTCGCCACGCATAATGGCCAAACGTAGCCAGCGTTCCTGATCGGCCATCTGCGCGTAGCCCATATCCTGACCTGCCAGCAGTTGTCGGTGGACAAATTCAACGGCGTCCTCCGGCGGCAGCGCGTCGCGGTAATCGTCGGCAAAACGGGTGGCGATGACTTTCAACCGCCCCTGCTCGATGAGCGTCTGACGTTGCGGGCTTAAATACAGCCATGCCGGTGGCTGGACAACTGTTTCCGGACTGTGCGGCGCTTTGGCGTAATATCGCCAGCCGATTTCGTTTCGCCAGGCCAAGCTGTTGAACGGGCCGAGAAATTGCGTTCTTTCGGCTTCGTCGAGGCTCAGCAGCAAGGGTTCCAGCCAGCGCGGATCAAAGAAACGCATCATCTGTTGCGGCTCATCATCGGTACGAACCGTCAATAGGCTGCGCCAGTGTTCGACGCCATGATCCAGAGACTCCGGGTTGCTCAGCCACGCGACACATCCAGCATCCGCGCGTTCCAGCAGAGCCCCGATGAAGTCCGCGGCTGCACCTTTGTCTGGGCACAGGACTGCATAGGGGCCAGCAGGCTGAAGATCTGCATAGGGCGTTCCTGTGAACAGTGGTATGCAACTGGGTCGAGATTGCTCTTCACCCTGATACAAGTGGCTCAGCAGATCCGGATCAAAGCTTCGATCCAAGATCAGGCACATCACACCCGTTGTTGCAGGTTGCTTGAAGGGTGATTCGATGGAAACGATCATGCAGACCCACCTGGTTGGTGAATTGGGCAGCAACCTGTTGCATCCAGATGACACGATGGCGTCGGCAGCAACACACCTGCTTTTGACTGTGCCTTGAATGAACCCAATGAAGGTTTTACAACCTGGCCAGCCTTGTCAGCATCAGCCTGTTTCACAACGCCGGGCAACAACGGCGCCGCGCCCGTGCCGCTCCCCGGACTACCCCCCGAGTTCATATTGATCACCGGCCCACTCATCGTCACGCCACCAGCATCAATCTTGATGAAGCTGCCGCCGCCGATAAGGGTCAGCTCACTACCGGCTTCCATCACCACTTTCATGCCGCTGCTGAGATGGATTTCCTGGCCGGCGTCGATGAACTGGCCGGTGCCGATCTTGATGTGTTGGTTCACGCCGACGGTGAGGTGGTCGTTGGCGCGGGTTTCGACTTTGCGGTCGGCGTAGACGGTGTGGTGTTCTTCGGCTTTGAATTCGCTGTAGCTGTTCTTTTCGACGGTGTCGTGGCGTTCGTTACCGACGCGGATTTTCTGGTCGTGCTCGATGTTTTCGTCCCAGTCGCGCTGGGCGTGCAGGTAGATCTGTTCCTGACCTTTTTTGTCTTCGATACGCAGTTCGTTGTAGCCGCCACCGCCCATGGAACTAAGGGTCTTGAAGGTGCTGCGGGTCTTGTTCGCCGGCAGTTCGTACGGGACGGTGTTTTCCTTGTGGTACAGGCAGCCGCTGATCAGCGGTTGATCGGGGTCGCCTTCAAGGAAGGTGACGAGCACTTCCATGCCGATGCGTGGGATGGCGATGCCGCCGTATTGCGCGCCAGCCCAGGCACTGGAGACGCGCAACCAGCAGCTGGTTTTGTCGTCGGCTTCGCCTTCGCGGTCCCAGTGGAACTGGACTTTGACGCGGCCGTATTCGTCGCAGTGGATCTCTTCACCTTTCGGGCCGGTGACCACAGCGCTCTGGCTGCCGAGGATGCGCGGTTTCGGGTGGCGCAGGGGCGGGCGGTTCGGCACGTCCCACGGGGTGGCCTGGAAGCGGTTGCGGTAGCCTTGATGGAAATCGTCTTTCAGTGCGGTGGTGTCGCTGGTCACTGACTCTTCGAGGACTTGCGGTTGCTTGCCTTCGTGGTGGACTTCGGTGAGCAGCCAGAGGTCGTTCCATTTGGCTTTCGGATGCGCGGTCAGGGCGAGGAAGTGGCCGCTGACCAGCAATGGCTGATCGCTCTTGCCTTCAGCCAGTTTGAAATCGCTGCGATGGCGTTCGAGGGCGCGTTTGGCCAGGTGTTTGCCGCGCTCGCGGTCGATGAAACGACCTGGGTAATCGTAGTCTTCGAGGTCGGGCAGGGCGTCGCCACGGTTTTCGCTTTCGAGGGTAATACGCGGTTTTTCGAAATCGTAATCGCGGCGGGTGGTGCGGCTGGTGCGGGTTTCCAGGCGCAGGTCGAAGCGCTTGATCACCGGGTCGCTGGCGACCATGCCGGAGTCTTGCTGATAGGCCACAGGCTTGAGTTTCGGGAACACCGTCTGGTCATCGCCGAATACCAGTTTGTGCGCCGTCGCCGTGTGCTCGAAGTGGTAATGAATACCTTCTTCCTCGCACAGGCGCTGGATGAAATGCAGGTCCGATTCATCGTATTGCACGCAGTAGATGCGCTCGGGATAGATCGAACCGGTCTTGAATTCGTAGGCGTTGCTTTGAATGCCGTGCTCTTCGAGGACCATGCCGATGATTTTCGGCACCGTGAGGTTCTGGAAGATGCGCTGATTGACGCGGTGCGCCAGGTAGGACAATTGCGGGCGCAGGGTCACTGAGTAACGGGTCAGGCGTTTGCCGGAATCACCTTGCGCGGCGCGGTAGATCTGGCCGTGGATGCCGCTGCCGTCGGGCGACAGTTGCAGGAAGGCCGGTTTGTGCAGCAGGGTTTCGAGGTCCAGCGACGGCTGCTCACTGACCAGCTCCACCTCGAACACAAAAGGCTGGCTGATGGCTTCGCGGCCTTGCAGGGTGAATACCTGAAAGTCAGCAGAAAGACCTTCGATGGTCAGGGCAAAGTGGGTTTCATTGGCCGGCGCGAACATCCCTTGTTCCTCGTGCTGTACAGCGGCGTGAGTTGACGACCGCAAACGGCTCAACTTACGCGAAATTCTGGAGGGCGAAAACAACATCGACCAGCAGAGCTGGCCGATGCTTGTAACGATCAGCCGTAATTAAACGACTGGAGCACGCCAGTCATCGGAACCCGAAGTACCGGATACTTCGTGGGTCCAGGTGATTTTACGGTAGGTGAACTGCACTTCTTCCAGGTGGGTGAAGTGCGAATTGCCTGGATCCTGGCAGTTGTGCATTTTGTTGTTGATGGCGACGATGATCGCGTCTTCCAGTTTGGTGGTGTAGTAGTGCTCTTGGGTGCCTTGAGCAGAAGTACGGAACCACTGGATAACGATTTCGCTCATGCGCTCGCCGGAGGTCAGAGCGGCTTGCAACAGAGGCGAAGCCTTGTCGTAGACCTTGGTGATCACAACTGGCTTGTGAACGCGCTGACCGGTTGGCTGACCGGATTGTGGGTCACGCGGGATGATCACGTCGTGGCTGAAAGCCTGAACCATAACCTGGTCTTCGTGGCCTTCCTGGTAGGTGTTGCCTACGGAGTCAGCGGTGAAAGCGCCTGCAGTGATCAGGCCTTGTTTTTCGCCGGTAACCGACATGTACGCTGGTGTTGCCATGGGGTGCTCTCCTTGCGGAATAATTTAAGGTGCCCGGGAGGCGAAATCGCCCGGTGGGTGCCTGACTGTTATCAAGGAGCGTGCCAACAATTGTGGCGACCATGCGGGCCGGGGTGTTTGTCTGATTTTTCAGGCGCTTGTGCGAAATAAAGCGCTCGCTCAAGGCAAAAGTGCGCAAGAAGTTGCGCAGTACTGCGCAACTTCTTGCGCACTTGGCTGCAGGCCTTGTGCGACGTGGCTCTCAGCGGTTTTATCAGGCTTTTTTGCAAAACAAGTGCGCAACTTCTTGCGCACAATGGCCAGGTGCCTTCATTTGGCTGGAGTGGCTGCTTCAAGACTTTCAGATCAAAAGATCGCAGCCTGCGGCAGCTCCTACCTTTGGCATGCATTTCCCCTGTAGGAGCTGCCGAAGGCTGCGATCTTTTGATTTTTCAACGCGCAAATCGGGACAGACACTCATCAATCGAACGCTGCTGCGTCGCCGCATACAACCCCAACTCATCAATGGTCGCGCGCTCCAGCGCCAGCTCAAAAGCCTGCCGATTGGAATGCTCGCCATAATGCGCCTGTGCCGCGTCGCCAAGGTTCGACTGAAAAATCCCCGCCGCACTCACCGGCAGGAAGTCTTCGTACACCAACGGTTCCGCTTTCACATAACCACCGCGCAACAAGTCCTCCAGAGACGACTGCCCAAGCCCTCCAGCAGCCTGCCCTTTTTCCGTGGCGAAATAACGAAAGTACGCCAACCCTTGTTCTCGCATACCCTCGACACTGTCAGGAAATTCGCCAAAGTGCTGAGCCATCAGCGCGTTGTAGCGTGCGGCATTGCCTTCGTTGGGGAAGTCACCGAGTTCATCGCGCGCGGCATTCAGCAAGCGGTCATACAGCGCCCGGCCTTTGGGCGTGAGTGCCGCGCCGCGCTGTTCGATCTCGCCGAAACGCGCGCTGTGGCTGCCACGGGTTTGGTTCTGATCGGTGAAGGCGATCGGCTCGTCCAGTGCCTTGAAACTGGTTTGGCGCAGCAGGATCGGGCACTGCCGGCGCGGTGGGCCTTCGATCACGGCTTTCGGGGTGATGCCATGGGCTGGCATCTGTTCTTGGACGCGGTCGATGTCCAGCGTGCGCGGCGTCAGGTGATTGATGTGCGGGCCTTTGAATGCGACCACATCGGCGATCAAGCGATGTTGGGCGCTCAAAGATTGATATTGCGCAGCGGTAACCGTGGCGCTGTGATGCCAGCGAAAGGTTTCCAATGCCTGTAGGACGAATGCCTCGGCCTCGCTTTCATTCAGTCCACCCGCGTTTTCAGCTTGCGCGATCAGGCGCAACGCCTCCGAGGTAAAGATCGAGCGCTTGGCCAGCACTGATTCGGCAAAGGCACGCAGTTGCGCATCCTCAATCAACTCCAGGCGCAACAACGACGTAAACACCCGAAACGGGCTGACTTGCAGCGCCTCTTCATGCACGGCGCGAAACGCTGTGGAATGCACCGGCACGCCCGCTGGGGTCAGGTCGTAATAACCCACCGGTTGCATGCCCATCACTGCAAACAGGCGGGCGAGGGTGGCCAGCTCCGTCGCGGTGCCGACACGAATGGCGCCATGGCGCTCCATGTCCAGCCGTTGGATTTCGCCGGTGCTGTCGAGCTGGCAGGCGATGTCCGGCTGACGTGCAAGCACCTCGCGGTTGGTTTGCTCGACCAATTGCATCAGCGCGCCGTACAGCGGCACTTCTTCGCGGTACATGTCGGACATCGCTTTGGAGAAGCGTTGGCGGATCAGGTCGGGGCTGACGAACGGCTGCACGGTCATGAAAAAAATTCCTGCCACGGTCACGGAATGGATGAGGGAAAAGATCGCAGCCTTCTCGCACGCGGGCAAACGAAGAATCCTACGAACTTCATTCTGCCAACGACTGATCCACCAGTTCGATCCAGTGCATCACCCGCGTGCGCCCGGCGCTGGCCAGATGGCTTTGACAGCCGACGTTGGAGGTGACGATCAGCTCAGGCCGTCCGCTCTCCAGCGCGTTGAGGCGGTTGTCGCGCAGTTGCCGGGCCAGCACTGGTTGTGTCAGCGAATACGTACCTGCCGAGCCGCAGCACAAATGGCCGTCGGGCACGGCGGAAAGATTGAAACCCAGGCGTGTCAGCACAGCTTCCACCGCGCCGCCCAGTTTCAACGCGTGCTGCAAAGTGCACGGGCAATGCACGGCAATCCGTCGCTCGCTCGCTGCGCAGACTTTTTCCAGCGGTTCCCGATCAAGTATCTGCACCAGATCCAGCGTCCGCTCGCTGATTTCCCGGGCCTTGGCCGCATACACCGGATCGTCTGCCAGCAAATGCCCGTAATCCTTGATGAATGCGCCGCAACCGCTGGCGGTCTGCACAATCGCTTCGGCACCGTTTTGCAGGTGTGGCCACCAGGCATCGATATTCTGCCGGGCGCGATCGAGGCCTTTGGCTTGCGCGTCGAGGTGATAGTCCAGCGCGCCGCAACACCCGGCCTCGGCCACCGGGGTGACACTGATGCCCAAACGATCCAGCACCCGCGCCGTGGCGTCATTGGTATTTGGCGACAACCCCGGTTGTACGCAGCCTTCAAGCAACAACACCCGCCGGGCATGCCGAGGGGCAGGGCGCGAGCCGTTAACCGGCAAGTGCTGCGGCAATTTGCTTTCAAGCAAGCGCGGCAACAGCGGCCGAAACGTCGTGCCCACTCGCAACAAGCCTTTGAACAATCCCGGATTAGGCGCCAATGCGCGCAAGCCCTCACGTAACAGGCGCTGCGCCGCCGGACGCGGCACCGCGTGATCGACCACCGCGCGGCCAATGTCGAGCAGGTTGTGATAGTCGACGCCGGACGGGCAGGTGGTTTCGCAGTTGCGGCACGACAGGCAGCGGTCCAGGTGCAGTTGCGTCTGCGCCGTCGCAGGTGCGCCTTCGAGCACTTGTTTGATCAGGTAGATGCGCCCGCGCGGGCCATCGAGTTCATCACCGAGCAACTGATAGGTCGGACAGGTCGCGTTGCAAAAGCCACAATGCACGCAGGTGCGGAGGATTTTTTCCGCTTCGGCGGCACGGGGCAGTTGCAGTGACTGTTCGCTGAGGGTGGTTTGCATGGCTAGAACTCCGCGTACATGCGCCCGGGGTTGAACAGCCCTTGCGGGTCGAGTTGCGCCTTCAGTTGTCGGTGATAGCGCAGCAGTGTCCAGGCCAGCGGCTGGAACGGCGAAGAACTGGCGCCGTGGGTGAAACAGGTGGCATGGCCGCCGAGTTCCTGAGCGAGAATATGCATGTGCTCGACGTCGGATTTCAGCCAGCGTTGTGCACCGGCCCAGTCGATCAGTTGCTCGCCGGGCAGATCCAGGGGCCCGAGATTATTCGGCAACGACAAGCGCCACAGCGGCAAACCTTCGTTGAAAAACGCAAGACGCTGCTCATTCAGATCCCGCCAGAACCCTGAATCCAACGGCTCACCACCGAGGCGTTGATGCGCCGCCGTCACCGAGCCTTCGCCGCCCTCAAGACGCAGATACAGGCTCTGGCCATCGTGGCACGCGGCGCTGATCGGCAACGGTTGCTGACCCCATTCGGCAAGCTTGGCCAGTGCCCGCGCGCATTCAATGTCGAGGCGAATGCTTAGGCACTGGCGCGGTTTCGGCAGGACTTTCAGCGACACTTCGGTGAGCACGCCGAGGCAGCCGTAACTGCCGGCCATCAACCGCGACAGGTCATAACCGGCGACGTTCTTCATCACTTCGCCGCCGAAGCGCAGGTGCTGACCGAGGCCGGTGATGACCCGCGTGCCGAGGACGAAATCGCGCACCGAGCCCGACCACGGCCGCCGAGGCCCGGATAAACCCGTGGCGATCATGCCGCCGACGGTGGCGCCCTCGCCGAACGCTGGCGGTTCGCAC
>Ga0209070_100412_pt1 | contig 29373 bp, 26 predicted proteins | sample SynthPrep_5_END__FD_187205 | JGI IMG/M metagenome (GOLD analysis project Ga0209070, IMG submission 187205) | Synthetic microbial communities from Ohio, USA - SynthPrep_5_END_DS10_MetaG (SPAdes) (version 2) | ecosystem: Engineered > Bioreactor > Aerobic > Activated sludge | place: USA: Ohio... | reverse complement strand
TTGTAGGTCTCGGTGAACAGCGGCACGTCGCCCACCGACATCGCGGCGATGGTTTCGCCGTGGTAGCTGTTGGTCAGGGTGACGAAGCGCTTTTTATTCGGCAGGCCGCGGTTGAGCCAATAGTGGAAGCTCATCTTCAACGCGACTTCGATGCAGGACGAGCCGTTGTCGGCATAGAAGCAGCGGGTCAGGCCTTCAGGCGTCATTTGCACCAGGCGCTCGGACAGCTCGATCACCGGCTGGTGGCTGAAACCGGCGAGGATCACATGTTCCAGTTGGTCGACCTGGTCCTTGATGCGTTGGTTGATGCGCGGGTTGGCGTGGCCAAACACGTTGACCCACCAGGAACTGACGGCATCGAGGTAGCGCTTGCCTTCGAAGTCTTCCAGCCACACGCCTTCACCGCGTTTGATCGGGATCAGCGGCAGTTGCTGGTGGTCTTTCATCTGGGTGCAGGGATGCCACAGCACCGCAAGGTCGCGTTGCATCCACTGGTTGTTCAAGCCCATCGGTGATCTCCTCGAAGCGGTCCTGCGGCGGGCGCAGGTAAAACAATCGCGCAAGCCTATGCAATGCATGGCTGTGTCACAAGCCATTACCTATGAATTGACGGTAAAGGCAGGACGGTCTGTCACGTTTCTTCTGGATAGTCCTTAATCCGATGTTAATTTACGCTTCATACCCTCAAGATCGTATTTCTCGATATTTCAAAGCGAAATTTTCCGCTTTAATTCGATAGGTAAATCGCTAGTCTTGGGCGCACTACTACGGGATTAAGTACATGCAGTTACGCAATTCACCGGCCCGCTATGGTTGGGTCAGCATGGTTTTGCACTGGGGCGTGGCCCTGGTGGTGTTTGGCTTGTTCGCCCTGGGCCTGTGGATGGTCGGTCTTGACTATTACAGCGCCTGGCGCAAAGACGCGCCGGACTTGCACAAGAGCATTGGCATCACGCTGTTCGCCATCATGCTGGTGCGTATTGTCTGGCGCCTGGTGAGCCCGCCGCCGCCACCGCTGGCCAGCTACAGCCGCATGACCCGTATCGGCGCTGCCTTCGGCCACGGGTTCCTTTATCTCGGGTTGTTTGCCGTGATGATCGCCGGTTACCTGATTTCCACCGCAGACGGTGTCGGTATCCCGGTGTTTGGCCTGTTTGAGATTCCTGCTGTGGTTTCCGGACTACCGGACCAGGCAGATAACGCCGGCCTGGTGCATCTGTACCTCGCTTGGGTGTTGGTGGTCTTCGCCGGCTTGCACGGCGTGGCTGCGTTGAAACACCACTTTATCGATCGTGATGCGACCCTGGTTCGTATGCTGGGGCGCAAAGCCTGATGTTCAACCTCGACTCACAAGGAATAGAAAGCATGTTGAAAAAGACACTCGCTGCGCTGGCAATCGGTACTGCCCTGCTGTCTGCAGGTCAGGTGATGGCTGCTGACTACAAGATCGATAAAGAAGGCCAGCACGCCTTCATCGACTGGAAAATCAGCCACCTGGGCTACAGCTTCATCCACGGCACCTTCAAGGATTGGGATGGCACCTTCAGCTGGGATGCCGCCAAGCCTGAGGCCAGCAAAATCGCGGTCGACGTGAAAACCGCCAGCCTGTGGTCCAACCACGCCGAGCGTGACAAGCACATCGCCAGCAAAGACTTCCTGGACGTTGCCAAGTTCGCTGATGCCAAGTTCGTCTCCACCGCAGTCAAGTCCACCGGCGACAAAACCGCTGACGTGACCGGCGACCTGACCTTCCACGGCGTGACCAAGCCGGTGACCTTCAAGGCCACCTTCAACGGTGAGGGCAAAGACCCGTGGGGCGGCGAGCGCGCCGGCTTCAACGCCAAGACTACTGTCAACCTGAACGACTTCGGCATCAAAGGCCCAGGCCCGTCCTCGCAGACCGTGGATCTGGACATCTCGCTGGAAGGTGTGAAGACGAAGTAATGCTTCGTACGTAGGAGCCGGCTTGCCGGCGATGAGGCCCTTGAGGTTTGCAGTGACCCAATGACCGCTATCGCCGGCAAGCCGGCTCCTACAGTTTCAAAGCGCTAAAAAAATGCCCCGCATCTTTCGATGCGAGGCATTTTTTTTGGCGTTTTGAAACTAGCGGTTGCGCGTCAGCAACGCTGGTTTTTCACCACGAGGGCGGCCTGGCAGTTGATCCAACTGCTCGGGTGTCGGGAAGCGGTCAGCCTTCGACTCCTTGTGGATGATCTTTGGCGCCGGGCCACCGCGTGGGTTCTGCACGGCCGGTTCGGAGGAGCGAGGCTGGTCGTCACGGGCTGGGCGGCGGTTGTTGCTGCGCGAGTCTTCGCGGCGAGCCTGGCCGTCACGGGGTGCACCGTTACGCGGGCCGTTGCGCTTGGCAGGCGGCGTACCGGTGGTGCCGCCGCTGCTGTTGCGCGGGCCGTTCTGGCGACCGCCTTGTGGCTGGCCGCCACGTGGAGCGCCTGCGCCTGCACCCTGTGCCGGGGCACCTGGACGACGGCCACGGCCTTGGGCCGGTTTGGCCTGTGGCACGTAGTCAACGCGGTTACCGAAGTTATCCACATCGTCGTCGAGGAACTCGTCCGGAGCGCGGTCGGCAGCAGCGCGAGGTGGCTGGCTCGGCTGGCGCTGTTCGCGGGCCGGGGTGCCTTCACGGGGTTTCTGCTCACGGGCTGGGCGTTCGCCACGGCCGCTGGAGGCGGATTTTTCCTTGCCTTTGTCTTTGCCTTTGTCGCGACGACCGCCGCCACCACCGCCGCCGTTCGGGCCATCGCCCTTCGGACCGCGTGGGTTGCGCGGGTTGCGCACGTCCGGACGTTCGCGCGCTTCAGGCTTCTCAGCCTCAACGGCGCTGGCATCGAAGCCCATCAGGTCGCCGTCGGCGATTTTCTGCTTGGTCATGCGCTCGATGCTTTTCAGCAGTTTTTCTTCGTCCGGCGCAACCAGGGAGATGGCTTCACCCGAACGACCGGCACGGCCGGTGCGGCCGATACGGTGCACGTAATCTTCATCGACGTTCGGCAGCTCGAAGTTGACCACGTGCGGCAGTTGGTCGATATCCAGGCCGCGGGCGGCGATATCGGTGGCAACCAAGATGCGCACAGAGCCGGCCTTGAAGTCAGCCAGGGCCTTGGTGCGCGCGTTCTGGCTCTTGTTGCCGTGGATGGCGACGGCGGTGAGGCCGTGCTTGTCCAGGTACTCGGCCAGGCGGTTGGCGCCGTGCTTGGTACGGGTGAAGACCAACACCTGTTCCCACGCACCGGCGGTGATCAGGTGGGCCAGCAGCGCACGCTTGTGGCTGGCTGGCAGGCGGAAGACGCGTTGCTCGATGCGCTCGACCGTGGTGTTCGGCGGCGTGACTTCGATGCGTTCCGGGTTGTGCAGCAGCTTGCCGGCCAGGGCAGTGATGTCCTGGGAGAACGTGGCCGAGAACAGCAGGTTCTGGCGTTTGGCCGGCAGGCGGGCGAGGACTTTTTTCACGTCATGGACAAAGCCCATGTCGAGCATCCGGTCGGCTTCGTCCAGTACGAGGATTTCCACGTGGGACAGGTCGACGCTGCCTTGGCCGCACAGGTCGAGCAAACGACCCGGGCACGCGACCAGCACGTCCACGCCGCGGGACATGGCCTGAACCTGTGGGTTCATGCCGACGCCGCCGAAGATGCAGGCGCTGACGAACTTCAAATCGCGGGCATACAGCTTGAAGCTGTCGTGCACTTGGGCTGCGAGTTCGCGGGTGGGGGTCAGGACCAGTACGCGCGGTTGGCGCGGGCCGTGACGCTGGGATTTGTCCGGGTGACCATTGGGAAACAACCGCTCCAGAATCGGGAGGGCGAAGCCGCCGGTTTTACCAGTACCTGTCTGAGCCGCAACCATCAGGTCGCGACCTTGCAACACGGCGGGAATGGCCCGCTGTTGCACCGGAGTAGGCTCGGTATAGCCCGCTGCCTCGATGGCGCGGACTAAAGCCTCGGAGAGACCGAGGGAAGCAAAGGACATGAGTAATCCTGTTTTAGTTAGGGCTTGGCCCAAAGGGATAATCTTGCCGGGCGTGAATGACGCTTAGGGGAGCGAAATCCCGTCCGGTCCTGCTGCGTCTGGCGGGCACTCCACCGGCTCGCGCGGGCTGAAAGCTGCGCTGTAGCGGGGTTGGGTGCCTTTTTCAAGACCTCAGCGGCCGGGCGTGAGCCTGGCGGAAAGGCCGGAGTATAACAGAGCAATCACGGCGCGCTGCTTTCCTGCTGCTCAACGGTGTGTCCAGACCCCGTAATCGCTTGGATTCCACCATATTTGGCGCTCAAGACGCTATAGGCTGGTTCTTGTTTGAAGCGTTTGAGCTCGGCGGCAAAGCGCTGTACCAACAGGTCCATGCCCGCGCCACGGCGCACCGCGAGGAACTGCTGCTGGCGGCTGACCACCACGGGAGCCTGGCTGACCTTGCCTTCCAGGCCCAGCGCCTTGATCACATGCTGGCCCACCCGGCGGTCCGTGATCACCATGTCGATGCGCCCGAGCATCAATTTGCCGAAGTTGGCCTCATGACTGGGGGCAGGCTCGCGGTTGAACAGGGTGGAATCGCTGAATGCTGCGCCGTACAGATACCCCGGCGACGTACCGACAGTAAGGCCGCGCAGATCTTCGAGGCTTTGAACGGGGTGGGGGCGCTCATTGGCGTAGAACAGCACGAACTCCACCTCCGACAGCGGTTCGCTGGGGTACAGCAGCAAGGCGTCGCGCTCATGGCTGTGGAAAATATCCAGCGCCCCGTCGGCATTCCCTTGGTCGAGCATGGCCAGGCAGCGCTTCCAGGGCAGGAACTGCCATTGCACCTCAATGCCCAGGCGCTGGAATACGATGACGGTGGCTTCGTAGTCCAGGCCGCGCATGGTGCCTTTGTCGTCGTACACATAAGGCGCCCATGGCTCGGTGACAATACGCAGTTTCTCGCCATAAGCGGCCAGGCTCAGGCAAGTAAAGAGGGCGGCGGTCAACAACTTGAGAATGACGGGCATGCCCTGAGGTTACGATGCTCCTGCCCTAAAGAGAAGCTCTGGCACGCGCATCCGCAGGCGGGGCTATTGGGTCGGCGACGTCATCAAATGCTCATAGATCGCCGCGCGGCGTTCGCCGAGAATCAGGCGCACCACGGGGTTGGCGAACCAGTGTTCCAACTGGTGGGCTTCCAGCGGGCGTTTCTGGCGTTCTTCCAGGTTCTGTCGGGCTTTGTCCCACCAAACCGGGCCACAGGCTTGGTCGAATTCGTTCTCGTGCTCGTAGCAACCATAGAGAATTTCGCGGATGAACTGCTGCTGGTGTTTGGGCAATACCAGCGTGATCAGCTTGTACAGCAGGCGTTGCAGGCGGGGAGGGCGTGGCAGGTGTGAGGAGACCTGGCGAGTGTCGGCCAGTGCCAATGCGCTGGTCGGGGCTGACGCATGCTTGGCGATCCAGGCCTTGACCTTGGCGCGGAACAGTTGCTTGCGACTCCAGTAATGATGGATCAGGTCCGGGCATTCGCGCACGTTGACCGTGCGATAGGCCGCGATCGACAGGCAGAACTCTTCGAGGGTGTAGGCGCCTTGGGCATGGGGAAACAGTTCGTCCATCAGCTCGATGGAGCGATCAAGGATGTGCGCGTCCTGTTGCGTCAGGCCCATGACCCCGGAATTGAGGGTCATCATGTCATCGTCGGCCACACCCATATCCAACAGACGCTGGTGCAAGGCGGTGTAAAGGATACTTTCGTGGTTATCGCCGTACTTGGTGTAGAAGGCGTTGCACAACAGGGTGCCAGGCTGCACGCGCTCAAACAGGTCCATGGGTGAATGATGGAAGAAGGTGTCGGTGTCGATCAGCATGGCCACCGGGGACTCTTCCAGCACTTGGCGCAACACCACATGCTTGGTGCGGAAGTGATAGCCGTGGGGCTCGCTCCAGCGCTTGCGCGTGGCTTCGTCCAGCGGGCGTACGCGCACGGGTAAAAGGCGATAGGGCTCGGGGTTGTCGCTGAATACCTGGATATCCACGGCGGCGTCCGGGGTGTCCCGCAGGAAGGCCAGCGCACTGGCGATGCTGAACACCGCTTCCTGGTGGTAGGTCTCGGAGCCGAAGACCAGGTAGACCAGTTGTGGGCGGGAAGTCGTGGGCACTGTATTCATGGACTGCTGGGTTCCGTGGGCACGTAAAACGACGAAGGCCCTCGTAGAGACGAAGGCCTTGGCACAGTCGGACAAACTTCAGCGTGGCAGCTTGAGGTTGTTCCAGATGGCAAGGCTGGGTTCAGCCTGGTTCAGGGTATAGAAGTGCAACCCTGGCGCGCCACCTTGCAACAAATCTTCACACATAGTGCTGATGACCTGCTCGCCAAACGCCTGGATGCTCTTGACGTCGTCGCCATAGGCTTCCAGTTGTTTGCGCACCCAACGTGGGATCTCTGCACCGCAGGCGTCGGAGAAGCGCGCCAGCTTGCTGTAGTTGGTGATCGGCATGATGCCCGGCACGATCGGGATGTTCACGCCCATCGCCCGCACACGCTCGACGAAGTAGAAGTAGCTGTCGGCGTTGAAGAAGTACTGGGTGATCGCACTGTCGGCGCCGGCGTTGGCCTTGCGCACGAAATTCTGCAGATCGTCTTCGAAACTATGTGCCTGTGGGTGCATCTCCGGGTACGCCGCCACTTCGATATGGAAGTGGTCGCCGGTTTCTTCACGGATGAAGCTCACCAGGTCATTGGCGTGGCGCAGCTCACCGCTGGCCATACCCATACCGGACGGCAGGTCGCCGCGCAGGGCGACGATGCGCTTGATGCCGGCGGCCTTATATTGCGTCAGCAGGCCGCGCAGGTCGTCCTTGCTGTCGCCCACGCACGACAAGTGCGGAGCGGCGGGAACTTTGACTTGGCTTTCCAGCTGCAACACGGTGTTGATCGTGCGGTCACGGGTCGAGCCGCCGGCGCCGTAGGTGCAGGAAAAGAAGTCGGGGTTGTAGCTGGCCAACTGGGTGGCCGTGGCCATCAGTTTTTCATGCCCAGCATCGGTCTTGGTCGGGAAGAACTCGAAGCTGTAGCGACGATCTTGGGACATGGTCGTATCCTTGGAAACTCAAAACTGGAAGGCTTACACCGTCAATGTGGGAGCGGGCTTGCTCGCGAATGCGGTGGGTCAGTCATGATTGCTTCGACTGACACTCCGTATTCGCGAGCAAGCCCGCTCCCACACAAGCCCGCTCCGACAGGGAGAGAGCCGGTTACTTAGTAACGATAAGCGTGCGGCTTGAACGGACCTTCAACGGTCACGCCGATGTAGTCGGCCTGGGTCTTGGTCAGTTGAGTCACTACGCCGCCGAAGCCACGTACCATTTCCAGGGCCACTTCTTCGTCGAGTTTCTTCGGCAGTACTTCCACGGTCAGGCGCTCGGCCTTCTGGGCAGGCGACAGGTCGGCGTATTTCTGGCCGAACAGGAAGATCTGCGCCAGTACCTGGTTGGCGAACGAGCCGTCCATGATGCGGCTTGGGTGGCCAGTGGCGTTGCCCAGGTTAACCAGGCGGCCTTCAGCCAGCAGGATCAGGTAGTCATCGTTCTGCGGGTCGAAATCACCTGCGCCGGTACGGTGAACCTTGTGTACCTGTGGCTTCACTTCTTCCCATGCCCAGTTCTTGCGCATGAAAGCGGTGTCGATTTCGTTGTCGAAGTGGCCGATGTTGCAGACAACAGCACGCTTCTTCAGAGCTTTGAGCATGTTTGCGTCGCAAACATTCACGTTGCCGGTGGTGGTCACGATCAGGTCGATCTTGCCCAGCAGCGCCTTGTCGATGCTCGCTTCGGTGCCGTCGTTCTGGCCGTTGATGAACGGCGAAACCACTTCGAAACCGTCCATGCACGCTTGCATGGCGCAGATCGGGTCAACTTCGGAGACTTTAACGATCATGCCTTCCTGACGCAGGGACTGGGACGAACCCTTGCCCACGTCACCGTAGCCGATCACCAGGGCTTGCTTGCCCGACAGCAGGTGGTCGGTGCCGCGCTTGATGGCATCGTTCAGGCTGTGACGGCAGCCGTACTTGTTGTCGTTCTTGCTCTTGGTCACCGAGTCGTTGACGTTGATGGCCGGGATTTTCAGCTCGCCCTTGGCCAGCATGTCCAGCAGACGGTGTACGCCAGTGGTGGTTTCTTCGGTCACACCGTGGACGCGGTCCAGGATCTGCGGATACTTCTTGTGCAGCAGCTCGGTCAGGTCACCGCCGTCGTCGAGGATCATGTTGGCATCCCAAGGCGCGCCATCCTTGAGGATGGTTTGCTCCAGGCACCACTCGTACTCTTCTTCGGTCTCGCCTTTCCAGGCGAATACGGCGATACCGGCAGCAGCGATAGCGGCAGCGGCCTGGTCTTGAGTCGAGAAGATGTTGCAAGACGACCAACGTACTTCGGCACCCAGGGCAACCAGGGTTTCGATCAGCACGGCAGTCTGGATGGTCATGTGGATGCAGCCGAGGATCTTCGCGCCTTTGAGCGGCTGCTCAGCCGCGTACTTGCGGCGCAGACCCATCAGGGCAGGCATTTCGGATTCGGCGATAAAGGTTTCGCGACGGCCCCAGGCGGCGAGGGACATGTCGGCGACTTTGTAGTCGTTGAAATCTGCAGGCGTGTTTACTGCGCTCATGAAGAGCCTCCATTCGTAGTGTGCGAATGGGCGCCGTTGTGCGTTTAGTATCCAACTGGCTAACCAGGCCGGACAACGCCCCATCCGAGCCTGACAGGTTGAACCTGCTGCAGCGCCCCTCGGACAGGTGGCGGGAGAACGGTATCAACTAGAGATGACCGTTTTGAAACGGCGCCGATTATAGCTGTGTGCGCCAGACTTCCCAAGCCTTTCCGTCGGCCATATGAAGATCGCTGATGGGGTTGATAGGCAATGGCGCATAGAGCTTGGGCCCAGGCTCTGCCATGATGTTGCCCATCATTCGGCAAGACGCTTTGGAGTGACCATGAACTTCCACACCCGCAAATGGGTAAAACCCGAAGACCTCAACCCCAACGGCACTCTGTTCGGCGGCAGCCTGCTGCGCTGGATCGACGAAGAAGCCGCGATCTATGCCATTGTCCAACTGGGCAACCAGCGCGTGGTGACCAAGTACATTTCCGAAATCAACTTCGTCAGCGCCTCGCGCCAGGGCGACATCATCGAACTGGGCATTACGGCTACCGAATTTGGTCGCACTTCCATCACCCTGACCTGTGAAGTGCGCAACAAAATCACCCGCAAAAGCATCCTCACAGTAGAGAAGATGGTCTTCGTCAACCTGGGTGAAGACGGTTTGCCGGCGCCCCACGGTCGCACCGAGATCAGGTATGTGAAGGACCAATTCAAGGACGATAGCCTTCCCGAGTAAACCAGCAGCGGCCTGATTTGCTTTACCAAATCATTCCGCGCGGATCTTTCCCGGGCGCTCTCATCACTCAGGACTACACCCTGTAGAGAGAGCCCGCGGATGAAAGTGTTTAACTCGATTGCCAAGACCCAACCCTCATTGACTGAAAGGGCGTATTCCACGACCCATCAAGCGGTCGGGGCGCCGCTGGTGGAGGGGGTTGGCGAGCGCAATGTGACACTCATGCGTGGTCAGCAGGGACGGGTAGACGTGTTTTTATCGGCACCCCCTGTCACCAGCTTGGTACTCAGTGGGGGTGGCGCCAAGGGCATTGCTTTCTCAGGGGTGGTGCGGGCACTTGAAGATGCCCAGAAGTTGCAAGGTATCCAATCGATCTCCGGCTCATCCGCCGGTGCGATTTCGGCGGCCTTGATTGCCAGTGGCATCGGCGCTGAAGCGTTCGACCGGTTGTCGGATGGTATAGATTTGCCCAGCCAGCTGAACAGCAAACACGCGGTGACGGCCTGGATGCAGGAAGCCAGTTCGACATTGGGCAAGCTTGTGGGGCGCTTGCCCGGCGCCGTCGGCAGTACCTCTCAGTTGTTGATGACCTTGCTGCCGCGCCTGCAGAGTGAGGCATTTCCCCTTGAGGAACTGGTCCGCAACGAGTCGCGCCGGTCGGTTCTGGGGCATATTGCGCAAACCCCTCGGGAAACCCGCTCGGCCGAAGTCATGCGCATTGCTGACAGGTTGAGTGCCGGTAGTGGCCCTACGTTTGGCGATCTCGAGGTGTTGAACCGACACATTCCCGCAATCAAGCTACTCAACATCACCGGCACCGGCATGTTCGCTGGCCGTCCACAGTTGGTGGTGTTCAATGCCAGCCTGACCCCGCAGATGGACATCGCCCGGGCGGCGCATATTTCCGGTTCGTTGCCAGTGGTGTTCAAAAGCCCGGTGGAACAAGGGCACGGTTTTCAGGCTTCAGCTGAAAGCACCGCGTTCAAGGACGGTGGCTTGCTGCTCAATACCCCGGCTCCAGGGGTGGTGGATCGGGTGTTTCCCGAGAGCCCTCTGGCCAAGTCTGAGTCGCTGATCGTCAAGTTCGAGTCCGACGCACCTGATACGCGAGCGCGCAGTGGCAGTTTTCTCGGCAGTGTGACAGATCGCATCACAGGCGTTGCGCATACGGCTGCTGGAGCCTTCCAAGACAAAAAGCTCGAGGCGTTCGCCGAGCAGATCGTGACATTGCCCCTGAAGACCGAAAAAGGCGATTTTCGAGGGCTGCTCACGGGCACGGTCAACTTCACGATGCAGGATGAGCAGAAGCAACATCTGCAAGCGAAGGCGCGCCAGGTGGTAGATGCGCATTTGGAGCGCCGCACCACGGCACTGGAGCAGCACTCGTTCCAGTCGCTGAGTGATGCGGTGTTGGCCATGGATGATGCAATGCTTGCCAGCGTGCAGCCAGCGCTGCAAAAAGACCCGGCCGCCTCGGATGTGCTGATGTTTCGGAAAACCGCGCAACAGGCGTTGCAAGTACTGGATGCCTCGATTGCCGAGGCTAACCAGGCAAAGGGCGCGCTGGTGCTCACGCCGAGAATCTTATCGTCCCTGCGTAATCTCGATGCCCTGGCCCAGCGTCCTGAGCAAATTGATTGGTTGGCGCGACGCCTCAACGTCGCCAATCAACCCAACTTTCAGCAGTTGCTGCAAGTGGCGGCGAGGCAGATCGCAGGCGGTGCATTGCCGATATCCAAGGTCATTGGCAGTGCTGTCGCTGAGATGAGCGTGCGTGATATTGCGATAAAAGCTGAAAACTTTACGCGGGAGGTGATCTACCCGTCGCTGTTTCGACCCGGCCAGCCCAAATCCAATGTTGAACTGTTGCACCGTGCGGCTCAGGACCTGGCATGGGCCACCACCCCCGCCGCATTCAAGCGGGTACTCGACACCCTCGCTGACAGTTACAAGGCGCGTAACAAACCCTGGGACAAGGCCTTCCGTTCAACCACCGTGGAGATGGCCAAGGCCTGGAGGTTGCAGGTTTAGTTGCCTGGCCACTGAACAGCCATCGCGGCGGCGTGTCGTAGCTACACGCACCCTTTGGACTCCGGAAAATCATGGCTACCGACGAATCAGGCAAAACCCCCAACCTGTCGCAGGAAGAACAGCAGGACGTCGATAAGAATCAGCCGCCTCGAGCGGCGGTGTTGCATGAAATCATTCGCACCCAGGGCGACCAGGAGTTGGAGCGCAGCGTCGCCGCCTTGTGGTGGTCGGCCTTGGCAGCCGGGTTGACCATGGGGTTGTCGCTGATGGCGATGGGGTTGCTGAACTCGCGGCTGCCGTATGGTGAAGCGTTCAAGGTGATCGCCAGCTTTGGTTACTGCGCAGGCTTCCTGGCGGTGATCCTTGCGCGCCAGCAATTGTTTACTGAAAACACCCTGACGGCCGTGTTGCCGGTAATGAGCAAGCCCACGTTGGGCAACGCCGGGCGACTGTTGCGGTTATGGACAGTGGTGCTGGTCGGCAACCTGTGCGGCACCCTGCTGGTGGCGTATGTGATGCTGCACCTGCCGATCTTCGATACCCGGACTGACCAGGCCTTCCTCGAGATCGGGCGCAAGATCATGGAAAACGACGCTGGCCAGATGTTCGCCAAAGGCATCATCTCCGGCTGGATGATCGCGACCATGGTGTGGATGATCCCATCGATGGAAAGCGCCAAGATGTTCATCATCATCTTGATTACCTACCTGATGGCGCTGGGGGACTTTACCCATATCGTGGTGGGCTCGGCGGAAGTGTCGTACTTGGTGTTTGCTGGCGAGTTGGCGTGGAAGGACTTCTGGCTGGTGTTTGCCGGACCGACCTTGGCAGGCAATATCATCGGCGGCAGCTTTATCTTTGCGTTGATCAGCCACGCGCAGATTCGCAGCGAAACCAAGGCGCCTTCTGGTACTCACCCAGGCGCAGGGAAACAGCACCCTCAGCGTAAGGAAAAGATCTGAAATCGCCCCGCAAAGGCTCGAGCGCACGCTTTGCGGGGCGTTTGGAATAGAGCCGTCAGGCATTGAACGGTGCGCTGGCTGGCTCGACCGCTGTTGTACTGTCAGGCGCCTTCAATTGACCCTCCCACCGGGCAATCACCAAGGGGGCCAACGCGTTGCCCAGTACATTCAAAGCTGTGACCGGCATATCCATCAGGCGATAGACCCCTGCGATGATCGCCACGCCCTCCACGGGGAGCCCAGCTGTGGTCAAGGTCGCAGTAAGGATGATAAACATGAAGCCTGGTACGCCCGCTGCACCCTTCGAAGTCAACACCATGATCAATATCAGCATGCCCTGATCTGCCAGGCTCAAGTCGATGCCATACGCTTGGGCGATGAACAATGTGCCCAGGGCGGCAAACAGTGATGCACCATCCAGGTTGAACGAGTAGCCCAGCGGGATAACCATGCTGGTGATAGGGCGTGGCGCGCCATAGCGCTCCATCTTCTCGATCAGTTGAGGCATTACCGTTGCCGAGGCGGCGCTGCTATAGGCCAGTAGCAACTCACTGCGTATTTCTCGCACCAAGTGGAAAAAGCGCACGCCCGCCAGCCGTGCGACAGCGCCCAATACGCACAATGCAAATAACAGCACCGCCACATACGTCGTGCCGATCAGCTTGGCCAATGGCAGCAAGGCATTGAGGCCATAGCTGGCGACAGTGACCGCGATCAGTCCGAAAATTCCAATCGGCGAGTAATGCATGACCAGGTGGGTGACTTTGAACATGGTGTCGGAGACGCCTTGCATCACACTGATCAACGGCGCTTTGCGCTCCTCGGGCAGCAGGGACAGCGCACAGCCGAACAGAATGGCGAAAAACAGCACCGAGAGCAGCTTGCCCTGCGACATGGCCAGGACGACATTATCCGGCACGATCGCTAGTAACGTTTGGCCCAGGTTCTGCGTGGTGCCGTTGGCGACCAGCCCTGTGACCGGCGTCTGCAGCGTGCTGGCGAACTCGGCACCTGCGCCTGGCTCGACGACATTGGCAACCACCAGGCCGAACACGATTGCAATACTGGTGATCGTGAAGAAATAAACGAAGGTCTTTATGCCGACGCGCCCCAGGGCGGCAGGATTGCCCATGCCGGCAATGCCGACCGTCATGCAGGCGAAGACCAGAGGCACGACGATCATCTTCATCAGCTTGATGAACAGGTCACCTGCCGGTTGCAGCAGATTGTCAATGAACCAGGCCTTATGTTCGGGGAACTGGTTGAGCAGGATGCCGACAATTATCCCGGCCGCCAGGCCGATCATGATGCGGGTGACAAGGCTGGTTGGTTTTCTGATGGTCATGGGGGGTAGCCCTTTATTGTTGTCGTTGTCAGGGATTTACTGCGCGAACAGTCCTGCGTAGTCCTTGAAGCCTTTCACTTCGATGGGGTTGCCACTGGGGTCGAGAAAAAACAGGGTGCGTTGTTCGCCCGGCTCGCCGGCGAAGCGGATCACGGGCGGGATTTCGAAGGGCGTGCCCAGGTGGGTGAGACGTTCGGCCAGCACCGTCCACTCCTCAAGCGGCAGCACGACACCAAGATGCGGCATCAAGACATGATGCTCACCTACCAGGCCGGTACGCGTGGTGGGAAAGGGCGTGCCCAGGTGCAGTGAAAGCTGGTTGCCGAAAAAATCGAAGTCGATCCAGGTCTCGCTGCTACGGCCTTCCGTGCAGCCCAAAACATCTCGATAAAAAATGCGCGCCTGGTTTAGGTCATAAACATGGTATGCAGCGTGGAAAGGTCTGTTCATGGGGGATCTCCGGGTGGGGGAGCCCTCAAATTAAACAGACCGTATATCCGGGTAAAACGGATTCGCCTTGGTCTGAGCGAAAGGAAAACTTATGGATGTTCGATTCCTGAGAAGCCTGGTCGCCGTCATTGAAGCCGGCTCCATTGCTGCGGCCGCACGACGTGAAAACCGTACGGCGGCGGCGATCAGCCAACGGATCAAGGCGCTTGAGCGGACGCTGGGTTGCACGCTGCTTATGCGTTCGGCGCATGGTGCCTGTGCCTCGGACCAGTGCCTGCTGTTGTTACCAAAAATTCAGGCAGTCATTGAGCAGGCGCGCGAGTTGCAGGAGGACCTGAGCCAAGATGGTTTATCGGGAGAGATCAAGATTGGTGCTATTTCAACGGCATTGACCGGCGTCTTGCCAGAAGCGATCGAGCGAATGGCGCTGTCAGCACCGAGGCTGAGACTGAAGATCACACCAGGAGATTCCAGAAGCCTCTATGAACGATTGCTGACCCAAGAATTGGACGCGGTGATTCTTGTCAGACCACCGTTTCAGCCGCCCAAGGCGTTGACGGCGACTTTGTTGCGGGTCGAACCGTTGATTCTAATTGCGCCCACGGAGTGGGGAACGCGGACGTTGGAAGCATTGCTGCGTGAACAGTCACTGATCCGCTACGACGCTCGGTCCTGGGGTGGGCAGATTGCCCAGCGTTATCTGGAGGACCAGTCGTTTGATCCACAGGTGTTGTGCGAGTTGGATGCCTTGGAAACCATTGCCATACTCGTCGCCCAAGGCATGGGTGTATCACTGGTACCGCAGTGGGCGGGGATGTCATGCAATGGCCTATCCGTCTTGCCGGTCGACGACGCGCCGCGCTATGCGCGGGACTTGGTTGTCATGCATAGCTCGACGCCGCGCCGCCCGGTGGCGATGCGGCATCTGCTTGAACACCTGTGCAGAGCGTCGATGGACAAACGTGTGGTGTAAGGCTTACTGCGGCTCGGCTACGCGTTTTACGACTCTACCAATGGTCAAGCCCTGCAACAGGATCGACGACAGCACCACAATGTAGGTGATGCTCAGCAGCAGGTCGCGTTCCGGACCCAGCGGCAAAGCCAGTGCCAGTGCCACCGAGACTCCACCACGCAGACCGCCCCAAGTGAGGATGCGGATGGTGCCGCGCGGCACGGTGCGCCAGCGCCGTAGCAACAGAATCGCCGGGGCCACCGTCAACAGGCGCGACAACAGGATTGCCACGGCCAGCAGGCTGGCGGCGAATACATGCAGCCAGTTGAACGGCAACAGCAGCAGTTCCATGCCGATCAGGGCGAACAGCAGGGCGTTGAGCATGTCGTCGAGTAATTCCCAGAAGCCATCCAGGTAGCGACGGGTCATGTCATTCATCGCCAGCTTGCGGCCCAGGTTGCCGATGATCAGGCCGGCGACCACCATCGCAATCGGTGCCGAGACATGCAGTTCGGTGGCCATCGCCGAGCCGCCGATCACCAGGGCGAGGGTCAGCATCACTTCGATCTGGTGCTGCTCGATGCTCTTGATCATCAGGTAGACCAGGTAGCCAATCAGCCCGCCGAACACCACGCCGCCGATGGCTTCATGGGCGAATAGCATGGCGGTGGCGCCGAGGGTGGGCGTTTCACCCAATTGAGCGATACCCAGCAATACGGTGAAGACCACCACGGCGGTGCCATCGTTGAACAGCGATTCGCCGACGATGGTGGTTTTCAGCGGTTTCGAGGCATTGGCCGTACGCAATACACCCAGCACCGCAATCGGGTCGGTAGGCGAAATCAGCGCACCGAACAGCAGGCAGTAAAGGAAGCTCACATGCCAACCAAACAGGGCGAAGATGTAATACGCCAGGCTGCCGATCACCCCGGTCGCGATCAATACGCCGAAGGTCGCCAGCAGGCCGATGGGCCAGCGATAGCTGCGCAGGTCGTTCAGGTTCACGTGCAGGGCGCCGGCGAACAGCAGGAACGACAGCATCCAGTTCATCAGCAAATCGCCGAAGTCGATCTGGCCGATCAACTGCTGGATGCGCTCTTCCAGGCCTGGGTAACCGAGAACGCTCAAGCCTTGCAGGATCAGCGAAAACAACAGGGCCGTGACCATCACACCGATGGTGGGCGGCAGACCGATAAAGCGGAAGTTCACATAGGTGAGCAGGGTGGTGAGGCAAATAAAGGCGGCGACAAGTTCAAGCATCCGGGGTCCTTGGAAGTTGGGTGGCAGTGCGTTGTTGGGGGGATGGACCGCGCCACAGACGCGATGTTGCAAGGCATTGGATAAAACGCCATAGAACCTTTGGGTGAGCCAGGGCTCATAGCGGGTGAGTGCGGTTTGGTATTTATAGTGCTAAAACTCTAATCGCTGTTTAAAACTACAAAAGGAATGTGTGATGACGGTCGCTTTCTGGTGTGTGTTGATCGCAATTTTTCTACCCTACCTGTGCACAGGTGTGGCCAAGTTCAGCGGTGGCAAGTTCGGCCCACGGCAGAACCATGACCCGCGTGCTTTCCTGGACACCCTTGAAGGGTTTGCCAAGCGTGCCCACAGTGCCCAGCTCAACAGTTTCGAAGTCACGCCGGCCTTCGCGGCGGCAGTGATCATCGCGCACCTGGCCGGCACGGCCGAATTGGTGACCATCAATGTGCTGGCAGTGCTGTTTATCACCAGCCGCCTGCTGTACATCATCTGCTACCTGGCAGACTGGGCGATGCTGCGTTCGCTGGTGTGGTTCGTGGGGATGGTGTTGATTGCGAGTTTCTTCTTCGTCTCGATCTGACGGGTTGATGAAGATCCCCTGTGGGAGCGGGCTTGTGTGGTGAGCGGGCTTGCCCCGCGCTGGGCTGCGCAGCAGCCCCTATCAGCCTCACCACATTGCTTCAGGCGCGCCGAGGCGTATGGTTTTAGGGCGGCTTCGCCACCCAGCGCGGGGCAAGCCCGCTCACCAAAGCAAGCCTGCTCACCCCAATACATTGAGTTGGGCAGAGCGTCTTCAGCTCCCGGGACTCACATCCGGCACCTGGGGCAACGCTGCACCCTTTGGCCACAACATCCAGATCTGCCCCTGCTGCTTCATATTCCCAGCCAGTTCACCCGCCGCATCGCCGGTGCCCCAGAACAAATCTGCACGCACTTCACCCGTGATCGCGCCACCGGTGTCCTGTGCCGCGACGGGCCGTGCGATTGGCGAACCATCGGGCTTGGTGGTCGACAGCCACAACAGGCTGCCCAGCGGAATCACCTTGCGATCCACCGCCACGCTGTAGCCGGCGGTCAATGGCACGTTTAACGAGCCGCGCGGGCCTTCGTTGCTGTCGGGGCGCGCGCTGAAGAACACGTAGCTCGGGTTGCTCGCCAGCAGTTCCGGAATGCGCTGCGGGTGCGCCTTGGCCCAGGCACTGATGGCACCCATAGTGACGTCTTCCTTCTTCAGCTCGCCTTGCTCCACCAACCAGCGGCCGATAGGGCGATAGGGGTAGCCGTTCTGGTCGCCATAACCGACGCGCAGTTGGCGCCCACCCGCCAGTTGGATGCGGCCAGATCCCTGGATTTGCAGGAATTGCAGGTCCATCGGGTCCGTCAGCCAGGCAATCGGTTTGGCCGTGGAACCCTGGCCGTTGATGGCGTTGGCATCGTCGTAAGGCTTGAGCACACGACCTTCCAGGCGACCGCGCAGGCGCTTGCCCTTGAGTTCGGGGTAGATACTTTCCAGGTTGACGATGATCAGGTCGTCTGGCACGCCGTATACCGGCACGTTGGCTTTGGCGGTCTTGGTCAGGCTGCCGGGGTAGACCGGTTCGTAGTAGCCGGTGATCAAGCCGTTGGGCGTGTTGTCGGCAGAGCGCAGGCCGAACACATCCAGACGTTCCTTGAGGAAGCCCCGCACCGCCGCCGCATTTGCGGGCACGGTCGCAGCGGCTGCGCACGTCGAACCCCAGATCGGGTCCGCCTTGAGGCGTTGGCAGGCGCTGCGCCAGGATTCAAATCCCGCCAGCAAGTCGCTGTCGGACACCGCCGGCAACGCTTCCCACGGCGCATTGACATAAGTGGCGACGGCGTGGGGCTTGGGTGTTTCATCTTTGGCTGTTTCTTTGCCCGCGTCGCAGCCGGCCAGCAGTGCGATCATCGGCAGAGCCCACGCCAGGCGCCGGCTCCAGGGTTTCAAGGTGACATTCATACAAACACTTCCTGAAGCGGTTGCCCGCGTCGCAACGCTGCTGGGCAACCCTTATTATTAATAGGGCTATTGGTCTTTGCGGGCGAGGCGAGGATACTGGCCGCCGTTTCCTGTGACCTCGAAGCAACCATGACTTTTAAAAGACTGACTGTTGTATTGCTGGCCTGCCTGACACTGTCCGCCTGTGGCGGCGTGGATCCGAATTCGCCGCTGGGCCAGCGCAAGGCGATCTTCAAACAGATGCTCAAGACCGGCGAAGACCTGGGCGGCATGCTGCGTGGGCGTATCCCGTTCGACGGCGCCAAATTTGCCGAAGGCGCGGTCAAGTTGGACGCGTTGTCCCATGAGCCTTGGAAGCATTTTCCGAGCGTGCGCGAAGAAGATCACACCAGTGCCAAGGATGATGTCTGGCAGAAGCAGGCGCAATTCCAGCAACTGGCCCGCGACCTTGAAGCGGCCACCGGTGAATTGGTGACCGCGAGCCAGGTTCAGCCTTACAAAGCCAGCAACCTGGGGCCGGCAGTGCAGAAAGTCGAAGATGCCTGCAGCGCCTGCCATAAGCAGTTCCGGGACCACTGACCGGTTTTACTGGTCGAGTTCTTCCACCGCGTCCTGCAGTTCTTTGCGGGACTCGGCGAGTTTCTCCTTACGTTTGTTGATCTTGTCTGCGTCGCCTTTTTTCATGGCCTTGTCGAGGTCGGCCTGACGGCGGCTGACTTCATGCTTGGCATCAAGCACCTTGTTTTCGCGCTCCTTCTTCAAGGACGCGTCGGTGCAATTGGCGGTGACTTCGCTCAGGGCTTTTTCCAGGCCGGCTTGCTGGGCGCTGTTGCCGTGGGCTTTGGCCTGTTCGATCTGCGTGCTGATGGCTTGGCGCTTGGCGGCGCAGCCGGTGAGCTGAGGGGCCTCTTCGGCGGCCAGCAGGGGGGTCGCCATGAAGCTTGCGACGGTCAACAGGGCAAAGGGGGCTAGAAATTTCATGTGGAGCTCCAAGGTCGCAATCTGGTGGTCGGCTCGGGTTCAAAAACCGTCGATGCCGGCCACGTGTAATGTGTTTGCCAAGGCCCGTACTTGCGGGTCGCGGAAAAAAGCGCTCAGTTGCGCCGCGCGGCCCGGGCCGATGCCATCGATGGCCAGCCAGGCCTGGGTGTCGCGCGCGACTAGCGTCTGCCAGTCGCCTTCCAGGTTGTTGCGTGCCGCAGGCGGTACGCCCAAGGCTTTGAGCCATTGAGCAAAGGACTGTTGCCGCGCGTTGTGGAGGCTTTCGAGCACGCGCGCGCGGCTGCGATCACCCAAGCCATCAATGTTAGCAAGCTCTGCCGCATCCAGGGTTAACCAATCGAGAAAGCCTGCGATTAGACCGGCCTGGATCAATATGTTCCAGGTCTCGCGGCCTATATGGGGTAATGCAAGGCCTTGATTGCTGCTCAGCCAGGTCAGGCGCGCGAGTAACTGCTCTTCGCAGCCAGGGTCCAGTTGCCAGCAGCTCAAGGCATGAAAGTCCCGTGGGTCAGGCACTTTCAGGTCTGCCCGGTGAGTGTTTCGCAGGATGACTTCATCCAGTCGCGGGATCACCTGGCCCGCCAGGCTGATGGAAACCTGGTCGCCAGGGCGGATATCCAGCGCTTGCCAACGCTTCAATGAACCGGTACTCACCCGGCTGATCTGCCGGTCATCCAACCGCACGGGTTCCAGCTCAAGCATGGGTGTAATGCGCCCGGTGCGACCGATCTTGAATTGCACACTGCGCACCAGTGCCAGGGCCTTGGCAGCCGGATACTTCCAGGCCACCGCCCAATAAGGTTCGCTGGCTTGCCAGCGTTTGGCGGGTGCGCGCTGCGCCTGGTGCAGCACCACCCCATCGCTGGCGAATGGCAATGGATGGTTGTACCAATAGGTGCGCCAGTGCGTGGCTTCGGCGATATCCCGGATGGGCTGACTGTAGCGTCGGCTATCGGTAAAACCCCAGCGTGCCAGTGTGGCCAGGCGCTCGGTAAACGAGTCAGGCCCCTCCGGCCACGCCCACACGAACAGGCCTATACCGGCAGCGTCGGCGTCGCTCAGATGCAGGCGGCTCATCAGCCCGGCCACCTTGCTGCGGGCATTGAGCCCGCCGTTTGCCGATTGCACATGGTCGTCGAGTCGCCAATAGAGTTCGCCTTGCAGCACCAGGTCGATAGGCTCCGGCAGTTGCTGGACAATGCCGGGGATCCTGCGCGCGGACACTGACCAGTCGCGGCCCATCAAGCCGTCGCCCCGGCTGATCACGTGCCGTAGGCGACCTCGTTGATAGACCAGCGTCACTGCCACGCCATCCACCTTGGGTTGAATCCATACCTCTTCGCGTGTTTGCAGCCAGGTACCGACCGCCTGTTCATCTAGCAGCTTCTCAAGACCCGTATGGGCAATGGGGTGAGCTTGGGTGCCGCGTGAACTCGCCAGTGGCTTGTCGGGTTTCGTTAGGGCATCGGGGAAACATTGGCGCCAGCGGGCCAGGCGTTGACGCGCCTGGTCATAGAGTTCGTCGCTGACGGGGGATTGGTTGAGGCGGTGGTAGCTGTCGTCCCACAAGCGTATCTGTTCGGCCAAGGTCTTGACCTGTGCCCGGTCTGCGTCGGGACACTCCTCGGCCCACGCCACGCTGGGTAAAATGCTGAGTAAAAGCGCTAGCAGTAAATACATCATGAGCATCCTTGCTCGAAAAGGGTGCCCAGCCTAAATGATCCACTCAGGCACAAAAAAGCCCCGACGTTGCGGGGCTTTTTACTGGGTGTTTCTATTTACTTGAACAGACCACCCAGGGCCTTCACGGCGTCTGGCTTATCTGCCTTGGCCTCCTGTGTTTGCTGCTTGGCGTCGGCTTTGGCCTGGGCTTCAGAAAGTTTGTCACAACCTTTGTTGATCTGGTCCTGCGCGGCTTTGAAGGCCTTCACTTTCAGGGTGTCTTTCTGAGCTTCGGCGGCCTCGATCTTGGCTTGCAGGTCGTTGGCTTGTTTCTGGCAATCGCCGGAGTTGCCGCCACCCAGTTGGGCGCTCAGGGCGCCACTCAGTGCGCTCAGGTCAGCGGCGTTTACCGGCAGGGCGAACAGGCTGAGCAGAAGGGCGGCAGGGGCGAGCGTGGAAATGCGCATGAAAAACCTCAATGTTCGATTGCCTGCGCACTGATGAATCCCGGGCTGGCGCAGGGCAATATCCAAATAAGGTGAAGGGCCCGAGAGGGCGCGGATTCTAAGGGGCCATCATTTGGCCTGCAAGCTTTGGATCCAAAAAGCGTGAAGGTCGTCGCGCAATAAAAAAGCCCCGCCGGAATAATCCGGCGAGGCTTTTGTGCATCGATAGCGATTACAGGCCGGCGGCAGTGCGCAGGTCGTTGGCGCGGTCGGTTTTTTCCCAGGTGAAGGTGGTGAACGTGTCGTCGCCGACAGTCTTCTGCGCAGGGGTACGACCGAAGTGGCCGTAGGCTGCGGTTTCCTGGTACATCGGGTGCAGCAGGTCGAGCATGGTGGTGATCGCGTAAGGGCGCAGGTCGAAGATCTCACGCACCAGCTTCACAATCTTGTCATCGCTGATCTTGCCGGTGCCGAAGGTATTCAGCGAGATCGACGTAGGCTGGGCCACACCAATGGCGTAGGAAACCTGAATCTCGCAGCGCTCGGCCAAGCCGGCGGCGACGATGTTCTTCGCCACGTAACGACCGGCGTAAGCAGCCGAACGGTCAACCTTGGATGGATCTTTACCCGAGAACGCGCCGCCGCCGTGACGGGCCATGCCGCCGTAGCTGTCGACGATGATCTTGCGACCGGTCAGGCCACAGTCCCCTACCGGGCCGCCGATGATGAACTGGCCGGTCGGGTTGATGTGGAACTGGGTGTCCTTGCTGAGCAGTTCGGCCGGCAGTACGTGCTTGACGATCAGCTCCATCACGCCTTCGCGCAGGTCGGCGTAGGACACGTCCGGGTTGTGCTGGGTCGACAGTACGACAGCGTCGATACCGACGACTTTGCCGCCTTCATAACGGCAGGTCACCTGGGACTTGGCGTCCGGGCGCAGCCACGGCAGCAAGCCGGATTTACGCGCTTCGGCCTGACGCTGTACCAGTTGATGCGAGAAGGTGATCGGCGCAGGCATCAGCACGTCGGTTTCGTTGCTGGCATAGCCGAACATCAGGCCCTGGTCGCCGGCGCCTTGATCTTCAGGCTTGGCACGGTCGACACCCTGGTTGATGTCCGGGGACTGCTTGCCGATGATGTTCATCACGCCGCAGGTCGCGCCGTCGAAGCCGACGTCGGAGCTGGTGTAGCCGATGTCGGTGATCACGTCACGAACGATCTGCTCCAGGTCAACCCAGGCGGTGGTGGTCACTTCGCCAGCGATGATCGCTACACCGGTTTTCACCAGAGTCTCGCACGCCACACGGGCGAACTTGTCTTCAGCAATGATGGCGTCCAGTACCGCGTCAGAAATCTGGTCGGCGATTTTGTCCGGATGCCCTTCAGACACGGACTCGGAGGTGAAAAGGGAGTATTCGCTCATCTCGATGTTTTCCTGATATTTACCGATGGTGAGTGTCGCCAGCCGGCCGCTGAAAATGGCGGACCTGGATCTGGAAACCATTACGTAAACCTACATAGAGGCTTTCCCCGGGAACAAGTCCCGCAGCGGTGGCCCAACGGGCCAGATCATCCTGTTCAAAACCCAACCAGAGATCACCGCAGGCCTCCCTGGCCCAATTCTGGTTGTGGCTGCATAAATCCGTAACCAACAGGCTACCGCCGGGGTGCAGCAGCCCGGCCATTTGCTTGAGGGCGTCGGCGGGGGCGGCGAAATGGTGCAAGACCATGTTCAACACCACGCAGTCGGCCTTTAAATTTGTGCTGTTCAGTGCGTCGGCCAATTGGAGGCTGACGTTGCCCAGCGACTCACGCTCGCAGAGCTGGCGCGCCAGTTCGAGCATCGCCGGACTGTTGTCCAACGCTGTGACTTGCTGAAAACGCCGTGCCAGCTCTGGCAGGAAACCGCCGTCGCCAGGGCCGACTTCCAGTGCCGTGGCGTCATCACTGAAGCTCAATTTGTCGAGCAGCGCCAATACGCTGTCGCGGTATTGGGCTAGGCCAGCAATCAGGTCTTGCTGGGCGCGAAATTTCTCGGCAACCCGTGCGAAAAAATCCTGGCTGGCGGCGGCGCGTTGCCCATGCACCTGGCCGATGCGCGACTGTACGTCGCCCGGCAGGCTCAGGTTATCCACTTCTTCAAGCAGGGCTGCGTGCAGTTTGCCGCCCAGCAGCTCGGTATGGGGCAGCGCGCGGCGGTAGAAAATCGCATTGCCTTCCCGGCGGGTAGCCACCAGGTCGGCCTGGGCCAGCACCTTCAAATGGTGGCTCATGCCGGATTGGCCGATGGCAAAGATCTGCGCCAGTTCCAGTACGCCGAAGGAATCGTTGGCCAGTGCGCGCAACACGTTCAAGCGCAACGGATCGCCAGCGGCCTTGCACAAGGCTGCCAGTTCATCGCCGTCGTCGGGGCGCAGTGAGGGCATGGGTAGATTCATAAGGCCAGCAGTCTAGTGACGGGCGGAATGCATCGCAAGGCCAATATCAAAAAGTTTTGATATTGATCGATAAGTGGCGGTTATAAGCCGCCGCTATAACCTTTAGACGAACCGGCTAAAGGTTTCTGCAAGGGATTGATGCCCAAAGCACAGGAAAAACGTCCTCAAGTGACTATCTGTCATTGCCCGCAGGCGGTGGCTGAGGGAAAATGCCGGTCCTTTTTTCCGTTTCTTTTCAGCAAACCCCAGGAGATCAGCGATGCCCAGCCGTCGTGAGCGTGCCAACGCCATTCGTGCCCTCAGCATGGATGCCGTGCAAAAAGCCAACAGCGGCCATCCCGGTGCCCCGATGGGCATGGCGGATATCGCCGAGGTGCTTTGGCGTGACTACCTGAAACACAACCCGAGCAACCCGTCGTTCGCCGACCGTGACCGCTTCGTGCTGTCCAACGGCCACGGTTCGATGCTGATCTACTCGCTGCTGCACCTGACCGGCTATGACGTCACCATCGACGACCTGAAAAGCTTCCGTCAACTGCACAGCCGCACCCCGGGCCACCCGGAATTCGGCTACACCCCAGGCGTCGAGACCACCACCGGTCCGCTGGGTCAAGGCCTGGCCAACGCCGTTGGCTTCGCGCTGGCTGAAAAAGTCCTGGGCGCGCAGTTCAACCGCCCTGGCCATGACATCGTCGATCACCACACCTACGTGTTCCTGGGTGATGGTTGCATGATGGAAGGCATTTCCCACGAAGTCGCTTCCCTGGCCGGCACCTTGGGCCTGGGCAAGCTGATCGCGTTCTACGATGACAACGGCATCTCCATCGACGGCGAAGTCGAAGGCTGGTTCACCGATGACACCCCTAAGCGTTTCGAAGCCTACAACTGGCAGGTGATCCGCAACGTCGACGGCCACGATCCGGAAGAGATCAAGACCGCCATCGACACCGCTCGCAAGAGCGCGCAGCCAACCCTGATCTGCTGCAAGACCACCATCGGTTTCGGTTCGCCGAACAAGCAGGGCAAAGAAGACTGCCACGGCGCCCCCCTGGGTGATGCGGAAATCGCCCTGACCCGTGAAGCCCTGAAGTGGAACCACGGCCCGTTCGAAATCCCGGCCGACATCTACGCCGAATGGGATGCCAAGGAAAAAGGCCTGGCCACCGAAGCCGAGTGGGACCAGCGTTTCGCGGCCTACTCCGCCGAATTCCCTGAGCTGGCCAATGAGCTGGTCCGTCGCCTCGCCGGTGACCTGCCTGCCGACTTCTCGGAAAAAGCCTCGGCCTACATCGCCGAAGTCGCGGCCAAGGGCGAAACCATCGCCAGCCGTAAAGCCAGCCAGAACACCCTGAACGCCTTTGGCCCGCTGCTGCCGGAGATCCTCGGCGGTTCGGCTGACCTGGCCGGCTCCAACCTGACCCTGTGGAAAGGCTGCAAGGGCGTGTCGGCGGAAGATGCCAGCGGCAACTACATGTACTACGGCGTACGTGAGTTCGGCATGAGCGCGATCATGAATGGCGTATCCCTGCACGGCGGCCTGGTGCCTTACGGCGCGACCTTCCTGATGTTCATGGAATACGCCCGCAACGCCGTACGCATGGCCGCGCTGATGAAGAAGCGCGTGATCCACGTGTACACCCACGACTCGATCGGCCTCGGTGAAGACGGCCCGACGCACCAGCCGGTCGAGCAGCTGACCAGCCTGCGCACCACGCCGAACCTGGATTGCTGGCGCCCAGCCGACGCGGTGGAATCCGCCGTGGCCTGGAAGCACGCCATCGAGCGCAAGGACGGCCCTTCGGCGCTGATCTTCTCGCGTCAGAACCTGCAGCACCAAGTGCGTACCGACGCGCAGATCGCCGACATCAGCCGTGGCGGCTACGTGCTCAAGGACTGCATCGGCGAGCCGGAGCTGATCCTGATCTCCACCGGTTCCGAAGTGGGCCTGACCGTTCAAGCTTATGACAAGCTGACTGCCCAAGGCCGCAACGTACGCGTTGTGTCCATGCCGTGCACCAGCGTGTTCGAAGCCCAGGACGCCGGCTACAAGCAATCGGTGCTGCCGTTGCAGGTCAGCGCGCGCATTGCCATCGAAGCGGCGCATGCCGACTACTGGTACAAGTACGTGGGCCTGGAAGGCCGCGTGATTGGCATGACCACCTACGGTGAGTCGGCGCCGGCGCCAGCGTTGTTCGAAGAGTTCGGTTTCACCCTGGAAAACATCCTGGGTCAGGCTGAAGAGCTGCTGGAAGACTAAAGCGCGAACGCGGTGGTCGACTGGCCGCCGCACCCCTTGTAGGAGCTGGCTTGCCAGCGATGGCGTCCGTCCAGCCAACATCCATGTTGAAGCTGATGGCCTCATCGCTGGCAAGCCAGCTCCTACAATGGTTTGTGTCGCCCATAATGCGAGAACCCCATGCCTCAACCGCGTCCCTACAAAGTTGCACTCAACGGCTACGGCCGCATTGGTCGTTGCGTCTTGCGTGCTCTGTTCGAGCGAGGGGCGGCGGCCGGGTTTGAGATTGTCGCGATCAATGATTTGGCCGACATGGCCAGCATCGAATACCTGACACGCTTTGACTCCACCCACGGTCGCTTCCCCGGCGAAGTGCGGGTCGAAGGCGATTGTCTGCACATTAATGGCAACTGCGTGCAGGTCTTGCGCAGTGCCACCCCCGAAGGCATCGACTGGAAGGCATTGGGCGTCGACCTGGTGTTGGAATGTTCCGGTGTCTATCACACCCGTGCCGACGGCCAGCGTTTCCTCGACGCCGGCGCACCGCGTGTGCTGTTTTCCCAGCCGATGGCCAGCGAGGCGGATGTCGACGCCACCATCGTCTACGGCATCAATCAGGATTGCCTGACCGGCGATGAGCTGCTGGTGTCCAACGCTTCCTGCACCACCAACTGCAGCGTGCCGCTGTTGCGCCTGCTGGATCAGGCGATTGGCCTGGATTATGTGTCGATCACCACGATTCACTCGGCAATGAACGACCAGCCGGTGATCGACGCCTATCACCACGAAGACCTGCGCCGCACGCGTTCGGCGTTCCAGTCAGTGATTCCGGTGTCCACGGGCCTGGCTCGCGGTATCGAACGACTGTTGCCGGAACTTGCCGGGCGAATCCAGGCCAAAGCCGTACGGGTGCCGACGGTGAACGTGTCCTGCCTGGACATCACCATGCAAACCGTCAGCGACACCGATGCGACAGAGGTCAACCGGATCCTGCGCGACGCCGCCACCAGCGGCCCGCTCAAAGGCCTGCTGGCCTACACCGAGTTGCCGCACGCCAGTTGCGATTTCAACCATGACCCGCATTCGGCAATTGTCGATGCCAGCCAGACCCGCGTTTCCGGCCCGAGGCTGGTGAACATCCTGGCCTGGTTCGACAACGAATGGGGCTTTGCCAACCGAATGCTGGATGTTGCGGAACATTATCTGCACATCGCCTCTAAACAACCTCAACAGTAATTCAGGAACTGCGACCCATGACCGTGTTGAAGATGACCGACCTCGATCTGCAAGGTAAGCGCGTACTGATCCGCGAAGACCTCAACGTCCCAGTCAAGGACGGTGTTGTCACCAGCGATGCGCGAATCCTGGCCTCGCTGCCGACCATCAAGCTGGCCCTGGAAAAAGGCGCGGCCGTGATGGTCTGCTCCCACCTGGGTCGTCCGACCGAAGGTGAGTTCTCCGCCGAAAACAGCCTCAAGCCTGTCGCCGATTACCTCAGCAAGGCCCTGGGCCGCGACGTGCCGCTGGTGGCTGATTACCTGGGCGGTGTGGACGTGAAAGCTGGCGACATCGTGTTGTTCGAAAACGTACGCTTCAACAAGGGCGAGAAAAAGAACAGCGACGAACTGGCCCAGCAATATGCGGCGCTGTGCGACGTGTTCGTGATGGACGCGTTTGGCACCGCTCACCGTGCTGAGGGTTCGACCCACGGCGTGGCCAAGTTCGCCAAGGTTGCCGCCGCTGGCCCGCTGCTGGCTGCTGAACTGGACGCACTGGGCAAGGCGCTGGGCGCTCCGGCTCAGCCAATGGCTGCCATCGTGGCCGGCTCCAAGGTGTCCACCAAACTGGACGTGCTCAACAGCCTGAGCCAGATCTGCAACCAGTTGATAGTCGGTGGCGGCATCGCCAACACCTTCCTGGCCGCAGCCGGTCACCCGGTGGGCAAGTCCCTGTACGAACCGGACCTGCTCGACACGGCCCGTGCCATCGCCGCCAAAGTCAGCGTGCCATTGCCGGTCGACGTAGTGGTCGCCAAGGAATTTGCCGAAAGCGCCGAAGCCACCGTCAAGCTGATCGCTGATGTGGCCGCCGACGACATGATCCTGGACATCGGCCCACAAACCGCAGCCAACTTCGCCGAACTGCTGAAAGCCTCGCAGACCATTCTGTGGAATGGCCCGGTTGGCGTGTTTGAGTTCGACCAGTTCGGCAACGGCACCAAAGTGCTGGCCAAGGCCATCGCAGAAAGCTCGGCTTTCTCCATCGCCGGCGGCGGCGACACCCTGGCAGCTATCGATAAATATGGCGTTGCTGACCAAATCTCCTACATTTCTACCGGTGGCGGCGCGTTCCTTGAATTCGTCGAAGGCAAAGTTCTGCCGGCCGTGGAAGTGTTGGAAACCCGAGCCAAAGGCTGAGGCTCGTGATCCGGAAAAGGAGTGTTCCCATGATCAAGTCGTTGGCAATGGTGATCGCAGCGGGCCTGTTGGCCGGCTGCGGCAGCACGCCAAACGCAGAGCCGGACGCTGGCAAGCCTGCGGCACAGCAGAAAAAGAGCTGCTACCAGGCGGACTGGCAAGCCGAGACCATGCCGGTGATCAACAAACGCATCGGCAACGAACGGCTGGAGAAATACGACGCCGCGCCCAACGGTCAGGAACAGGGTTGCCCTTGACGGGTCTGATCAACTGGCGGCCATCGGTCGCCTCACGAGGATTGGCAATGAAAGGCGTTTTCGCCCTGGCAGCCCTGGCCCTGTTGGCCGGCTGCAGCAGCATGAACTTGTTCAGCAACAAGGCAGAAACTGCCGACAAGTGGACCACGTGGACCTGCGACAGCACAGCCGAGGTGAACTGGCGCTTTGCTAATCAGGCCAAATCCGAGGTGGATGTCCGTTTGGGCGGTTCCGACCAGGTTTACCGCCTCAAGCAGGACGTTGCCGCCTCGGGCGTGCTGTACAGCGACGGCCAATTGGCGTTTCACACAAAAGGTGAGGAAGGCCTGGTTTACTGGGTTGCCACGGATGATTTGATCGGGCGCGGCTGCAAAGCGCGGTAAGCCTGACAGCAATAACGATTCAGCAGGCCAGGTATTGAAAGCCTGGCCGGCAATAACTTGAATAGCAGCCGCCGCTACGGCAGGCTTGCACGATTAACGACCCTCGACCGGGAGAGACAACACAATGGCACTTATCAGCATGCGTCAAATGCTGGACCACGCAGCCGAGTTCGGCTA
>Ga0209070_100411_pt1 | contig 29554 bp, 26 predicted proteins | sample SynthPrep_5_END__FD_187205 | JGI IMG/M metagenome (GOLD analysis project Ga0209070, IMG submission 187205) | Synthetic microbial communities from Ohio, USA - SynthPrep_5_END_DS10_MetaG (SPAdes) (version 2) | ecosystem: Engineered > Bioreactor > Aerobic > Activated sludge | place: USA: Ohio... | reverse complement strand
CTGGTCGAGCAAGCCTTCATCATGGATCCGGAAGTCAAGGTCGGTGACCTGGTGAAGAAAGCCGGTGCCGAAATCGTTTCCTTCGTTCGTTACGAAGTGGGCGAGGGTATCGAGAAGGCCGAGACCGACTTCGCTGCCGAAGTTGCCGCTCAGGTTGCTGCCAGCAAGCAGTAATCGGCGGTTCGGCCAGTTGTCCCAGAGAGGCTGCCCGCTTGCGCGTGCGGCCTCTTTGCCGAATAAGGGGCGACAAATATACAAGCGGCCGTGCAACCTACGGTCGTCGGCACGTTCGAAGTGCCGGATAATTGCAGCGCGCAAGCGTGTTACAGAAGAATTTCATATCGCCGCAGGAGAGACTTGCAATGGCTCAGCAGACGACTGGTCGCCAACCTCGCTACAAACGCATTCTGCTCAAACTTAGCGGCGAAGCCCTGATGGGCTCGGAAGATTTCGGCATCGATCCCAAGGTGCTCGATCGCATGGCGCTGGAAGTCGGTCAACTGGTCGGCATCGGCGTGCAGGTCGGACTGGTGATCGGTGGTGGCAACCTGTTCCGCGGCGCAGCACTGTCCGCTGCCGGCATGGATCGCGTTACCGGTGACCATATGGGCATGCTGGCGACCGTGATGAACGCGCTGGCCATGCGTGATGCGCTGGAACGCTCGAATATCCCGGCCATCGTTATGTCGGCGATTTCCATGGTCGGCGTGACCGATCATTACGATCGCCGCAAGGCCATGCGCCACCTGAAAACCGGTGAGGTGGTGATCTTCGCAGCGGGTACCGGCAACCCCTTCTTCACCACCGATTCGGCCGCCTGTCTGCGTGCCATCGAGATCGATGCGGACGTGGTACTGAAGGCGACCAAGGTCGATGGCGTGTACACTGCCGACCCGTTCAAAGACCCGCATGCCGAAAAGTTCGAGCGCCTGACCTATGACGAAGTGCTCGATCGCAAGCTGGGGGTGATGGATCTGACCGCCATCTGCCTGTGCCGCGATCACAACATGCCGCTGCGGGTCTTCAACATGAACAAGCCCGGCGCCCTGCTGAACGTTGTAGTGGGTGGCGCCGAAGGAACTCTGATCGAGGAGGATGCACAATGATCAACGATATCAAGAAAGACGCTCAGGAGCGCATGAGCAAGTCCCTGGAGGCGCTGGGTCGCAACCTTGCTTCCATTCGTACCGGTCGTGCCCATCCGAGCATTCTCGATAGCATCAAGGTCCCGGCCTGGGGCAGCGACATGCCGCTCAATCAGGTAGCCGCGATCACCGTCGAAGATGCGCGCACCCTGAAGATCGTCGCTCACGACAAGAGCCTCAGCGCTGCCATCGAGAAGGCCATTCTGACTTCCGACCTGGGCCTGAACCCGAGCAGCGCCGGCACTACCATTCGCGTACCGATGCCAGCCCTGACCGAGGAAACCCGCAAGGGCTACACCAAGCAGGCGCGTGGGGTTGCTGAAGATGCCAAGGTCGCGGTGCGCAATGTGCGTCGTGATGCCCTGGCCGAGCTGAAGAAACTGTCCAAGGCTAAGGAAATCAGCGAGGACGAAGAGCGTCGTGCCGCTGACGAGCTGCAGAAAATCACCGACAAGTTCATCGGTGACATAGACGAGGCGCTCGAGGTCAAAGAAGCGGACCTGATGGCCGTTTGACGGCTCGGCGCCCATACATGGACAAGAACAAGCAGGGGGCGGTGCCGCGGCATGTCGCCATCATTATGGATGGCAACAACCGCTGGGCGAAGAAGCGCCTGTTGCCTGGTGTGGCAGGGCACAAGGCCGGGGTCGATGCGGTTCGCGCGGTAATCGAAGTCTGTGCCGAGTCGGGTGTCGAGGTGCTAACCCTGTTCGCCTTTTCTAGTGAAAACTGGCAGCGCCCGGCCGAAGAGGTCGGCGCGCTGATGGAGTTGTTCCTCGGTGCGCTGCGTCGTGAGGCCAAGCGTCTGCTGGATAATGACATTAGCCTGCGCATCATCGGGGACCGCTCGCGGTTTCATCCCGAGTTGCAGGCAGCCATGCGTGAGGCCGAGCAACTGACAGCCGGCAACCGGCGTTTCACCTTGCAGATCGCGGCCAACTACGGCGGTCAGTGGGATATCGCTCAGGCGGCTCAACGCCTGGCACGTGAGGTGCAGGCGGGGCATCTGCAGCCAGAGGACATCACCCCACATTTGCTCCAGGGCTGCCTGGCTACCGGTGACCTGCCCTTGCCCGATCTGTGCATCCGTACGGGGGGCGAGCACCGCATAAGCAATTTCCTTCTGTGGCAGTTGGCTTACAGCGAACTGTACTTTTCCGACCTGTATTGGCCGGACTTCAAGCACGAGGCCATGCGCAAGGCGCTGGCCGATTTCGCTACCCGCCAGCGTCGCTTCGGCAAGACCAGCGAGCAGGTGGAAGCTGAGGCGCGCTCTTAATGCTCAAACAACGAATCATCACGGCGTTGGTGCTGCTACCCATCGCCCTGGGCGGTTTTTTTCTGCTCGATGGCGGTGCCTTTGCCCTGTTCATCGGTGCGGTGGTTACGCTGGGTGCATGGGAATGGGCGCGGCTGGCAGGATTCGAGGCGCAGTCGCTGCGTGTCGCTTATGCGGTCGCGGTGGCTGTGTTGCTCGGTTTGCTGTACATGGTGCCGGTCGTTGCCCCGCTGCTGCTGGTGGTGGCTGTGCTGTGGTGGTTGGTCGCGACCTTTCTGGTAATGACCTATCCCGATAGCAGTCGTCTCTGGGGCGGTGTGCCGGGACGTTTGCTGATTGGTTTGCTGATTCTGCTGCCGGCCTGGCAAGGGCTGATCCTGCTCAAGCAGTGGCCGCAGGCCAATGCGCTGATCATCGCGGTGATGGTGCTGGTCTGGGGGGCGGATATCGGCGCCTATTTTTCCGGCAAGACCTTTGGCAAGCGCAAGCTGGCGCCCAAGGTCAGCCCGGGCAAGAGCTGGGAAGGGCTGTATGGCGGCCTTGCTGCCAGTCTGCTGATCACTTTTCTGGTTGGTCTGCAGCAGGAGTGGTCCGTCACGGAATTGTTGCTGGCTATGGCGGGTGCGGCTGTGGTCGTACTGATTTCCGTGGTTGGCGATCTGACCGAGAGCATGTTCAAGCGCCAATCCGGGATCAAGGACAGCAGTAACCTGCTGCCGGGTCATGGTGGCGTACTGGACCGTATCGACAGCCTTACCGCGGCCATTCCCGTGTTTGCCACATTGCTGTGGCTCGCCGGCTGGGGCGCGCTGTGAGCGCGGTGCAGCAGGTAACCGTGCTGGGGGCGACGGGGTCCATCGGCCTCAGTACGCTGGATGTGATTGCGCGCCATCCTGAGCGCTATCAGGTATTCGCCCTGACCGGTTTTTCCCGCCTGGCAGAGCTGCAGGTGTTATGTGTTCAGCATCGTCCGCGCTACGCGGTAGTGCCCGATGACCGTTCAGCGCTCGATCTGCAGGGCAGGCTGCGCGCCGCCGGGCTGGCGACCGAGGTGCTGGTCGGCGAAGAGGGGTTGTGCGCGGTTGCGGCGGATGCGGCCGTCGACTACGTGATGGCCGCCATCGTCGGTGCTGCCGGGCTCAAGCCGACGCTTGCCGCGGTACAGGCCGGCAAGAAAGTTCTGCTGGCCAACAAGGAAGCGCTGGTTATGTCCGGCGTCCTGTTCATGCAGGCCGTCAAGCATAGCGGGGCGGTTCTTCTGCCCATCGACAGCGAACACAACGCCATTTTCCAATGCCTACCTGGCGACTATGCGCGCGGTCTGCAGGCTATTGGTGTGCGCAGGGTTCTGTTGACCGCCTCTGGCGGGCCGTTCCGCGAAACACCATTGGCTGAGCTGGAGCGCGTCACGCCGGAGCAGGCTTGCGCGCATCCGAACTGGTCGATGGGACGCAAGATTTCGGTCGATTCGGCCAGCATGATGAACAAGGGCCTGGAGATGATCGAGGCCTGCTGGTTGTTCGATGCGAGCCCCGATCAGATCGAGGTGGTCATCCACCGACAGAGCGTGATTCATTCGCTGGTCGACTACGTTGACGGTTCAGTCCTGGCCCAGTTGGGTAACCCGGACATGCGCACACCTATCGCTCACGCTCTGGCATGGCCGGAGCGTATCGATTCGGGAGTGTCTGCGCTGGATCTGTTTACTGTCGGTCGCCTGGATTTCGAGCGCCCTGACGAACAGCGTTTTCCCTGTTTGCGTCTGGCGCGCGAGGCAGCGCAGGCCGGTGGTAGTGCGCCAGCGATGCTCAATGCGGCCAACGAGGTGGCGGTCGAGGCTTTCCTGCAGCGGCGCATCCGTTTCACCGATATCGCGCGTATGATTGAGTCCGTGCTGAACGCGCGGCCGGTAAGGGCTGTCGAAGCGCTCGACGCGGTATTCGAAGCGGACGCCCAGGCGCGAGAGCTGGCTGCTCAATGGCTAGCTGTGCGCTGATGAAACCGCTGTTGCGCTGGCGCGTGTCGGAACTTGAGCGGCCCGTAGGGCTGGAGAAGTCAAATGAGTGGGTTGTACATGCTGGTTGGCACCCTGATCGCATTGGGTGTCCTGGTGACCTTTCACGAGTATGGGCACTTCTGGGTGGCCCGGCGCTGCGGCGTCAAGGTTCTGCGTTTTTCCGTAGGCTTCGGCACGCCATTGGTGCGCTGGCATGATCGCCACGGTACCGAATTCGTGGTTGCAGCCATTCCTCTGGGTGGCTACGTCAAGATGCTCGATGAGCGCGAGGGCGATGTTCCGCCTGAGCTGGTCGAGCAGTCCTTCAATCGCAAGAGCGTGCGTCAGCGCATCGCCATCGTGGCTGCGGGCCCACTGGCCAATTTCCTGCTGGCGCTGCTGTTCTTCTGGTTCGTGGCCATGCTCGGCAGTCAGCAGGTGCGGCCTGTCATTGGTGCGGTGCAGCCGGACAGCCTGGCGGAAGCGGCCGGGCTACGTACGGGGCAGGAAATTGTTGCGGTCAACGGCGAGGCCACCAGTGACTGGGCAGCGGTCAATCTGCAACTGGTCAGGCGTCTGGGCGAGAGCGGCACGCTCGATCTGCGCGTGCTAGAGCCGGGCTCCACCGTCGAAATGCCAAAACAGGTGCAGTTGGACAACTGGCTGCGCGGCGTCGACGAGCCGGACCCGATTGGTTCGCTGGGCATTCGTCCATGGCGTCCGGTGCTGGAGCCGGTTCTGGCTGAAGTCGACTCCAAGGGGCCTGCCCACGCCGCAGGGCTGCAGGCAGGGGACAGATTGCTGGCGCTCGATGGCGAGCCCCTGGCCGACTGGCAAGACCTGGTCGATCGTGTGCGTGCGTTGCCGGGCGAGACGATCACGCTGCGTGTCGAGCGCGACGGGCAGGCGCAGGACGTGCAACTGACCCTGGCCTCGCGTGGTGACGGCGAGGCGCGCACAGGCTATCTGGGGGCGGGGGTGCAGGGTGTCGAATGGCCGCCGGAGATGCTTCGCGAGGTGCGTTACGGCCCGCTTGAGGGCGTGCTCGAAGGTATGCGCCAGACCTGGGCGATGAGCGTGCTGACCCTCGATTCGCTGAAGAAAATGCTGTTCGGTGAGCTCTCGGTAAAAAACTTGAGTGGGCCGATAACCATTGCTAAAGTGGCGGGCGCTTCAGCTGAGTCAGGGCTGGGGGATTTCCTGAAATTCCTTGCATATCTGAGTATTAGTCTGGGGGTTCTCAATCTGCTGCCCATTCCCGTGCTGGATGGTGGGCATCTGCTGTTTTATCTGGTTGAGTGGGTGCGTGGTCGCCCCTTGTCTGAGCGGGTTCAGGGTTGGGGGATGCAGATCGGCATCAGTCTGGTCATCGGGGTCATGCTGCTCGCCCTGGTCAACGACCTCAGCCGCCTGTGAGCATTGCTGAATACGTTCTTAAGATTTAAAAGAAGTGTCGCTTAAGCGGCAGTTTTTATCGTCAGTTGGAATAAGAAAGGACTTCATGAAACGTCTGCTGCTACCTGCGGTACTGTCCGCATTGATGATCGCCGAAGTTCACGCCGAGTCCTTCACCATCTCCGATATACGCGTCAACGGATTGCAGCGGGTGTCCGCGGGCAGTGTGTTCGGCGCATTGCCGCTCAATGTGGGCGAGCAGGTCGATGATCGCCAGTTGGTCGACGCCACCCGCTCCCTGTTCCGTACCGGCTTCTTCCAGGATATCCAGCTCGGTCGCGATGGTGACGTGCTGGTGGTTACCGTGGTCGAGCGTCCCTCCATCTCCGGCATCGAGATCGAAGGCAACAAGGCCATCACTACCGAAGATCTGCTCAAGGGTCTGAATCAGTCCGGTCTGGCCGAGGGTGAAATCTTCCAGCGCGCCACCCTCGAAGGTGTACGTAACGAGTTGCAGCGCCAGTATGTCGCTCAGGGTCGCTATTCGGCCGAGATCGAAGCCGAAGTGATTCCGCAGCCGCGTAACCGCGTGGCGTTGAAAATCACCATCAACGAAGGCACCGTTGCTGCCATTTCCCACATCAACGTGGTCGGCAACACGGTTTTCACGGATGAAGAACTCTCCGATCTGTTCGAGTTGAAGACCACCAACTGGCTGTCCTTCTTCCGCAACGACGACAAGTACGCCCGCGAAAAGCTGTCCGGTGACCTCGAACGTCTGCGTTCCTACTACCTGGATCGCGGCTACATCAACATGGATATCAGCTCCACCCAGGTATCCATTACCCCGGACAAGAAGCACGTCTACATCACCGTCAACGTCGAAGAGGGTGAGAAATACAGCGTGCGCGAAGTGAAACTGTCCGGTGACCTTAAGGTGCCGGAAGAAGACGTGCGTGCACTGCTGCTGGTCAAGGAAGGGCAGGTCTTCTCGCGCAAGATCATGACCACCACCAGCGAGCTGATCACCCGTCGTCTGGGTAATGAGGGTTACACCTTCGCCAACGTCAACGGCGTGCCGGAAGCGCACGACGAGGACAACACCGTTTCCATCACCTTCTTCGTCGATCCGGGCAAGCGTGCCTACGTCAACCGCATCAACTTCCGTGGCAACACCAAATCCGAAGACGAAGTGCTGCGCCGCGAAATGCGTCAGATGGAAGGCGGCTGGGCCTCGACCTACCTGATCGATCAGTCCAAGACCCGCCTTGAGCGTCTGGGCTTCTTCAAGGAAGTCAACGTCGAAACCCCGCAGGTGCCGGGCACCGATGACCAGATCGACGTCAATTACAGTGTCGAAGAGCAGCCGTCAGGCTCCATCACTGCCAGCGTCGGTTTCGCCCAGAATGCCGGTCTGATCCTCGGCGGTTCGATCAGCCAGAACAACTTCCTCGGTACCGGTAACCGCGTCAGCATTGGCCTGACCCGCAGTGAATACCAGACCCGTTATAGCTTCGGCTTCGTTGACCCCTACTGGACCGTCGATGGTGTCAGCCTGGGTTACAACGCCTTCTACCGCACCACCGACTACGATGAGCTCGATGTCGACGTATCCAGCTACTCGGTGGACAGCCTGGGCGCAGGCGTCAATATCGGTTATCCGATCAGCGAGACTTCGCGCCTGACCTATGGTCTGACCGTTCAGCAGGACAGCATCGACACTGGTCGTTATACCGTCGACGAAATCTTCGATTTCATCGACGCTGAGGGTGACAACTACCTGAACTTCAAGGGCTCCATCGGCTGGTCCGAATCGACCCTGAACCGCGGCGTGCTTGCCAACCGCGGTCATTCGCAGAGCCTGGTGCTGGAAACCACCATTCCAGGCAGTGACCTGTCGTTCTACAAGCTCGACTACCGTGGTCAGGTCTTCACCCCGCTCAGTGACAGCTACACCCTGCGCTTCCATACCCAGTTGGGTTATGGCGACAGCTACGGTTCCACGGCTGAACTGCCGTTCTACGAGCACTACTATGCCGGTGGTTTCAACTCGGTACGTGGTTTTGAAGACAGCAGCCTGGGCCCGCGTAGTACGCCGAGCATTGGCGAGGCGAATGGTGGTAAGCCCGGCACATTGGAAGATCCGGATAAAGATCCGCTGCCGTTCGGTGGTAACGTGCTGGTGCAGGGCGGTGTCGAGATGCTCTTCCCGCTGCCGTTCGTCAAGGATCAGCGCTCGCTGCGCACTGCATTGTTCTGGGATGTGGGTAACGTCTTCGACACCAATTGCTCGTCCAGCCAGAAGAGGCTCAGTGACAGCTGCGACATCGACTTCAGCAACCTGGCCAGCTCCGTGGGTGTTGGCCTGACTTGGATCACCGCACTGGGCCCGCTGAGCTTCAGTCTGGCCATGCCGATCAAGAAGCCGGATGATGCCGATACCCAGGTATTCCAGTTCTCCCTGGGTCAAACCTTCTAATTTCGTTTCATAGCAAGCCAACAGTTTTGTTGCAGGAGTGCATTGTGCGTAAGTTGACTCAACTGGTTCTGTTCACCGCCGCCCTGATCGCCACTCCGGCGTTCGCCGAGATGAAGGTGGCCGTGCTGAACTATCAGATGGCGCTGCTCGAGTCGGATGCAGCCAAGCGCTACGCCGTCGATGCCGAGAAGAAGTTCGGCCCGCAGCTGAACAAGCTCAAGACTCTGGAAAGCGATGCCAAGCGCATTCAGGATCGCATGGTCAAGGACGGCGAGAGGATGCAGCAGGCCGAGCGCGAGCGCCTTGAGCTCGAATTCAAGCAGAAAGCCCGTGATTTCCAGTTCCAGTCCAAGGAGCTGAACGAAGCCAAGGCCATCGCTGACCGCGAGATGCTGGCCAAGCTGAAGCCGAATCTGGACAAGGCCGTCGAAGAAGTGATCAAGAACGGTAACTTCGACCTGGTGCTCGAGCGTGGTGCGGTGATCGAGGTCAAACCTCAGTACGACATCACTCGCCAGGTCATCGAGCGCATGAATCAGATGCGTTAAGCATGACTGCGACATTTACCCTCGGTCAGTTGGCCGAGCGCCTGGGCGCCACCTTGCGTGGCGCCGAAGCTAAGGTCATCACGGGCCTGGCCACCTTACAGGAGGCCGGGCCCGAACAATTGAGCTTCCTGGCCAATGCCCAGTACCGCAAGTTTCTGGCGCAGACCCAGGCCGGTGCTGTGTTGCTCACCGCAGCCGATGCTGAAGGCTATGCTGGCGATGCCTTGATTGTTGCCAATCCTTATCTGGCTTATGCCCAGCTTTCGCATGTGTTCGACCGCAAGCCCAAGGCGGCTCCCGGCATTCATGCCACTGCGCAGGTTGCAGGCGATGCTCAGATCGATCCGAGTGCGAGTATTGGCGCTTTTGCGGTTATCGAAAGCGGTGCTCGCATCGGTGCTGATGTAAGCATCGGTGCGCACTGCGTGGTGGGCGCGCGTAGCGTGATCGGTGAGGGTGGTTGGCTGGCGCCGCGCGTGACGCTGTATCACGACGTGCGTATCGGCAAGCGTGTAGTGATCCAGTCCGGCGCGGTGATCGGTGGCGAAGGCTTCGGTTTCGCCAACGAAAAGGGCGTCTGGCAGAAGATCGCACAGATCGGTGGGGTGACCATCGGTGATGACGTCGAGATCGGCGCCAACACCACGGTGGATCGCGGTGCGCTGTCCGATACCCTGATCGGTAATGGCGTGAAGCTGGATAACCAGATCATGATCGCGCACAACGTGCAGATCGGTGACAACACGGCCATGGCGGGCTGCTGCGGTATTTCCGGCAGCACCAAGATCGGCAAGAACTGCATGATCGCCGGCGGTGTGGGCATGGTTGGCCATATCGAGGTGTGCGACAACGTGTTCGTCACCGGTATGACCATGGTGACTCGTTCGATCACCGAGCCGGGCGCCTATTCTTCAGGGACTGCCATGCAACCGGCGGGTGAGTGGAAGAAGAGTGCAGCCCGTATTCGTCAGTTGGACGATATGGCCAAGCGACTGCGTGAGCTGGAAAAACAGCTGGCCGCCGTGACCCAGACGGCAAACGTCTCATCTGATGCCTGAGCACGGCGTGGCCGTGCTCTTTTCTTTTCTTACAGGCTTAACCGGACATGATGGACATCAACGAAATTCGTGAATATTTGCCGCACCGCTATCCGTTCCTGCTGGTGGACCGCGTGGTGGACCTGGACGTCGAAGGCAAGCAGATTCGCGCCTATAAGAATGTCAGCATCAATGAGCCGTTCTTCAACGGTCACTTCCCCGAGCACCCGATCATGCCGGGCGTTCTGATCATCGAGGCCATGGCCCAGGCTGCCGGTATCCTCGGCTTCAAGATGATGGGCGTGAAGCCGGCCGATGGCACCCTCTATTACTTCGTCGGCTCCGACAAACTGCGTTTCCGTTCGCCGGTGCTGCCGGGCGATCAACTGACGCTGGAAGCCAAATACCTGAGCGATCGTCGCAGCATCTGGAAATTCGAGTGCCGCGCCACCGTCGATGGCAAGGAAGTCTGCGCTGCTGAAATCATCTGTGCGGAACGCAAGCTATGAGTTTGATTGACCCCCGCGCGATCATCGACCCCAGTGCCAGATTGGCCGACGACGTCGTCGTTGGCCCTTGGAGCATTGTCGGGGCCGATGTGGAAATCGGCGAGGGTACAGTCATCGGCCCGCACGTCGTGCTCAAGGGGCCGACCGTGATCGGCAAGCACAACCGCATCTACCAGTTTTCTTCGGTCGGTGAAGACACGCCAGACCTGAAATACAAGGGCGAAGCGACGCGCCTGGTGATCGGTGATCACAACACGATTCGTGAGGGTGTCACCATTCACCGTGGCACCGTGCAGGATCGCAGCGAAACCACCATTGGCAACCATAACCTGATCATGGCCTATGCCCATATCGGCCATGACAGTGTGATCGGCAATCATTGCATTCTGGTCAACAACACGGCACTGGCTGGGCATGTCTGGGTCGATGACTGGGCGATTCTGTCCGGTTATACCCTGGTGCATCAGTTCTGCCGCATTGGCGCACACAGCTTCTCGGGCATGGGCACCGCGATTGGCAAGGATGTTCCGGCTTTCGTTACCGTGTTCGGTAACCCGGCCGAGGCGCGCAGCATGAACTTCGAGGGCATGCGCCGGCGTGGTTTCTCCGCTGAGGCCATCGCTGCCCTGCGCAAGGGCTACAAGCTGGTCTATCGCCAGGGGCTGACCGTCGAGCAGGCGCTGGCCGAGTTGGCCGAGTCCGCTGCTCAGTTCCCGGAAGTGGCGATTTTCCGTGATTCGATTCAGGCCTCCACGCGCGGCATCACGCGCTGATACCTATGAGCAGACCTATTCGCGTCGCACTGGTCGCCGGTGAGGCGTCCGGTGACATCCTCGGTTCCGGCCTGATGCAGGCCATCAAGCAGCGCCATCCGGGTGCCGAGTTCATCGGTGTTGGCGGTGCGCGCATGGAAGCCGAGGGCCTTAAATCCTATTTCCCGATGGAGCGCCTGGCCGTGATGGGCCTGGTCGAGGTACTGGGCCGTCTGTTCGAGTTACTGGGGCGCCGTCGGCAACTGGCTCGCGATCTGATCGCCGCGCAACCTGATGTTTTCATCGGTATCGATGCGCCCGATTTCAACCTGGGCCTGGAGCTCAAGCTGCGCCGTGCCGGCATCAAGACAGTGCACTACGTCAGCCCCTCGGTCTGGGCCTGGCGGCAGAAGCGGGTGCTGAAGATCCGCGAAGCCTGCGACCTGATGCTGACCCTGTTCCCGTTCGAGGCGCAGTTCTACGATGAGCATCAGGTGCCGGTGCGCTTCGTTGGTCATCCGCTGGCCGATGCGATTCCGCAGCAAGCTGATCGTGCTGCTGCGCGCGAGGCGCTGGATCTGCCGCAGGATGAGCCCGTGGTGGCCCTGATGCCCGGCAGTCGCGGTGGTGAAGTCGCGCGTCTCGGTGAGCTGTTTCTCGATGCGGCGATTCGTCTGCGTGCACTGCGCCCTGGCATTCGTTTCCTGCTGCCTTGCGCCACACCCGAGCGTCGCGTGCAGCTGGAACAGATGCTGGCCGGGCGTGATTTGCCGCTGACGCTGCTCAATGGCCGCTCCCACGAGGCGTTGGCTGCCTGCGATGCGGTGTTGATCGCTTCGGGTACCGCGACCCTGGAAGCGCTGTTGTACAAGCGGCCGATGGTGGTGGCGTACCGCGTAGCGCCGCTGACCTATCGCATCCTCAAGCGTCTGGTGAAGAGCCCCTATATCTCGTTGCCTAACCTGCTGGCCGAGCGTCTGCTGGTGCCTGAGCTGATTCAGGATGCAGCGACGCCAGAGGCTCTGGCCCAGGCCGTGGCGCCGTTGATCGACGGTGGGCAAGTGCAGACCGAGGGCTTCGACGTGATCCATCGCGCGCTGCGCCGTGATGCCTCGGTATCGGCGGCTGACGCGGTGTTGAAACTGGCGGGGCGTGGCTGATGCAGCTGGGCCTCGATTTTACCCTGGTCGAAGAACTGGTGGCCGGTGTTGACGAAGTTGGCCGTGGCCCGCTCTGCGGTGCCGTGGTCACGGCTGCGGTGATCCTCGATCCGGCGCGGCCGATCATCGGCCTGAACGACTCGAAGAAACTCTCCGAGGCGCGTCGTGAAGCGCTGTTCGACGAGATTCGCGAAAAGGCCCTGGCCTGGTGCATCGCCCGCGCCGAGGTGGAGGAGATCGATCGGTTGAATATCCTGCATGCCACCATGCTGGCCATGCAGCGCGCCGTCGAAGGGCTGAGCGTGACACCCAGACTGGCATTGATCGACGGCAATCGCTGTCCAAAGCTGGCGGTGCTGAGTGCGCCGGTGGTCAAGGGCGATAGCCGGGTGCCGGCAATTGCCGCGGCTTCGATCCTGGCCAAGGTCAGTCGCGACCGCGAGATGGTCGAGATGGATCGTCTCTATCCTGGTTACGGCATCGCTGGCCACAAGGGCTATCCCACGCCCGTTCACCTAGAAGCCCTGCAGCGCCTGGGGCCGACGCCTATTCATCGGCGTTCCTTCGCACCGGTGCGCGCATTGCTCGAGCCTGTAGCTGTCGATTGTATCGCCGCTACAGTCTGAACCTCTGGCCCTCAGCCAGACCCGCTTAGGCTACAATCCGCGCTTTGTCGTTTTCACCTGCAAGGCCGCCCATGACCCAAGCTTTCGTCCACCTGCGTCTGCACACCGAATACTCACTGGTCGATGGCCTGGTGCGGGTCAAACCGCTGATCAAGGCCGTGGCCGGGGCCGGCATGCCGGCGGTTGCAGTCACCGACATGAGCAACATGTGCTCGCTGGTGAAGTTTTACAAGGCGGCCATGGGCGCCGGGGTCAAGCCGATCTGTGGTGCCGATATCTGGATGGCCAGCGCCGAGGAAGACGGCCCGCTGACGCGCCTAACCCTGCTGGCGATGAACGCCAAGGGCTACCGCAACCTTACCGAACTGATCTCTCGTGGCTGGGCCGAAGGGCAGAGCAACGACCTGGTGATCATTCAGCGTGACTGGGTCAAGGACGCCGCCGAGGGCCTCATCGCGCTATCCGGTGCGCGTGAAGGCGAAGTCGGCCAGGCGCTGCTGGCCGGTGACGAAACGCTGGCCGAAGTGCGCCTGCGTGAATGGATGGCAGTGTTCCCGGATCGCTTTTATCTGGAGGTGCAGCGCACCAGCCGCGTCGGTGACGAGGAATACCTGCACGCCGCCGTGGCCCTGGCCGATCGCGTCGAGGCGCCGCTGGTGGCGACCAACGACGTGCGCTTCATCAAGCAGGGTGATTTCGAGGCGCATGAAACCCGCGTCTGCATCGGTGAAGGCCGTACCCTGGACGACCCGCGCCGGCCGCGGCATTACTCCGATCAGCAGTACCTGAAAAGCGCCGAGGAAATGTGGGAGCTGTTCTCCGACCTGCCCGAGGCACTGGAGAACACCGTCGAGATTGCCAAACGCTGCAACATCGATGTGCAACTCGGCAAATACTTTCTACCGGATTTCCCCACGCCCAATGGCATGGGCATCGACGACTACCTGCGCCACGCCTCCTTCGAGGGGCTGGAAGAGCGTCTCCAGGTATTGCTGCCCAAGGATACGCCGGATTACGAGGCCAAGAGGCAGGTCTATATCGACCGCCTCAACTTCGAGCTCGACATCATCATTCAGATGGGTTTCCCCGGTTACTTCCTGATCGTGATGGACTTCATCCAGTGGGCCAAGAGCAACGGCGTGCCGGTCGGCCCGGGCCGTGGTTCGGGTGCCGGTTCGCTGGTGGCCTACGTGCTGAAGATCACTGACCTCGATCCGCTGGCCTATGACCTGCTGTTCGAACGATTCCTCAACCCCGAGCGGGTTTCCATGCCCGACTTCGACGTCGACTTCTGCATGGACGGCCGCGACCGGGTGATCGACTACGTGGCCGAGAAATACGGACGCAACGCGGTGAGCCAGATCATCACCTTCGGCTCGATGGCGGCCAAGGCGGTGGTGCGCGACGTCGCCCGGGCGCAGGGTAAGTCCTACGGCCTGGCCGACCGTCTGTCGAAGATGATCCCCTTCGAAGTGGGCATGACCCTGGAGAAAGCCTACGAGATGGAGGAGCCGCTACGCGAGTTCCTCAAGAACGACGAGGAAGCCCAGGAAATCTGGGACATGTCGCTCAAGCTCGAAGGCGTGGTGCGCGGTACCGGTAAGCACGCTGGTGGTGTGGTGATCGCGCCGACCAAGCTCACCGACTTCTCGCCGATCGCCTGTGACGAGGAGGGCGGTGGCCTGGTGACTCAGTTCGACAAGGACGACGTCGAGCAGGCTGGCCTGGTCAAGTTCGACTTCCTCGGTCTGCGTACCCTGACCATCATCAAGTGGGCGTTGGAAACCGTCCACCGCATCCAGAAGCGCGACGGTGCGCCGGATGAGGATCTGGTCAACATCGACTTCATCCCGCTGGATGACAAGAAAACCTACGACATGCTGCAGAAGGCGGAGACCACCGCGGTCTTCCAGCTTGAATCGCGTGGCATGAAGGAGCTGATCAAGAAGCTCAAGCCCGACTGCCTGGAAGACATGATCGCACTGGTGGCGCTGTTCCGCCCGGGCCCGCTGCAGTCCGGCATGGTGGACGACTTCATCAACCGTAAGCACGGCCGCGCCGAGCTGTCCTACCCGCACCCGGATTACCAGTACGCCGGCCTCGAGCCGGTGCTCAAGCCCACCTACGGCATCATCCTGTATCAGGAGCAGGTGATGCAGATCGCCCAGGTCATGGGTGGCTACACCCTGGGACAGGCGGACATGCTGCGTCGTGCCATGGGTAAGAAGAAGCCCGAGGAAATGGCCAAGCAGCGCGGCGGCTTCATCGAAGGTTGCGCCAACAACGGCATCGACGCCAACCTGGCGGGCAACATCTTCGATCTGGTGGAAAAGTTCGCCGGTTACGGTTTCAACAAATCGCACTCGGCCGCTTACGGTCTGGTCTCCTACCAGACTGCCTGGCTCAAGGCGCATTACCCGGCGCCGTTCATGGCGGCCGTGCTCTCGGCGGATATGCACAACACCGACAAGGTGGTGATCCTGGTGGAAGAGTGCCGCAACATGAAGTTGCGCATCGAACCGCCAGACGTGAACGTCTCCGAGTTCAAGTTCACCGTCAACGACGACGGCCGTATCGTCTACGGCCTGGGCGCGGTCAAGGGCGTCGGCGAGGGGCCGGTCGAGGCCATCGTCGAATGCCGCGCCGAGGGTGGTCCGTTCAAGGATTTGTTCGACTTCTGCAATCGCGTCGACCTCAAGCGCATCAATAAGCGCACCCTGGAAGCTCTGATCCGCAGCGGCGCGCTGGATCGCCTCGGGCCGTACTATCAGGATGAGCTCAAGGCCTACCAGGCCAGTGTCGACAAGAACCGCGCCGTGCTGCTGGCGTCCATGGAAGAGGCCGTGCAGTCCGCCGAGCAGACTGCGCGCAGCGCCGAGAGCGGCCACATGGACCTGTTCGGCGGCCTGTTCGCCGAGCCTGAGGCGGACGTCTACGCCAACCACCGCAAGGCCCGCGAGCTGCCGATCAAGGAGCGTCTGAAAGGCGAGAAGGACACCCTGGGTATCTACCTGTCCGGCCACCCCATCGACGAGTACGAAGGCGAGATTCGCCGTTTCGCCCGCCAGCGCATCGTCGAGCTCAAGCCGGCGCGCGATACCCAGACCATTGCCGGGATGATCGTCAACCTGCGGGTGATGAAGAACAAGAAGGGCGACAAGATGGGCTTCATCACCCTCGACGACCGCTCCGGGCGCATCGAGGCGTCCTTGTTCGCCGACGCCTTCGCCAGCAACCAGGCGCTGCTGCAGAACGATGCGCTGGTGGTGGTCGAGGGCGAGGTCAGTAACGACGACTTCTCTGGTGGCCTGCGTCTGCGTGCTAAGCGCGTGATGAGCCTGGAAGAGGCGCGCACGGGCCTGGCCGACAGCCTGCGAGTGAAGGTCGCCAGTGAGGCATTGAAGGGTGATCGCCTGCGCTGGCTGGCCGAACTGTGCAGCAAGCACAAGGGCGCCTGCCCGGTGACGCTGGACTACAGTGGCGAGGAGGCACGCGCCTTGCTTCAATTTGGCGACGCCTGGCGAATCGACCCGGCCGACACTTTGATTCAGGCATTGCGTGACCAGTTCGGGCGCGACAACGTCTTTTTGCACTACCGCTGACGCAAGAGGGGAAAATACCCCTTTGTGTTGGCATCGACACCTGCGGGTGTCGACCCGCTGCGTCCTATCCCTTAAGGTAGGGCGCCTAATGGATACAGCTCCCCGGCCACTTGGCCGTCGACGCAAGACGGATGACTATGAACCCGAATTTCCTCGATTTCGAACAGCCGATCGCCGACCTGCAAGCCAAGATCGAAGAGCTACGCCTGGTTGGTAACGACAACTCGCTGAATATCGGCGATGAGATTGCCCGCCTGCAGGACAAGAGCAGCACCCTGACCGAAAGCATCTTCGGCAACCTGACCAGTTGGCAGATCGCCCAGTTGGCACGCCATCCGCGCCGCCCGTATACCCTGGATTACATCCAGCACATCTTCACCGAGTTCGACGAACTGCATGGTGATCGTCATTTCTCCGACGACGCCGCTATCGTCGGTGGCATTGCCCGTCTGGGCGACCAGCCGGTGATGATCATCGGCCACCAGAAAGGCCGTGAGGTGCGCGAGAAGGTGCGCCGCAATTTTGGCATGCCGCGCCCGGAAGGCTACCGCAAGGCCTGCCGCCTGATGGAAATGGCCGAACGCTTCAAGATGCCGATTCTCACCTTCATCGACACCCCCGGTGCCTACCCAGGTATCGATGCCGAGGAGCGCGGCCAGAGCGAGGCAATTGCCTGGAACCTGCGCGTGATGGCGCGCCTGAAAACCCCGATCATCGCCACCGTCATCGGTGAAGGTGGTTCCGGTGGTGCACTGGCTATCGGTGTCTGCGACCAGCTGAACATGCTGCAGTACTCCACCTATTCGGTGATCTCGCCGGAAGGCTGCGCCTCGATTCTCTGGCGTACTGCCGAGAAGGCGCCGGACGCTGCCGAGGCCATGGGCATCACCGCCGAGCGCCTGAAGGATCTGGGCATCGTCGATCAGGTCATCGCCGAGCCACTGGGCGGCGCGCACCGCGACCCGGCGGCGGCTTCCGAGTCGATCCGCCAGGAGCTGACCAAGCAACTGGCCAGCCTGCAGAAGCATGACACCGAGACGCTGCTCAAGCGTCGTTATGACCGTCTGATGAGCTACGGCATCGCCTGAGTCTTTTCTACGCATATATCAACGGGCCTTCGGGCCCGTTGTTGTTTAAGCTTGAATGATGACTGCTCTCGAACTTCGCCTGCGCCAGGCCCTGCAGCCCTGGCGTGCGGCCCCTGCCTGGCGTATTGCCTTCTCCGGTGGCCTGGATTCCAGTGTGCTGCTGCATCTGCTCGCCGACTGGGCGCGGCACGAGGAGCTGCCGCCGCTTTACGCCATTCATGTCCATCATGGGCTGCAGTCGGCCGGCGACGCCTGGCCGGAACATTGCGCACGTGTCTGCGAGCAGTTGGGCATTGCTCTCGAAGTCGTCAGGGTTCAGGTCACGCCAGGTGCCAGCCTTGAACAGGCTGCACGAAGCGCGCGTTACCAAGCTTTCTGCGAGCGGCTGAGACCGGGCGAAGTGTTGCTAAGTGCCCAGCATCGCGACGATCAAGCCGAAACGCTGCTGTTTCGTCTGTTGCGCGGTGCCGGCGTGCGTGGGCTGGCGGCTATGCCGGCCAGTCGGCCGTTGGGGCGGGGCGGTCTGTTTCGGCCGTTGCTCGACAGCTCTCGAGCTGAGTTGCGTGAATATGCGCAGAGTCATGGCCTTGCCTGGATCGAGGACCCGAGCAATGCCGACGAACGTTTCAGTCGCAATTTCCTGCGCAGGCGGGTGTTGCCGCTGCTGGCCGAGCGCTGGCCGCAGGTCACGGCAAATATCGCGCGTAGCGCCAGGTATCTGGGCGAAGCTCAGCAATTGCTGGGTGAGCTGGCCGAGATGGACCTGGCGACTGTTCATGGCGTTTCGGCATGCCCCTGGCTGACTCTACCGTCTCTGGACCTGTCGGCAGTGAGCGCTCTGAGCAATGCACGTCAGCGTAATCTGCTGCGCCACTGGCTGGCGCCGCTGACGCGCCTGCCCGATAGCGACCACTGGGCCGGCTGGTGTGACCTGCGTGATGCCGCCACGGATGCGGCGCCTATCTGGAAGCTGACCGATGGCGAGTTGCACCGTGCCGATGGTCGGCTTTGGTGGCTCAGTGGCGAGTGGCTGCGGCCGCTCGATCCACTCGATCTAGCCTGCGACTCGTTTTCCGAATCGGTCGAACTTCCCGACAATGGTCATGTGCATCTACAGGGCAAGTTGCCGCAAGGTCGCTGGCATTTGCGTTACCGCCAGGGCGGTGAGTCGCTGCAGTTGCCGGGGCGTGGCAGGCGCGATCTCAAGCGTCTGCTCAACGAACTGCGCGTGCCGGCATTCGTGCGCCCACGGCTACCCCTGCTGTTCGCTGGTGATGAGCTGATGGCGGTGGCGAACCTGTCGCAGTCGTCAGAAATCCAGGCCAGCGGGGTGCGTCTGCACTGGTCGCCGCCGATCGGCGCGCAAGGTTTGAGCTGGTAAGGCCTTTCCGGTAGACTACGCTCCCGTCTTACTACAGCTTTTGCCGACTCCCTCAGGGAGCTTGGCGAGCTTGCCATTGTTCGTACTGATGGCGCTCCTTCGCTTTCCCCGGCGGCACTGACCGCTTAAACGCAGACTTCTAGGGTTTTTCATGACGCGCTACATCTTCGTCACGGGTGGTGTTGTTTCTTCATTGGGGAAAGGCATCGCCTCGGCTTCACTGGCGGCCATCCTGGAGGCGCGGGGCCTGAAGGTCACCATGCTCAAGCTGGACCCTTACATCAACGTCGATCCGGGCACCATGAGCCCGTTCCAGCACGGTGAGGTGTTCGTCACCCACGACGGCGCCGAGACCGACCTCGACCTGGGCCACTACGAGCGCTTCATCCGTACCACGATGAGCAAGAGCAACAACTTCACCACCGGTCGGGTGTACGAAGATGTGCTGCGCAAGGAGCGCCGTGGTGATTACCTGGGCGCGACCATTCAGGTCATTCCGCACATCACCGACGAGATCAAGCGTCGCATCATCAAGGGTGCCGGCGATGCCGACGTGGCCCTGGTGGAAATTGGTGGCACCGTCGGCGATATCGAGTCGCAGCCGTTCCTCGAAGCCATTCGCCAACTGCGTGTGGAAGTGGGCGCCAAGCGCGCCATGCTGATGCACCTGACTCTGGTGCCGTATATCGCCACCGCCGGCGAGACCAAGACCAAGCCGACCCAGCATTCGGTCAAGGAGCTGCGCTCCATCGGCCTGCAGCCGGACGTGCTGGTGTGCCGTTCCGACCATCCGATCGATGTGTCCTCGCGGCGCAAGATCGCCCTGTTCACCAACGTCGAAGAGCGTGCGGTGATCAGCCTGGAAGACGTCGACACCATCTACAAGATTCCGGGTGTGCTGCATGCCCAGGGTCTGGACGACTTCGTCGTCGAGCGTTTCGGCCTGGAGTGTGGCGGCGCCGATCTTTCCGAGTGGGATCGCGTGGTCGATGCCAAGCTCAACCCGGAAAAAGAAGTCACCATCGCCATGGTCGGCAAGTACATGGAGCTGCTCGATGCGTACAAGTCGCTGATCGAAGCGATGAGCCATGCCGGCATCCAGAACCGTACCAAGGTCAACCTGCGTTATATCGACTCCGAAGACATCGAGAACCAGGGCACCGCGCTGCTCGAAGGTGTCGATGCCATCCTAGTGCCGGGCGGCTTCGGTCTGCGTGGCGTGGAAGGCAAGATCAAGACCGTGCAGTACGCCCGCGAGAACAAGATCCCTTACCTGGGTATCTGTCTCGGCATGCAGGTGGCAGTGATCGAGTACGCCCGCAATGTGGTGGGCTGGACCGACGCCAACTCTTCCGAATTCGACATGGCCAGCGCTCACCCGGTAGTGGGTCTGATTACCGAGTGGCAGGATGCCGCAGGCAGCGTCGAGCAGCGTAGCGAGAGCTCCGATCTGGGCGGCACCATGCGCCTGGGGGCGCAGGATTGCCAGCTGCAGGCCGGTTCGCTGGTGCATGACTGCTACGGCAAGGACGTGATCGTCGAGCGTCACCGTCACCGTTACGAGGTGAACAACAACCTGCTGCCGAAACTGACCGAGGCTGGCCTGAAGGTCACCGGTCGTTCCGGCGACGGCGCGCTGGTGGAAGTGGTCGAGGCGCCGGATCATCCGTGGTTCGTCGCTTGCCAGTTCCACCCGGAATTCACTTCAACGCCGCGTGACGGTCACCCGCTGTTCAGCGGTTTCGTCAACGCCGCTCTGGCGCAGAAAGCGAAGAAGGCTTAACGCATGGCACAGAAGATCATCAAGGTTCGCGGCATCGAGATCGCCAACGACAAGCCGTTCGTGCTGTTCGGTGGCATTAACGTGCTCGAGTCGCGCGACCTGGCCATGCAGGCTTGCGAGGAATACGTGCGGGTGACCGAGAAGCTCGGCATCCCCTACGTGTTCAAGGCCAGCTTCGACAAGGCCAATCGCTCTTCCATCACCTCCTTCCGCGGCCCGGGCCTGGAAGAGGGCATGAAGATCTTCGAGGAAGTGAAGAAGACCTTCGGCGTGCCGGTGATCACCGACGTTCACGAACCGCACCAGGCGGCTGCAGTGGCCGAGGTGTGCGACATCATCCAGTTGCCGGCCTTCCTCTCGCGGCAGACCGATCTGGTGGTGGCCATGGCCAAAACCGGCGCGGTGATCAACATCAAGAAGGCGCAGTTCCTCGCTCCGCAGGAAATGAAGCACATCCTCACCAAGTGTGAAGAGGCTGGTAATGATCAGTTGATCCTTTGCGAGCGCGGCAGCTCCTTCGGTTACAACAACCTGGTGGTGGACATGCTCGGCTTCGGCATCATGAAGCAGTTCGAGTACCCGGTGTTTTTCGACGTGACCCACGCTCTGCAGATGCCGGGTGGCCGCGCTGACTCTGCTGGCGGTCGCCGCGCCCAGGTTACCGATCTGGCCAAAGCCGGCATGAGCCAGGGCCTGGCAGGCCTGTTCCTCGAAGCCCATCCGGATCCGGAAAACGCCAAGTGCGACGGTCCATGCGCCCTGCGCCTGAACAAGCTGGAGCCGTTCCTCACTCAGCTCAAGCAGCTGGATGACCTGATCAAGAGTTTTCCGCCGATCGAGACTGCCTGAGCCGGTCGTAATCCGGTAAAGTGCCGCCCGAGAAAAATCCCCCTGACCCGTGAGTCAGAGTGAGCCGTCGATCTGCCCTCCGGCAGCGACGGCCCAGTGCAGCCTGCTGCTGCCGTCTTATCGTCAACCTTTGGAGCGTTATCAAGAATGGCAAAGATCGTCGACATCAAGGGTCGTGAGGTTCTCGACTCCCGCGGCAACCCCACCGTGGAAGCGGATGTAATTCTGGAAGGCGGTATCGTCGGCAGCGCGTGCGCTCCGTCCGGCGCTTCCACCGGCTCGCGCGAAGCGCTGGAGCTGCGTGACGGCGACAAGAGCCGTTACCTGGGCAAGGGCGTGCTGAAAGCCGTCGCCAACATCAACGGCCCTATCCGTGACCTGCTGCTGGGCAAGGACGCGACCGATCAACAGGCCCTGGACCGCGCGATGATCGAACTCGACGGTACCGAGAACAAGGCCAAGCTGGGCGCCAACGCCATCCTCGCCGTGTCCCTGGCTGCCGCCAAGGCCGCTGCTCAGGCCAAGGGCGTGCCGCTGTACGCGCACATCGCTGATCTGAACGGCACCCCGGGCGTCTACTCCATGCCGGTGCCGATGATGAACATCATCAATGGCGGCGAGCACGCCGACAACAACGTCGACATCCAGGAGTTCATGGTGCAGCCGGTTGGCGCATCGAGCTTCGCCGAGGCGCTGCGCATGGGCGCCGAGATCTTCCATCACCTCAAGGCCGTGCTCAAGGCCCGTGGCCTGAACACCGCTGTAGGTGACGAAGGCGGCTTCGCACCGAACCTGGCCTCCAACGAAGACGCTCTGGCCGCCATCGCTGAAGCCGTTGCCAACGCCGGCTACAAGCTGGGTGACGACGTGACCCTGGCGCTGGACTGTGCATCGAGCGAGTTCTACAAGGACGGTCAATACGACCTGGCCGGCGAAGGCAAGGTATTCAGCGGTGAAGGTTTCGCCGACTACCTGGCGGGCCTGACCGAGCGTTATCCGATCATCTCCATCGAAGACGGCATGGACGAGTCCGACTGGGCCAGCTGGAAAGTCCTGACCGACAAGATCGGTGCCAAGGTACAGCTGGTTGGCGACGACCTGTTCGTCACCAACACCAAGATCCTCAAGCGCGGCATCGACGAGAAGATCGGCAACTCGATCCTGATCAAGTTCAACCAGATCGGCTCGCTGACCGAGACCCTGGAAGCCATCCAGATGGCCAAGGCTGCTGGCTTCACCGCCGTGATCTCGCACCGCAGTGGCGAAACCGAGGACAGCACCATCGCCGACCTGGCCGTGGGTACTGCCGCCGGTCAGATCAAGACCGGTTCGCTGTGCCGTTCCGACCGCGTTTCCAAGTACAACCAGCTGCTGCGTATCGAAGAGCAGCTGGGCGCCAAAGCCCCATACAAGGGCCGTGCCGAGTTCCGCGGTTAACCGTCGTGTAGACTGAAAAGGGCGACGCAAGTCGCCCTTTTTCGTGGTTATCCCAGCGTTGGTGCTGCATGCTGTAGGAGCGGATTTATCCGCGAATTTTCGCGGCTGAAGCCGCTCCTACAAAGGCTGCGTCATTGCGGGCATGGCCTTTTTCGTGGACGCTTCGTCGATCCCAGGGAACCAATGCACGGATGCAGGTACCGAAACCCCATGTCACTCATCAGACGGCTTCTTTTCAAGCATGAACGCAGCCCCTACCATGCCGATGACTCAATCTGCGAGCCGCTCCATGCGTAGTCCGTATTGGCTGTTTATCGTGCTGATCCTGTTGCTGGTCGGTCTGCAGTATCGACTGTGGATTGGCGACGGCAGCCTGGCTGCTGCCAGCCGTCTGCAACAGCAGATCGCCGAACAGGAGGGCGAGAACGAGCGGTTGCTGGAGCGCAATCGTATTCTCGAGGCCGAGGTGATGGAGCTCAAGCGCGGTATGGAAACCGTGGAAGAGCGCGCGCGTCACGAGTTGGGCATGCTCAAAGAGGGTGAAACCCTCTATCTGCTGACCGAATGACCACGAAATTCTGGCTGGTGATCCCGGCCGCTGGCGTCGGCGCGCGGATGGCCGCCGACCGCCCCAAGCAGTACCTGCAGATCGCCGGCCGCTGCATTCTCGAACATACCCTGCATTGTTTTCTCGATCATCCCGGCCTGTTGGGCGCGGTGGTATGCGTTGCCGTGGATGACCCGTTCTGGCCGCAGTTGCCACTGGCGCGTGATCTGCGCATCCGCCGTGCGCCTGGCGGGCGTGAGCGCGCCGACTCGGTGCTGGCCGGGCTGGACTCGTTACTGGCCGGTGGTGCCGATAGCGATGATTGGGTGCTGGTGCACGACGCCGCGCGTCCCAATCTCACCCCTGCGGACCTGGATCGCCTACTAGACAGTCTGACCGATGATCCGGTCGGCGGCCTGCTGGCGGTGCCGGTGCGCGATACGCTCAAGCGTGTCGGCAGCGATGGTCGAGTGTTGGAGACCGTGGATCGTAGCGTGATCTGGCAGGCCTACACACCGCAGATGTTCCGCCTGGGGGCGTTACGCGAGTCACTGGCGCAAGCGCTGGAAGAAGGTGTGGCAGTGACCGATGAAGCCTCGGCCATGGAGTGGGCAGGGCAGTCGCCCCGGCTCATCGAAGGCCGGGCGGACAACCTCAAGGTTACCCGCCCGGAAGATTTGCATTATCTACAGTCCGTATGGTCGCAAGGCCGTTGAACTAGAACTGTCGCATCAGTGTGTCCAGCGCTTGGCATCTTTGCCCAGGTTGCGATCCAGCGCGTTGGTCAGCTTGTTCATGGCGCCGTCGATCGCCTGCTGCAGTTCGCTGGCATCGTGGGAGACCGTCAGTGGATCGCGTCCTTTCATTCGTGCCTCGACCTTGCAGCGCTTGTCCTGTGGGCCACTCTTGAGCGCGTTCTCGTCGGAGAGATGAATTTCGATCCGGGTGAGGTGGTCCTCGTAGCGCTGGAGCTTGTCCCGGATGCGACTGCGAATGTCGTCCTTGAAGTCCATCGAGGAGGTGACGTGCTTACCACTGTTGACCAGAACCTGCATAACCATGTCCTCATGTAGCTGAGTTCGTGAGGCCCCGTTTGGGCGGGGTGCATGGGTTGTGACGCGGTCGTCTCGCTCAAGTTTCGCCCCGGCTTGTGACATTCCATGACCGTTCAGCTGGGTGACAAGGTTGTTGCAGAACCTCAGGAGTGATCGAGGTATTCGGCGCGTTGGCCAAGTCCCTGGCGCAGCGAGTCGATCAACTGACGTACCTTGGGCGAGAGATGTCGCTGCTGCGGATAGAGTGCCCAGACGGCTGTGTTGGGTGGGCGGTGCTGCTCCAGCAGGGAGATCAGCCGGCCGCTGCGCAGGTGTTCCAATACGTAATAGTCCGGCAACTGACACAGCCCAAAACCGCGCAGCGCTGCGTCGAGCACGGCCTGGCCGCTATTGCAACGCCAGTTACCCTGTATGCGCACCTGGGTTTCACGGCCGTTCTGGGCAAAGCTCCAGTGGTCGCTGCTACCTACCAGGCAGTTGTGTCGGGCTAGCTCGGATAACGAGTGCGGACGCCCGTAGCGCTGCAGATAGTCGGGGGCTGCGCACAGGTACATTTCGCGAGGTGCCAGGCGTGCGGCCATCAGACGCGAGTCCTGCAGGCGCCCCAGGCGGATGGCCAGGTCCAGGCCTTCGTGCAGCATGTCGAGCTGACGGTTGGACAGTTCGATCTCCACGCGCAATTGCGGATGCCGCGCCATGAAGTCGTTGACCAGCGGTACGATGAAGCGCTCGCCGTAAGCCACCGCACAGGTCATGCGCAACAGCCCCTTGGGTTCAGCGCCGAGATCACCGACTGCTCGCAGCGCTTCTTCGCGGGCATCCTGCAGGCGCTGGCAGTGTTGTAGAAACAACTGGCCGGCCTCGGTCAGCGCGACCCGTCTGGTGCTGCGGTAGAACAGGCGGCTCTGCAGGCGCTCTTCCAGGCGTGCGACCTGGCGGCTGACCTGCGAGGTGGACAATCCCAGGCGCTCGGCGGCGGCACTGAATTGCCCGCATTCGGCGACGGCAACGAATTCGTCGAGTCCTTCCCAGCGATTCATCGATGCTTCTTCTCCTGTGCTGCCGATTGCATCCGGCTGCCCCTGTAGGAGCCCGCTTGCGGGCAATGTAAGGAGACCCAATATTATCCCTGTACAGCAATAATGTTTTGCTCTTCTGCTGATTATCTCGTATTGGACATGAACTAGACTGCCGACCACTGTCCACGCTCCCCTGAGAGAACTGTCATGATCAAGTCTCGTGCCGCCGTCGCCTTCGCCCCGAATGAACCCCTGAAAATCGTCGAAGTCGATGTGGCGCCGCCCAAGGCCGGCGAGGTGCTGGTGCGTATCGTCGCGACCGGCGTCTGCCACACCGACGCCTACACCCTGTCCGGCCAGGACAGCGAGGGCGTGTTCCCCTGCATTCTCGGTCACGAAGGTGGTGGCATCGTCGAGGCGGTGGGCGAGGGGGTCACCTCGCTGACGGTCGGCGACCACGTGATCCCGCTGTACACCGCCGAGTGCGGCGAGTGCAAATTCTGCAAATCCAACAAGACCAACCTGTGCAGCTCGGTGCGCGCCACCCAGGGCAAGGGTCTGATGCCTGACGGTACCAGCCGCTTCTCCTACAACGGCGAGCCGATCTATCACTACATGGGCTGCTCGACCTTCTCCGAGTACACCGTGCTGCCGGAAGTCTCCCTGGCCAAGATCCCCAAGGAGGCGCCGCTGGAGAAGGTCTGCCTGCTCGGTTGTGGCGTGACCACCGGTATTGGTGCCGTGCTCAACACCGCCAAGGTCACCGAGGGCTCCACTGTGGCCATCTTCGGCCTGGGCGGTATCGGACTGGCGGCGATCATCGGCGCCAAGATGGCCAAGGCTTCGCGCATCATCGGCATCGATATCAATCCGGCCAAGGAAGCCGTGGCACGTGAGCTGGGCATCACCGACTTCGTCAATCCGAAGGATCACAGCAAGCCGATCCAGGAAGTCATCGTCGAGATGACCGACGGTGGCGTCGACTACAGCTTCGAGTGCATCGGCAACGTGCAACTGATGCGCGCCGCGCTGGAGTGCTGCCACAAGGGCTGGGGCGAGTCGACCATCATTGGCGTTGCGCCGGCCGGTGCCGAGATCAGCACCCGCCCATTCCAACTGGTGACCGGCCGCGTCTGGCGCGGCAGTGCCTTCGGTGGCGTCAAGGGTCGTACCGAGCTGCCGAGCTATGTCGAGAAGGCGCAGAGCGGCGAGATTCCGCTGGACACCTTCATCACCCACAACATGGGGCTGGACGAGATCAACGAAGCGTTCGAGCTGATGCACGAGGGCAAGAGCATCCGTACCGTCATCCATTTTTGATGGCGCGCCGCACGGCTGATGGTCGTGCGGATTCTTTCGTAGGGTGCGCGGGCCGCCTGGGCTGCACGCACCGCTAACTCTTGGTGCGCATGGCGCACCCTAAGGAGTGGTCATGACCCTCGAAATCGTTTCCAGCAACAAGAGTTTCGGCGGCTGGCACAAGCGCTACCGCCATCGCTCCAGCAGCCTCAACTGCGACATGGTGTTCGCCGTCTATCTGCCGCCTCAGGCCGAGCAGGGTGCCAAGCTGCCGGTGCTGTACTGGCTGAGCGGGTTGACCTGCACCGACGAGAACTTCATGCAGAAGGCTGGCGCTCAGCGCATGGCAGCCGAACTGGGGTTGATCATCATCGCGCCGGACACCAGCCCGCGTGGCGAGGGCGTGGCCGATGACGCCAACGGCGCCTATGACTTCGGTCTGGGTGCAGGCTTCTATGTCAATGCCACCCAGGAGCCCTTCGCGCGGCACTACCGCATGTACGACTACGTGGTGCAGGAGTTGCCAGCGCTGATCGAGGCCAACTTCCCCGTCTCGGACAAGCGCGGCATCGCCGGCCATTCCATGGGCGGTCACGGTGCGTTGATCTGTGCGCTGAAGAATCCGGGGCGTTATCAGTCGGTATCGGCGTTCTCACCGATCAGCAATCCGATGAACTGCCCGTGGGGCGAGAAGGCCTTTTCCCTGTACCTGGGCGAGGAGCGTTCGCGTTGGCGTGAGTGGGATGCCAGCGTGCTGATCGCCGAAGCCAGCGAGAAACTGCCGATCCTGGTCGATCAGGGCGATCGTGACGATTTTCTCGAAGGCCAGCTCAAGCCGCAGGCGTTGCAGGCTGCTGCCAAGACGGCCGCTCATCCGCTGACGCTGCGCATGCAGCCGGGCTATGACCACAGCTACTACTTCATCGCCAGCTTCATCGACGATCACCTGCGTCATCACGCTGCCGCTTTGCGGTAGTCGTAGCCCGGATGAAATCCGAGAAATTCGCTCCCCGGATTTCATCCGGGCTACGGGGCAATGCGGTTAGAATCACGCCCTGACTTTTTCAGGGCGTTGTTCTTTATGCGTATCGGTCATGGCTATGACGTACACCGCTTCGGCGAAGGCGATTTCATCACCCTCGGCGGCGTACGGATTCCCCATAAATTCGGTCTTGTCGCTCACTCCGACGGTGACGTGCTGCTGCACGCCCTGAGTGATGCGCTGCTTGGCGCCGTGGCGCTGGGCGATATCGGCAAGCACTTCCCCGATACCGATCCGACCCTCAAGGGCGCTGACAGCCGCGCCCTGCTGCGCCATGTGATGGGCCTGGTGCGGGGCAAGGGCTACGCGGTGGGTAACGTCGACGCCACTATCATCGCCCAGGCGCCGAAGATGGCTCCGCACATTCAGAGCATGCGCGAGCGCATTGCCGAGGATCTGGGCATCGAGCTGGATCAGGTCAACGTCAAGGCCACCACCACCGAGAAGCTGGGTTTCACCGGGCGTGAGGAAGGTATCGCGGTGCACGCCGTGGCCCTGCTGGTCAAGGCATGAACGAGCTGCAACTGCTCGGGCCGCGCGCCCACGGCGAGGCCTGTGGGCGCGCGGTGCTCAAGGCCACGGCCGAGGACTTCCAGGTCGACGAGGTGCTCGACATCCCGCTCACTGGCCAGGGTGAGCACCTCTGGCTATGGGTGGAAAAACGCGGCCTGAATACCGAGGAGGCCGCTCGGCGTATCGCCCGCGCTGCCGGCCTGCCGCTCAAGGCGGTCAGTTACGCGGGACTCAAGGATCGTCAGGCGCTGACCCGCCAGTGGTTCAGCCTGCACCTGCCGGGCAAGGCCGATCCCGATCTGGCGGCTGCGCAGGGCGATGATCTGGTCATCCAGCGCAGCCAGCGGCACAACCGCAAATTGCAGCGTGGCGCCCATGCCGCCAATGGTTTCACCTTGCGCCTGACTGCCCTCGAAGCGGATCGCGATGCGCTGGAGCAGCGTCTACAACGTATCGCCGCGCAAGGCGTGCCCAATTACTTCGGCTTGCAGCGTTTTGGCTTCGATGGCGGCAATGTCGAGCAGGCCCGCGATTTTGCCGCGCGCCTGGAGTTGCCGGTGCAGCGCAACCTGCGCTCGCGACTGCTCTCTTCGGCACGCAGCTATCTGTTCAATCAAGTGTTGGCCAAGCGCGTGGCCGCTGGTACCTGGAACCAGGCGCAGATCGGTGACTTGCTGGCCTTCACTGCCAGCCGCAGCTTCTTCATGGCCGGTGAGACCGAGTGCATTGACCCGCGCCTGGCCATTCTTGACCTGCATCCCACCGGGCCGCTGTGGGGCGACGGGCCTTTGCCGACCGCTGGTGAGACCCGACAGCTGGAGCAGGAAGTAGCCGATGAGGCTGCGCAACTGGTGCAATGGCTGATCAAGGCGGACATGGCGCACGAACGGCGAATTCTGCGCCTCCCCATCGGCGGCCTGTCATGGCATTATCCCGAACCCGATATTCTGCAACTTGCATTCGTCCTGCCGGCCGGGTGTTTCGCCACCGTGGTGGTGCGCGAATTGCTCGAT
>Ga0209070_100408_pt1 | contig 30100 bp, 28 predicted proteins | sample SynthPrep_5_END__FD_187205 | JGI IMG/M metagenome (GOLD analysis project Ga0209070, IMG submission 187205) | Synthetic microbial communities from Ohio, USA - SynthPrep_5_END_DS10_MetaG (SPAdes) (version 2) | ecosystem: Engineered > Bioreactor > Aerobic > Activated sludge | place: USA: Ohio... | reverse complement strand
CTCGATGGGCGTGGGATAGAGCCTTCGAGTCCACGCTACGCCGAGGGTTCGGATTTGTTAACCCGTCAGGCTTAAACAACATGTAACACGGCTTGACCAAGTGGCTGGTAACCCGCGCATCCCGGGGAAACTTTCAGTCGTGGCCGCAGGTCATCCGATCATCACTCGGAGAACTCACCATGGCTCGGGCAATCTGGAAAGGCGCAATCAGTTTTGGACTGGTGCACATCCCTGTCGCACTGGTCTCGGCGACCTCGTCGCAGGGCGTGGATTTCGATTGGCTCGACAGCCGCAGCATGGATCCCGTTGGTTATAAACGGGTAAACAAGGTCACCGGCAAAGAAGTTACCAAGGAACACATTGTCAAAGGCGTGGCCTACGAAAAAGGCCGATATGTGGTGCTCAGCGAAGAAGAGATCCGCTCGGCACACCCTGTTTCAACGCAGACCATCGACATATTCTCGTTTGTCGACGCCGATCAGATCCCCCTGCAAAACATCGACACGCCCTACTATCTGGCGCCGGACAAACGCGGTGGCAAGGTCTACGCGTTACTGCGTGAAACCCTGAGCAAAACCAACAAGGTCGCCCTCGCCCGCGTTGTCTTGCATACGCGCCAATACCTCGCAGCGTTAATGCCGCTGGAATCGGCGCTGGTGTTGGTGAAGTTGCGCTGGCCGCAGGAGGTACGTGGTCTCGATGAGCTGGAACTAGGCAGCGAAGTGACCAAGCCGCAGTTAGCCAAGGGTGAGCTGGACATGGCCAAACGGCTGGTGCAGGACATGAGCGCAGACTGGAAGCCCGAGGATTACAAGGATGAGTTCGAAGACAAGATCATGGCGCTAGTCGAGAAAAAGGCCCATGAAGGCAAGATCGAGGATGTTGAGACGGTGGGCGGCGAGGAAGAGCGTAAAACCGCTGATGTGATCGACTTGACCGAGCTGCTCAAACGCAGTCTGGGCGGGAAAGCGGTGGCGAAGCCGAAAGCGAAAGCAGAGAAAACGGCGAAATCTGCGCCGGCGAAGAAGACCAAGAAGGCTTCCTGATAGTGATTGGTTGCCCTTGATACCGTCATCGCGAGCAGGCTCACTCCTACAGTGGATCGCATTTCAAATGTAGGAGTGAGCCTGCTCGCGATGGCGTCAGCAGCGTTTATCTTGAATTCAGATCATAATGAAGATCGCCAGCAAACCACCGAAGATCGCCCACTTTTCCATGTAGTAGCGCTTGCGATTGCGCTTTTTCAGCTCTTTGCCACGCAGACGAATCTTGTAGATCCGGGTAAACAAGCGGTTGATCCCGCCCGTGCGGTCGCTGGCATCATTCGGTGCGCCCGCCGCCGACATCACCGTGCGGCTGAACCAGGCGTTGAAGGCGGCGGCCCAGCGGTACTTCAGCGGCCGTTCAATATCGCAGAACAGGATGATACGGTTCTTGTCGGTGGTGTTTTCGGCGTAATGAATAAACGTCTCGTCGAACATCACCGCTTCGCCATCGCGCCAATGGTAATTTTCACCGTCGACGTTGATGTAGCAGCCGGCATCGTTCGGCGTGTCCAGGCCCAGGTGATAGCGATAGGAACCGGCATACGGGTCACGGTGACGCACCAGTTTCGAACCCGGGGGCAACTCGGCAAACATCGCGGCCTTGATCGAACCAATGCTCTGCACCAGTTCGGTGGTGCGCGGGCACAGCTTCATGGCCGACGGATGGCTCTCGCCGTACCACTTCAGGTAGAAACGCTTCCAGCCGCTTTTGAAGAACGAGTTGAACCCGACGTCGTCGTACTGGTTGGAGCGCTTGATCTCGCCGGCACGCAGCAGGTTCTGCCCCTCTTCACGGATTTCTTCCCAGTGCGCCTGCAACGGGCTCAAGTCAGGAAACTCGCTAGGGTCCAGGTACGGCTTGTTCGGTTTTTTCGAAAACAGATAAAGGAAGCAGTTGATCGGCGCGAGAAACGTCGAATGGTCGCTCAGTTGTCGACCGAGTTTGTGTCGCACACGCCCACGCAGGTGAACGTACGCAATGGAAATGACATAAATAGCAGCAATGATGAGTTTCACGGAAATCGTCACACGTCAAAAGTGAACAAACTGCGCGCCTGGCGGCCTTAGGCCCAGCGTCTTATGCAGTGGTCTGAATACACATGGCACGTCCTTGGCCCGCGCCGTAACCGGACGCTCGGTGAAAGGTGGCATTTTAGCCACAGTTTGTAACTGAGGGTGAGCCTTCATCTGTGAAAATCTGTCCTGCGATTGCGCCAAATGCTGTCCCGGCGTCCTTGGCAGCCCTTTCACAACAGCAGTCCCGCCGCTTTTTCAGACGCCTCCCCTTTGCATCATCCTCTAGAGGGCTACGGAAGATCAGCGGTAAAAGGCTTCAGATGCGCTATACGACAACTGCGATACCCAGGTACTTTTTAACAGCAAGATCGCTGCGAATCTCGACGACGTTATATACAAGCTCTGGCATCCCCGACGCCCGACTCGGACACTCAGATTTGAAATATTTGACGAAGGTATCTTTTCTCACGCCAAATCCTTCGCCAAATGTTTCGTTGCCAAACGAGTGCGCGCCAAAATCAACGGCACCGCCCCCTAAGCGGCCGATCATATGAGTGACTTCTTTCTCAATATCGTTGTAGACAGTCTGAGTGCTCGCTTCCGCAACTGCTTTTTGACACGCCGTGTCAATCGCCTCTTTTATTTGCCTATAACGGTCAGCATAGAAAGAAGCACGCGTCGACTCACGATCGACGCTTTCATCACCCACCTCAACTGCCAAAAAGCCCTCTTTAACAAGATCATCAAACTCCCTGTAATCATCATTTTTGATTAGCTTTCCCCACTCATCGAGTCTAGTTAGGACAGGCTCAAAAGAAATGGCTACAGTTTTACCTAAAACCAATAATTTGCTACGAGTGTCCTCACAGATCCACTCCGGTTCCCCTTGAAAAACCGTATTGATTTTTGCCCACTGTTCTTTCTCGTACGTGAATGGCCTGCCAACAGCCCCCTCCTCATCAACCCTCATATAACCGATCAGCGTGTTGAGCTTCGGCTTGATAACTGTTTCAAATGCAAACTCCGCATGCTGCTTCAACTCTTCACGATCGCCAGGCCCTGCCAACGTCGCCAAAATATTGGCTGGAGAATCCTTCACCCAGACACTGGCCATTTCCTTGACCATCGATGAGTAATCCATGTTCTCCGGTACCGGATTTCCGTTGCGTCGTGGATAGACTAGAGAAGGAATAGCCAGCGTATTCACCAAGGCTTTGTTGATGTGAATGACTGCCGCTTGCTTGCCGTTGTGCAAATTTTCCAGGGTACGGTAAGTATCACCGATGAACGATTTTTCACATTCGTTCCAGTCTTTTTCTTCGGCAAACCATTCTCTCGACGCCGTAATCAAATTCGCACTTTCAATGGCGCTCATGGAAATATTCATTTGAGAATAGACATTATCGCCTTTAGCCTTATCAGAAGTGGGCTCGCAGACCTCAAGAATGCGCTGGGTTTTCTTTGACCATTTATCTCCGATGCCTTCCTGCTCAACAAGGCAAAGCAATATATCAAGGCTGTGCTTATCGTTTACTGCAACCCTTTTAATGCTCAGCATCGCATCTTTCATACAGGCGAAGACCGCAGCGATTTCCTCCTTGTTATGTTTACCTTCGATTCTAGGGATCAAAAACGGCGGCATGCCTATTTCGATAATTTGCCCAGAATCGCTTTCCAGCTCGAAACAAATACCAAACAAAGCCGATAACGCCCCGGAACTCCCCAGCGCAACGTGCGAATCCAGGCCAAATATTGAGTGTCCGGTAAACTCAAACTCGAATCCCACACTCGAGTGTTCGGTCATCACACTTCGAAAACAATGGCCAATGAACGAATTCTGATAGGCGCGCTGACTCTCAATGTATTTTTTAGCAGTCTTGCACTCTGCCATGGTTTTGTAGGGTTCCACAGGAACAGAAACCATGACCGGCATAGACAACGATGACTCGACAACGGAAGAACTGGCGCTTGCGCTATCCTTGGGGCATACCGTTTTCACTCCGACACTTTCGCCCGACTGGTCTTCGGCATGAGCCTTTTTAATGTCGGCGACACTCACACATTTTTTGCATTCCATCGCATTGCTGCTCCATAGACGCGAGTAACTATTTTTAACGAACCGACATCAGCGAGTTCAACAGGAACCCCATCCGTTGATGCGGCGGAATATTTACATCCATCAAAACCTGACTTATCGCTGACCGCTGCATGAATTCGCAGCCCATGCAAAGCGTCAGCTTTATGTAGGCCACGATGTCTCGCGATTCTTCCAGGCCATAGGATTGGGCCCTGTCTATATAGGTAATCAATCGCTGCCTGAATGCGTCGTCGCTGACCCCAGCGACCGCGTCCGGGTAAGCCGCTTTCATTTCAGGCAGAATTTTTTCGGCGAACTTAACCGTCGAATCAGTTTGAAATGCATGCAGCTGTTCATGCCGAATCATGAGCATCGGTTCAAGTCCAGATGGTCGGGGCGTTTTGAAGTCGCTGGCGAGCGAATGATTGCTTTCATTACCGAAGCTCGCGCAAGTCATGGCACCGTGCCACAACCCCGTAAAAATAGCAGCACTTTCGCCCATAGCCAGAAGGCGACCACCGAAACCGGCGCTGCGTAGAAGCCCTGTTCGCGCTAGACGTTCGTTATCGCCCGTCATACAACTGCCGTCCTACTTATGCGACAATGCGCGCAATGTCCAAACACAGACCCCGTATTCGTCGTTCAGCAGCGTGGCCACACCGGTCAATGCTGCTGGCGACGTATGCGCGTTGACTTAACTCAAGCTCAGACTGGGTGGAGCTGGACAAGCTCCGGATTGGTATCGAAGCGGTATCAGACACACAAAACACCAGCTCTAACCCATTGATAGGTAAGGTAATTGATCTCCACAGCTAACATCACGATGCAGTTCGGCGCCAAGCCGCTCTTCGAAAACGTTTCGGTCAAATTCGGTGCTGGCAATCGCTACGGCCTGATCGGCGCCAACGGTTGCGGCAAGTCGACCTTCATGAAAATCCTCGGCGGCGACCTCGACCCGTCCGGCGGTCAGGTCATGCTCGAGCCGAACGTGCGTCTGGGTAAATTGCGCCAGGACCAGTTCGCCTACGAAGAATTCACCGTGATCGACACCGTGATCATGGGTCACGAAGAGCTGTGGAAGGTCAAGGCCGAGCGCGACCGCATCTACTCGCTGGCGGAAATGTCGGAAGAAGACGGCATGGCCGTGGCCGAGCTGGAAACCGAATTCGCCGAGATGGACGGCTACACCGCCGAATCCCGCGCTGGTGAACTGTTGCTGGGCCTGGGCATCGGCATCGAGCAGCACTTCGGCCCGATGAGCGAAGTCTCGCCAGGCTGGAAACTGCGTGTATTGCTGGCGCAGGCGCTGTTCTCCGATCCGGAAGTGCTGTTGCTCGACGAACCGACCAACCACCTGGACATCAACACCATTCGCTGGCTGGAAAACGTGCTGACCCAGCGCAACAGCCTGATGATCATCATCTCTCACGACCGTCACTTCCTGAACAGCGTGTGCACGCACATGGCTGACCTGGATTACGGCGAGCTGCGTCTGTTCCCGGGCAACTACGACGAGTACATGACCGTGGCGACCCAGTCCCGCGAACAACTGCTGTCGGACAACGCCAAGAAGAAAGCGCAGATTTCCGAGTTGCAATCGTTCGTCAGCCGCTTCTCGGCCAACGCCTCGAAAGCCAAGCAGGCTACTTCCCGCGCCAAGGCGATCGACAAGATCCAGCTGGCCGAGGTCAAGCCTTCGAGCCGCGTGAGCCCGTTCATTCGCTTCGATCAGAACAAGAAGCTGCACCGCCAGGCGGTCATCGTCGAAAAAATGGCCAAAGGCTTCGACGGCAAACCACTGTTCAAAGACTTCAGCTTCCAGGTTGAAGCCGGCGAGCGCGTGGCGATCATCGGCCCGAACGGTATCGGCAAAACCACCCTGCTGCGCACTCTGGTCAACGAACTGACCCCGGACGCCGGCAGCATCAAGTGGACCGACGCGGCAGAACTGGGCTACTACGCTCAGGATCACGCGCACGATTTCGAAGACGACGTCACCCTGTTCGACTGGATGGGTCAGTGGACTCAGGGCGAGCAGATGATTCGCGGTACTTTGGGGCGCATGCTGTTCTCCAACGACGAAATCCTCAAGTCGGTCAAGGTCATCTCCGGTGGTGAGCAAGGTCGCATGCTGTTCGGCAAGCTGATCCTGCAAAAGCCGAACGTGCTGATCATGGACGAACCAACCAACCACTTGGACATGGAATCGATCGAGGCGCTGAACCTGGCGCTGGAAAACTACCCGGGCACGCTGATCTTCGTCAGCCACGACCGTGAGTTCGTATCGTCCCTGGCCACGCGCATCATCGAGCTGAGCCCGAATGGCGTGACCGACTTCAGCGGCACTTACGATGACTACCTGCGTAGTCAGGGTGTGGTGTTCTAAAAAGCAGCTGAAAACTGAAAAGCCCTGTCCATGTGACGGGGCTTTTTGCATTCAGCGCGCTGATCGTTCCCACACTCTGCGTGGGAATGCATCCCGTGACGCTCCGCGTCACACGAGCGGGACGCGGAGCGTCCGTGGCGGCGTTACCACGCAGAGCGTGGGAACGATCAATCTGGAAAGATAGTTAGCCTGCTTTCTTTTATCTCAAGCCCAAGCCATGATGCGAACTCTCCCACCGCCGCCCGCGAACGAGTCCTCATGTCTGCGCAGCAACTGCCACCGCAAAGCTCCATGGCGATCACCCTGCAGATCGTTTCCATCGTGTTCTACACCTTTATTGCGTTCCTCTGCATCGGCCTGCCGATCGCGGTGTTGCCGGGTTATGTGCATGAGCAACTGGGTTTCAGCGCGGTCATCGCCGGGCTGGTGATTGGCTCGCAATACCTGGCCACCCTGCTCAGCCGGCCAATGGCCGGGCGCATGTCGGACACGGTCGGCACGAAACGGGCGATCATTTATGGCTTGTGGGGAATTGTCCTCAGTGGCTTGCTGACGCTGCTCTCCACCCTGTTGCAGACTTGGCCGCTGACAAGCCTGATCATTCTGATCATCGGCCGCTTGCTGCTCGGCATCGCGCAGGGCTTGATCGGTGTCGGTACGATCAGTTGGTGCATGGGCCAGGTCGGCGTTGAACACACGGCAAAATCCATCGGCTGGAACGGCATTGCCTCCTATGGGGCGATTGCCATTGGTGCGCCCTTAGGCGTGGTGATGGTCGCTGATTACGGTTTCACCAGCCTCGGCATCGCGCTGGCCGTACTGGCGGCCGGTGCACTGCTGCTGATCCGCAACAAACCGTCGGTGCCGGTGATCCGTGGCGAACGCCTGCCGTTTTGGGCGGTGTTCGGGCGAATCGCCCCGTATGGCGCCAGTCTGACCCTGGCCTCGATCGGTTACGGCACCCTGACCACTTTCATCACGCTGTATTACCTCAACCGAGGCTGGACCGGCGCGGCGTACTGCCTGACGGTGTTTGGCGTGTGCTTCATCCTGTCACGGCTGATGTTTATTTCAGCGATCAGTCGTTTCGGCGGTTTCAGCTCAGCCATTGCCTGCATGAGCATCGAAACCGTGGGGCTGGTGCTGTTGTGGGTGGCACCGTCCACCGCGTTTGCCCTGATCGGCGCAGGACTCGCGGGGTTTGGCCTGTCGCTGGTGTACCCGGCGCTGGGTGTCGAGGCGATCAAACAGGTGCCCAGCTCCAGTCGTGGTTCCGGGTTGGGGGCTTATGCAGTGTTCTTCGATCTGGCACTGGCGATTGCCGGGCCGTTGATGGGCGCGGTGGCTTTGAATCTGGGGTATTCGTGGATTTTCTTCAGTGCGGCGCTGTTGTCGGTGATCGGATTGGGGCTGACCCTACTGCTGCAGCGCCGGGCGATGTCCTGAAGTTCGCCGCGATCCCCTGTAGGTGTGAGCCTGCTCGCGATAGCGGTGTGTCAGTCACCTAATATGTTGAATGGTATGACGCTATCGCGAGCAGGCTCGCTCCCACAAGGGTTCTGCACCTGACTATTGATCCGCGGTTTGCATGCCGGCCCGGGTCGGTTTACCCAAGGTGTGCGAGAAGAATCGCCCGGCCTCCGAGATCAGGTTGCGATGGATATCTTCGCGATCCACACCATCAGCATCGGTGCACAGCGCCGGCATCGCGCGAATCTGCTCTTCGTTACACGGCGCCATAAATACGAAGTGCCCAGCCCCTGCGAGTAATTTGAAATCCGGTGCCGTCGGCAGTTTGCGCGCCAGCGCGGCCGCATTCTTGTCGAAGGCCACCAGTTTGTCACCATCACCGCTGTAGAGCAGCACCGGCACATGCACATCGGCCAGGGTGTGACGACCAAACTTCAGGCTCAGCGGCGCCATCAGCAACAGCGCATGAACGCGCGGATCGGCCACCGGTTGCAGATCATCCCGATCAACGATCAACTCACCTTGCGTATTACAGGCATCACGATCGTCCGGGCGCTCTTGGCAATACCGACGCAGGCGATCGAGATCCGGTTGCGCCCCGGACAGGATCAACGCGGTCTCGCCGCCTGCGGAATAACCGATCACCCCGACTTGATCGGCGTTGACGTACGGCGCAAGCATGCGATCGCCCAAGGTCGCGGTGATGGCTTCGGAAATCTGGATCGGCCGCCCGTAGAGGTTGCTCAGGGTGCCGAGTCGGCTGTGGTCTTTGGAATTGTCGCCGGGATGAATCACCGCCACCACCACAAAGCCTTTGCGCGCCAGCGAGGTCGCCAGGTCGTGCAACGCCAGCGGCGTGCCGGTGTTGCCGTGGGACAGCATCAGCATCGGAAAGCGGCCGATGGCGACTTTGGTGTCTTCGCCGGCTTCGACCGAATAGCCCTCAAGCAGACTCAGGTGTTCACGATCGCTGGAGGGATAAAAGGCGATGGCGCGCATCGGTTGCAGGTCGAGCGGATCGAGGAAGGTCATCTCGTGATAACCGACGCTCCAGACCGGGTGTCGCCCAGGCGCGGCATGCACTGTGTTAAGGCTGCCGAGCAGGCAAATCAGTAACGTTGCACAAAGACGCATCATGGGATGCCCCACCCTGTTGTTACTCAATCGAAAGTTCCGTTGCGTTGCGGGCCTGAAACCCCGGGGATTCGGTGTTCCGGTACGACAATGCACTCAGACGCTGATTGTGTGACTGCATAACCCGGGCCAGATTATGTAACAGTCAGAAACAAAAAACTCCGTATTCGCCCCTTGCGGAACCAGAATACAGAGTTTTTTGGGTGTTACCTGAACATCAGCTGTTCTTTACGCAAGCCTTACGCGGCGGCGAACAGTTGCTCGCTGATCTTCGCTTGTGCAGCGGTCATGGCGTTGTTACGCACTTCGTCGCCATACGCCAGGCCTTCGGCGCGGACGATTTCGATGTCGGTGATGCCGAGGAAGCCCAGTACCAGCTTCAGATATTCTTCGTGAGCGATGCCGCTGGCCTGACCGGCATGAATGCCGCCGGAAGTCGATACGATCACCACTTTCTTGCCACCGCACAGACCTTCAGGGCCGGCTTCGGTGTAACGGAAGGTTTGACCGGCGACTGCAACGCGGTCGATCCACGCCTTGAGTTGGGTCGGTACGGTGAAGTTGTACATCGGAGCCGCGATCACAACCGCGTCGGCGGCGATGAACTCGGCCAGGGTCGAAGCACTCAGTTCGGCTTCGTGCTGTTGTGCGGCGTTACGCAGCTCAGCGGTGGTGCCAGCGGCGACCAGGGTGGTCGACGAGAAGTGGCTGATGGCGTCGGCGGCCAGGTCGCGGTAGGTCACCACGGCGCTTGGCTCGGCAACTTGCCAGGCTTTGACAACTTCGCTGCTCAACTGACGGGAAGCCGAGTTGTCGCCCAGAATGCTCGAATCGATATGCAGCAGTTTCATGTGGAATCTCCTGGAAGGAATCGCCGGTGGCGACGAAATGGAGACAATCCTACGCAAGAAACCAATGGATGATTAGCCGCCTGAAATGCGATAGTTTGTCCCACTGATAGAACAGTCGGATGTCCCTGATGCAAGACCTCAACGATCTCTACTATTTCGCCAAAGTCGTCGAGGCCGGCGGTTTTGCTGCGGCCGGGCGATTGCTCGGGATTCCCAAATCACGGTTATCGCGGCGCATTGCCGAACTGGAAGAACGCCTTGGCGCACGTTTGCTGCAACGCACCACCCGACAACTCAATCTCACCGCGGTTGGCGAACGTTACTTGCGCCACTGTCAGGCGATGCTTCTCGAAGCAGAAATGGCCGATGAGGCGGTGGCGAGCATGTCCAGCGAGCCGCGCGGGCGACTGCGCGTTTCCTGCCCTACAGGTCTGGCCCGGGAAATGTTGCCGTGGGTGATCAGCGATTTCCTCGGCAAATTCCCCCAGGTGCAACTGGAAGTCGTACTGCTCAATCGCCGGGTCGATCTGGTCGGTGAAGGCTTTGATGTCGCGTTGCGCGTGCGTGAGCATGGTGACGAGGATCCGCTGCTGGTGACCCGACGCCTGCGTCAGGCGCAGATGGTCGTGGTGGCCAGCCCGGCGTTTTTACAGGGCAAGACGATCAACCATCCGCAAGACTTGAAGCATCTGCCCGTACTGGGTGCGCTGGAGGCCGATCGCATGGTGCATGTGCGCCTGCTCGATCAACAGGGCCACAGTTTCGAACTGAACATGGAGGCTCGCCTGGGTATCGACGATTTCGGCGTGCGCAAGGCCTGCGTCCTTGCCGGCCAGGGTTTTACTTTGTTGCCGATGATGTATTGCGAAGCGGAGCTGGAAAACGGCACGCTGGTGCAGATGCTGCCAGAGTGGTCGCTGCCCGGCGGCTGGCTGCAAGCGGTGTATCCGCATCGGCGCGGGGTGATGCCGGCGGTGCGCGCGTGGATCGATCATCTGGTCGAGTCGTTCAATGCCTGTGGGGAGCGGTTGTTATGAGCAAGGGAAAGATGAGCGAAGCCGACGTGGCCGCGTTCTGCCTGGCATTACCGGGCGCTCGGGAAGATTACAAATGGGGCGGCGTGCGAGTGTTTTCGATTGCCGGCAACAAGATGTTTGCCTTGCAGGGGCTGCGTGGGGATTCGCTGGCGTTCAAGGTCGACAAGGATTTGTTTCTTGGCCATTGCGACCGCCCGGGCATTCACCCGGCGCCGTATCTGGCGCGGGCGCAGTGGATCATCATGCATCCGCCCTACCCGCTGGGTGCCGAGGAATTGTGCGGGTTGTTGCAGCGCTCGCATCAGTTGGTGGTGAGCAAGTTGCCGAAGAAAACCCAAATAGGTTTGTTGCTGTAAACCCGACCCCCTGTGTAGGAGCTGCCGAAGGCTGCGATCTTTTGACTTTGATCTTTTAAAAGCAAGATCAAAAAGATCGCAGCCTTCGGCAGCTCCTACATAGGGAATTGCGGTGTATTCAAAACAGGGTCAGCAGATTCGAGCCGAGAAACAGCTGGTCGATCCAGAACACTTGGTGCAACACGACAATCACCCAGAATAGAATCTGAAACGACACCTTGCGCGTCTTGTGCCGGAACACCTGCTGGGCGATCAATGCGCCCGGCCAGCCGCCCGCCAGTTCCAGAGCATGGAGGATATTCTCCGGTGTGCGCCAGGCATCGGCGCGCGCCTTGCGCTTGTCTGCCCAGTACATGAAGAACGCCAACACACTCACAACACCGTAAGCTGTCAGCGGCACCAACGAAATCCCGCGCAACCACATCGACACCGAGCCGAACAACGGCAGCGCGCAGACGACCAGCAGAACCAGCAGTTTCAGCTTCAGATGCTGGATGTTGTTGCCGCCCGAAGGTCGCCCTTCGGGCCGGCGTGCGCGGGAATCACTCATGGCTTGGCCGCCGCCCAATCAATCCAGCCAAACTGCCACGTCGCCAGAATGACCAGACCAAATACGATCCGATACCAGGCAAATGCTGCATAGCTGTGGCTGGCGATGAACTTGAGCAAACCGCGCACGGCGATCATGGCGAAGATGAATGCGGTGACGAAACCGATGGCGAACACCGGGAAGTCCGCTGGTACAAACAAGTCACGGTACTTGTAGCCCGAGTAAACCGCCGCACCGACCATGGTCGGCATCGCAAGGAAGAAGGAAAACTCGGTAGCGGTCTTGCGCGACAGGCCGAACAGCAAGCCGCCAATGATCGTCGAGCCGGAACGCGAAGTGCCGGGAATCATCGCCAGACACTGGGCGAAGCCGACTTTCAGGGCATCTTTCCAGGTGATCTCGTCGACCGTTTCGGCGTGCACTTCATGCTGACGCTTTTCCGCCCACAACATGATGATGCCGCCCACCACCAACGCGGTCGCAACGGTAATCGGGTTGAACAGGTATTCGTGGATCAGGTCGGCAAAGATCACGCCCAGCACCACAGCGGGCAGAAATGCGATCAGCAGGTTGGCGGTGAAACGACGGGCGCTGGGCTGCGTCGGCAAACCGATGACCACATCGAAAATCTTGCGTCGAAACTCCCAGACCACCGCGAGGATCGCGCCGAGCTGGATGATGATATTGAACGCCATGGCCCGTTCGCCGCCAAAATCAAGCAAGTCGGCAACAATGATCTGGTGTCCGGTACTGGAAATGGGCAAAAACTCCGTCAGCCCTTCTACAACTCCTAGTATCAGTGCCTGCAAGGCCGTCCAAAGATCCATCAATCCCCCAAAGAGCGATGCGCGCCGGCATGCCCCGATAGTATTTTTCTAGCGTTCACTGCGATCAGCGTAGCTGTTTATGGCTGTACCGATTCCGCACGCACAGGATCCACACGAAACGGTCAAAATTCCGTGAAATATCAATTTGGATTCAGGTTTTCACGCGCGGGGCCGAAATCCTAACAGACAAGCCTTATTAGCGCTGCCGCGTTATACGACTTGGGTCGCGTATGCCCGCTCACGAAATCGTGGTTGGATGCTGGCGGTCGTTTATTACAAGAAAAAGAATCCGGAGTGACAGCGTTATGAACAGCTTGCGCAGTGTGTCGATCAGCCGACGCTTGTGGCTCATCTTGATTGTGGCGGTGGTCATGTTGCTGACCTTGGGCGTGTTGATGCTCAAGCAGATCCACGACGATCTCTACCATGCCAAAGCCCAGAAAACCCAGCACGTCGTGCAGACCGCCAGCGGCCTGCTGACCTATTACCACGACCTCGAAACCGCCGGCACCCTGAGCAAAGAGGCTGCACAGAAACAGGCGCTGACGGCAATTCGCGGACTGCGTTACGACCAGAGCGATTACTTCTGGATCAACGACCTCACGCCCGTGATGGTCATGCACCCGACCAACCCGAAACTCGAAGGCCAGAACCTCTCAGCGATCCGTGACCCGGACGGCTTTGCGGTGTTCAACGAAATGGTCGCCATCGCCCGATCGAAAGGCGCGGGCATGGTCGACTACCGCTGGCCAAAACCGGGCGCCAGTGAGCCGGTGGCCAAGACGTCCTACGTCAAACTTTTCGAACCGTGGGGCTGGGTGCTCGGCTCCGGGGTTTACGTCGACGACGTTCAGGCGGAATTCCAGGGCCAAGTGATCAAGGCTACGGTCATCGGCCTGGTGATCGCCGTGATCATGGCGCTGTTGGTGATCCTCATCGCGCGCAGCATCGTCCGCCCATTGCAGGAAACCGTGAACGCCATGGCCAACATTGCCAGCGGTGAAAGCGACCTGACCCGCAGCCTCGATACCCATGGCAAAGATGAAGTCACTGAACTGGCGCATCACTTCAACGCCTTCACCGCCAAGCTGCGCCGGGTGATCGGTGATTTGCAGGTGTCGGCCAGCGCCTTGGGCCAGTCGTCCAGCGAACTGGGCAACGACGCCTCGCAGGCTCAGCAACGCAGCCAGCAGCAATCGCAGCAGATGGAACTGGTGGCCACGGCGATCAACGAAGTGACCTATGGCGTGCAGGACGTGGCAAAGAACGCCGAGCACGCCGCCGCCGAAATGCGCGATGCCGAAGCGCAGGCGCAACAGGGCCAGATCAACATCGATGGCAGCTTGCAGCAGATCGACAAACTGTCCGGCACTATCGATCAAGCGGTGGAAGTGATCCGCACCCTCGCCGCCGAAAGCACGCAGATCGGCAGCGTGCTGGAAGTGATTCGCTCGATTGCCGAACAGACCAACCTGCTCGCGCTTAATGCCGCGATTGAAGCGGCGCGGGCCGGTGAGCAAGGTCGCGGGTTTGCCGTGGTGGCGGATGAAGTACGCTTGTTGGCGCAACGTACGCAGAAGTCGACGGCGGAAATCCAGTCGATGATCGAGCGCCTGCAGAACCACTCCGAAGCCGCCGTAAAAGTGATCGGCGACAGCAGCAAGGCGTCGCAATTGACCATCGAACAAGCCGGGTTGGCCGGTGCGAGTCTGAATGCGATTGGCCAGGCATTGCGTAATCTCAATGGCCTGAACGCGTCGATTGCCAGTGCCACGTTGCAGCAGGCGCATGTGGTCGAGGACATTAATCAGAACGTCACTCAGGCGGCCGGCCTCTCGCACAGCACGGCGATCGCTGCCGAACAATCGAGTGCGGCCAGCCTGAAACTTGGCCAGTTGAGCGAACAACTCAACGCCCTCCTGCGCCAGTTCCGCGTCTGACCCGTGTAACTGTGGTGAGCCCACCCCTCACCCCGGCCCTCTCCCCGAGGAGAGGGGGTCGACCGAGGTGTCTCAAGCTATACGTCGACCTGAAAAATCGAGTCGATTATGGATTCAACGCAGAAAGATCAGGTCGGCGTATCTCGAACATCCAACTCGGTCAGTCCCCTCTCCCTACGGGCGGTCCGACGTTTCGGGAGGGTTAGGGTGAGGGGCTTTTGATCTACAGCGATCATCAGTACCTAGCCCAATGCAGTACAATCCGCCCCCTTCTTTCACTCCCCCAAGGAACCCCCATGTCCGGGCTTGAACTGTTTGCCGCCGCCCTCGGGGTGATCGCCGTGTGGCTGACGGTCAAACAGAATCCGTGGTGCTGGCCGATCGGTCTGGTCATGGTGTTGCTCTATAGCTGGATCTTCTTTGAAGTGAAGCTGTACTCGGACATGTTGCTGCAAGTGATTTACGCCGCGCTGCAAGTCTATGGCTGGTGGCAATGGACCCGCGCCGGGACGATGCATGACGGCCGCGAGGTCACTCGCCTCGATCGCCGCACTCTGTTGCTCGGCCTCAGCGTTGGCGCGGTCGGCAGTGTCTTGCTCGGCGCGGCCATGGCGCATTGGACCGACGCCGCGCAACCGTGGCTGGATGCGGCGCTGACCGGTTTCAGCCTGGTGGCGCAACTGTGGATGGCACAGAAACGCCTGCAATGCTGGGCGCTATGGTTCGTACTCGATGTGATTTTTGTCGGGTTGTTCATCTACAAAGGGCTGTACCTGACCGCTGCGCTGTACGGGCTATTCACCCTGCTGGCGGTGCAAGGCTATCGCGAATGGCGCGCCGACCCGGCGTTGCGCCCATGAAGGTCGTGGTCCTGACCGGCCCCGAATCCACTGGCAAGAGCTGGCTGGCGGCGGGCCTGCAACAACGCTTTGGCGGCTTGCGGGTGGATGAATACGTGCGTCGGTTTATCGAACTCAATCCCCGCGATACATGCCTGGCCGACATCCCTGATATCGCTCGGGGCCAGTTGCAATGGGAGGATGAGGCTCGGGCGCAACAGCCGTCACTGCTGATTCTCGACACCCATCTGCTGAGCAACATGCTGTGGAGCCAGACGCTGTTTGCTGACTGTCCGGACTGGCTGGAAACCGAGCTGTTGGCACGGCATTACGACCTGCACCTTCTTTTGTCCCCGGAACAGATCGACTGGACCGATGACGGTCAGCGCTGCCAACCGGATCTGGACGAGCGTCTGGCGTTTTACCAAGCCACGCAGAACTGGCTGGAAAACCACCACCAGCACTTTCAGGTCATCCAGGGCAATTGGGCCGAGCGCCAAGTGCAGGCCTTTGCCGCCGTCGAGCAATTACTGGTCGAATGACCCGGTCAACGGGTCACCTTCCCCGGCACTTTCCCCTGTTTTGGGGACAAAGTGTCCGATTCTGAAACACTCGTTGACGTGCAGAGTGCCCGTTTCAGCGCTGTTCATGGCTTTGTCATCCGAGTTGTTACGTGGTTGAAACACATCGTCGCAAACCCTTGTTCCAGAGCTTTGCTCAGCCAATAGACAGCTCGGCGCGGCCGTGGGTGTTTCAACGCTGAAACAGCTCGTGTTTCAGCTGCGCGTGTTTATTTGCCAACTCATTGAAATTCAAAAACTTTTAAAAAGCGGCACAGCTTTCGCTCTCTCCTTCACAACGCTGACTCGGGCCAGCCCACTGAAGAAGGAATTGCAGCCGTGGGGAATATCCAAAAAGGTTTGACCTGCCTTCTGCTGATCGGATCAGCAGCCAGCACTTTGATCAGTTTCAACGCGCAGGCAGAGGGCAATGGCGTGATCGTCCTTAATCGCGACGTACAGCCCATTCCCATCGGTCGCAGCGGCGGTAAAGACCCCTATCCAACCACCGTCAATGCCAACCCTTCAGCCCGCATCAATCAGGCGATGGCTAGCACTGAGCTCAATGACGGTGAGTTCGCCAGCGTAGCCAGTGGCTCTTCGATCCGCGGCAACATCAACACGCCGACGGCGAACCTGCCCGGCATGAACACCCTGACCAATCCCAACGGCCTGCCCGGCATGAGCAGCGGCCACGGCGGCGGCGCCGGCGGTTCCATCTCCAATACCGTCAACCGTGCCATGGGCGCAGGCCTTGCGCCGCTGACCCGCATGGCTGGAGGCCAATAAGATGAATCGTTCCCTGCTCCTGCTTGCCCTCTTCGGCTGCGCCAGTGCCATGGCGGCCGACCCCAGCTCAGTGAACAACGCGAACATTCAGGACACCGGCATTCAGTACCGCGGCAACTACAACGTGAATCAGGCCGCTGGCGACCAGATGCAACAGACCAATACCAAGGCGATCGCCATTGGCACCTCGGCCAGCGCCACCACCAATGTCCGCCAAACGATCGACACACCCGCCAATCCTTCGACGAATGCCAGCGCAACCATTGGCGGCAACGCTTTCAGCAATGGCAACGGCATCCTGGGTGTGAACCAGGGCGCCGGGGCCAACAACCAGATGGCCAACGTCACGCGCGTCAGCATCAGTGCTGGCCCGCAGAGCGTTGACGACAGTGCCCTTTCACAACAGAACGTGGCGCTTTTACCGAGCTCAGGAGCAACTGGTACCTCACCCGGCAGTCGCCAGGTCACGACAAGTGATCAGGCCTTCACCGGCAGCCGCGGGGTAATCCAGGTGAACCAGAGTGCCGGGGTGGGGAACCGAATGGCTAACACCCTGAGCATCCGGGTCGCTGACTGACCCAAACAACAAAAAGCAGTGCAATTAGAAAGTACCAACACTTAACCAACTAATAAGCACGATGGAGAAACACCATGAAACCTACAATGGCTCTCAAACCACTGGTTTTCGCACTTGCAGCAGTGATGGCAATCGCAGCACAGGCAGGCGGTCGTGATGACGATCATGGTAACGGGCACGGCAACGGTCATGGCAACCATGAACCAAAAGGCCCTACCCTGGAACAACTTCTGCAAATCGGCGCCGGCGCTGGTGCTGCCGTACTCGACACGCAGAACAGCGATGGCAACCTGGTGGGCAACCAAGGCACCAAAAATGATGCCTCCGTTCGCGACTCGGCCAATGGCACCAACGGCAACGTCGGCATGAACAACACCGCCGGCGATGGCAACCAACAAGACAACGCCGCTGCTCTGGCAACTGCCGACGAAAGCTTCATCTTCGGCACTGCCGTGTCCGTTTCCAGCGCGACTCAAGTCAACAACAACAACGCGGTTGCCAACTACTCGACAACCAACAATGCCAACCTCAACAACGTGGGTAACGGCGGTTCCGGCAACATCGGTGTGAACAACAGTGCCGGCAACTTCAACCAACAGAAAAACAACCTGGCCATTGCTGTATCCGGTGGTCGTGTAGCTAACGCCGCTGCCGCTGCCAACCAAAGCTCCACTGGGTTGACTGTGTCCAACAACGGCACTCAAACCTACAAAACCGATACTCTGAGAGGCACCTTCACCGCTGCTGGCGCATTCGTGGCAGCTGGCAAAGCGACCATCGAAGGCGACAAAGGCCATGGTGGTGGCGGTTATGGCGACAACGACCGTGGTCATGGCGGCAACGGCGGCAGCAAAGATCAGAAAGCGACCTTTGAAGCTGTCGGCATCTTCGGTCTCGCCGGTGTTACCACGCAACAAGTGCTGACCCCAGACGGCTGGAAAAACCCTGTGACCAACAACGCAAACATCTCTAACGTTGGTAACAACTTCTCCGGCAACGCTGGTTACAACAACGCCGCCGGTGTTGGTAACCAACAAAGCAACTCGCTGTCCATCGCTGCAGGTTGCAAAGCCTGCCTGTAATCGCGATCGAAACGAAAGCCCCGGAAACGGGGCTTTTCCTCAGTCCGCAAAGGCGTATCGATCATGCGTAAGACTGCCCTCCTCGCTCTGCTTTGCGTCTGTGGCCTGACTCAGGCCGGCCAGATGCCCGTGGCTGCCCTGCCGGGTGGCACGCTTGTCTACAAGAACGTGCAAAGCATTCGTGAGCGCAAGTTTGCCGACATCGTCGAACAGAAAACCGATTTCAGCTGCGGCGCTGCTGCACTGGCAACGGTATTACGCCAGGCCTATTGGCTCGACGTCGATGAGGAGCACATCATAAAAGGCATGCTGGTCAACGCTGACCAGGACCTTGTTCGTACTCAAGGGTTTTCCATGCTGGACATGAAGCGCTACATAGAAAGCATCGGCATGCGCGCCAGGGGCTACAAGATTCCGCCGGAAAAACTCGACGCTGTAACAATTCCGGTGGTGGTACTGATGGAAATTCGCGGCTACAAGCATTTCGTCGTGTTGCAGCGTTCGGACAAGGATTGGGTTTACATCGGAGACCCGGTTCTCGGCCATAAACGCTACAAACATGATGACTTTGTCAAAGGTTGGAACGGCATTGTCTTCGCCATCGTCGGTCCCGGATATGACAAGGCCAACGCCTTGCGCAGCCCTCCGGTACCACTGACCGCCAAGAACAAGCTGGATGGCTTCAACCCGGTCAAAGATGCTGAATTGATGGACTTCGGGTTCATACAGAGCGACTTCTTTTAATCGCCGATTATAAAGAATGGGGCTGGATGTCCCGGGAGCAGCAAATGAAAACCTCATACTGGCTGGCCGCCGCCTGCCTGGCAGCGAGCGCGTCAGGCTATGCCAATGCAGGATTCAAACCTATAGAAATACAAGACAAGGAGTTGTCCGAACTACGGGGTCGTTATGTCATGCCGGGGCGGATTATCAGCTTCGGCATTGTCATGAGCAGTACCTGGCGCAACGCCAGTGGCGATTTGATCGGGGCATCGACCTCGATGCAACTTCAGGCAGCAACGGTAAAACCTGAATTCTATGTTCAAACCATCAAGGAACACGGCAACGGCGGCACCCTGTCAGCGGGTAATGGCACGATCACCGGTGGCGCCGGCCTTGATAGCAGCCAAGGCGTGACACAAAGCGTGCGTGCCGCTGGCGACAGCAACACGGCCTACAACAACGTCGCCATCAACGTCAAAGAAGCCAATCAGGCACCAGCACTGGCTCCCGCCCAAGGGCAGGCCCTGATGGCCGGCCAGACAATCGGCGGCAGCAATGCGGCGGGCAGCGTCGCCGTCTCGGCAAACGGAGGCGGTGTACAAATGGCCATCCAGGCCGCCGGCAATCAGGGCACCGCCCTGCAACAAGTCGCCCAGGGCGGTTTGCTGCAGAACACCCGCCTGCTGGGCAGTGCCAACGTGGTCAATAACATGACTCAACTCAACGTAGTCCTGAACAATAACGGCATGAGCGCCGGCGCACTGGATTGCAACCTGACCCAACTCAGGGCACTACGCACTATTGGATATTGAACTACGCTGAGTCTCGATCATTGGGCTTAAAGGGACGGCTTATTCATGTATCGATCAGTATCACTGCGTGCCGCTGTTTGTTTGAGCACTCTTCTACCTGCAGCCATGCTGCAAGCGGCACCGGACGCCGATGTAGAAGTTCTGAAACAAGAGCTTCTGGAGCTGAAGCAACGTTACGAAGTACAACAAAAAGCCCTGGCGATACTCGAACAACGGGTTCGCCAGGTCGAAGACCAACCGGCGGCGCCGCAACCTAAACGGTTGGCCAAGTCGCCGTCGGATATGAAAGGCAATCCAAAAGTGGCCACCGGCACCGGGGCCGCAGCAGCGTCGGGGGGCGCAGCAGGTGGCAGTGGCGCTTCCTACGGGCAATCGCTGGCAGATGATTCGCAACCGGCACAAAGTGTGTCCAACCTGTACGACGAAGCCAGCGGCTTCTTCGGCGGTGGCAAATTCAGCGTCGAAACCGGTATCACCTACTCGCGCTACGACACCCGTCAGTTGATCCTCAACGGCTTTCTGGCACTGGACTCGATCTTTCTCGGCAATATCAACCTTGACCGAATCAAGGCTGACACCTGGACCCTTGACCTCACGGGCCGCTACAACTTCGACAACCGCTGGCAGTTCGATTTGAACGTGCCGGTGGTCTACCGCAGTTCGACGTATCAGTCGGGTGGCGGTAACGGCGGTGCGTCAAACGTCACCACAGAACAGGACGTCGATCGCGACCCAACCATTGGCGACGTCAACTTCGGCATTGCTTACAAGTTCCTCGACGAGTCGGTCAATACGCCGGATGCGGTAGTCACCTTGCGGGTCAAGGCGCCAACCGGCAAGGATCCGTTCGGGATCAAACTGCGCCAGACCGACGCCAACTCCAACCTGTTCGTGCCGGACACTTTGCCAACGGGCAACGGCGTCTGGTCCGTCACCCCAGGCATCTCGCTGGTCAAGACGTTCGACCCGGCTGTGCTGTTCGGCAGCCTGTCCTACACCCACAACCTGGAGGAATCGTTTGACGATATCAGCTCGACGGTCAACCAGAAAAACCCGGGCAAGGTAAAAATCGGCGACAGCTTCCAGATCGGCGCCGGTATTGCGTTTGCGCTGAACGAGAAGATGAGTATGTCGTTCTCGATGTCTGACCTGGTGCAGCGTAAAAGCAAGCTGAAACAGGATGGCGGGGATTGGCAATCGGTGGTCTCCAGTGATGCCAACGCCGGTTACTTCAACGTCGGCATGACCATTGCGGCCACCGACAACCTGACCATTGTTCCGAACCTGTCGATCGGTCTGACCGACGATGCCCCGGACTTTTCCTTCAGCCTGAAATTCCCGTACTACTTCTAAGCAAAAGCAAAAGATCGCAGCCTTCGGCAGCTCCTACATCGGATTCATGTAATCCCTGTAGGAGCTGCCGAAGGCTGCGATCTTTTGATCTTCAGCCAGCTAGCGGATCTGATGCTTGTGCAGCAAACGGTAAAACGTCGGCCGGGACACGCCAAGGACCTTGGCCGCAACACTGAGATTATCGCTGTGCCGGTTCAACACATCGCACAGTGCCTGGCGCTCGGCACGGGTCTTGTAATCTTCCAGCGTGCCCATCGGTGTGGCGATCGAATGCTGACTGATCAGCCCGAGGTCACGGGCCTCGATCTGCCGACCCTCGGCCAGCACCAGTCCGCGCCGTACACGGTTGGCCAGTTCACGGACGTTACCCGGCCAGTCATGCTTGCCCATGGCAATCAGCGCGTCTTCGCTAAAGCTGCGTGGACGGCGGCCGGTTTCATGACTGTAGAAGTGGGAAAAGTGGTTGGCCAGCATCGAGAGATCACCATGGCGTTCACGCAACGGCGCGGTGACCACCTGCAGCACGTTGAGCCGGTAATACAGGTCTTCGCGAAAACGTTTCTTCTCGATGGCCGCTTCAAGGTCGACGTGAGTCGCCGCCAGCACACGCACATCCACCGGGATCGGCTGGCTGCCGCCGACGCGTTCGATGTGTTTTTCCTGCAAGAAGCGCAGCAGATTGGCCTGCAGTTCAAGGGGCAAATCACCGATCTCATCGAGAAACAGCGTACCGCCATTGGCCGCCTCAATACGCCCGACCTTGCGCTGATGCGCGCCGGTAAACGCGCCTTTCTCGTGGCCGAACAGCTCGGACTGAATCAAATGCTCGGGAATCGCCCCGCAATTGATCGCCACAAATGGTTTGCTGTGACGCTGGGATTGCCGATGAAGCGTGCGCGCGACCAGTTCTTTGCCGGTACCGCTTTCGCCGCGGATCAGCACCGGCGATTCGGTCGGTGCCAGTTTGCTGAGCAATTTGCGCAATTCGCGGATCGGCTTGCTGTCACCGAGCAGTTCATGTTCGGGTTGATCGACGTGAATCGTGCCCTGCCCGCGCAAGCGCGCCATGCCGAATGCCCGGCCAAGGGTGACCTGCACCCGCGACACGTCGAACGGCAAGGTGTGGAAATCGAAAAACCATTCACAGACGAAGTCACCGACGTTCTGTAAACGCAGGACTTCCTGATTGAGCACGGCGATCCATTCAGTGCCGCTGCGACTGATCAGCTCCTTGACCGCCTCGGGGCGTTCAAGATGAAACGGCTGTAATCGCAACAAGCCGACATCACAACTGCGGTCGGCGGCATTTTCCAGGGTGCAACTGTCAACATCCCAACCTACGGCGCGTAATCCGGGCAATAAGCGGTGGCAGTCGTCGCACGGATCGACCACCAATAAACGTCGTAACGCAGGCGCTTCGCTCATGACTGTTCCTTGGCGCCAAATTATTAGAAATGATTGTAAAAACAGTCATTTGGCAGACCCGACTGTAACATTAGCAAGATTTTGACAGCGCCTTGTATCGATTGCTTATAGGTGTACAAGCAAACGCGTTATAAGAAACCAGGTTGTTAGTTAGCTATCGACTAAATTGCTGTTTCAACCTTTCAGTGAGCTTTCAAAAGCTGCCCACAAAGCAACACCATGAAAGAAAGTTGAAATTTCTTTGTTTCATGTGTGACCTGCCTACCGGTTCGGTGCATCAGTACAAGTACCAGCCGAACGGTAAGCCCAACCGACGGCACATCATTTGATTGGGCACGACAGAGAGAAAACCCCCATGACCGCCCCGCTCCGTATCAACGAAGCTCTTTTGATTGCCAACCACGCGTTCAAACCTTTCCAGTGCGTGGCCTGGGCGCCACAAGACGGAAATGGCGAGCTCAGCCTGACCGTGATCGACCGGACCAACTCGCACATCGGTCGCAAACAGATCCCGAGCAGCGCCTACTCTGATCCGGCGCAACTCGAGCAACTGTTGGAGCAGGCTCGCGCTGAACTCAGCGAAGAAGGTTACAGCCTGCAATCCTGGTCGATGCCACACTAACAGCCGGGCGATGCGGATGACGCTCAGGTCATCCGCCCTACTCTGTTAGTTCTAATCTTTTTAACTCTCCGTACTTTTACACAACTATTTGCAACTTATTCAGGCGTAACTGCTTGGCCGGCTTGCTATTGGTTCAAAAAGACACTGTTCTGGCACAGTGCGACCGTCCACCTGTTAGTTCTTACAGTTGTACTTCTCCCGGTTCAGGGATTGAATGTTTCGCTCATGCAGTTACCCGCCCGGTTCCCGGTACCAGGTCAACTCGCAAGGAGATGCGTGCATGTCCACTCTGAACACTTTTGCGCTGCCGGCGCTATCGACTTCGTTATTGAGTCGAGCCGGTCAACTCGACAGAACATTTGCCGCTACCGGCGTCGCTCAAGTTTATTTCGCGGGCAGTGTGTCCAGCCTGACCGAGGACATCGCCCTCGATTCGCACGGGCGGGTGCTGGTCGCAGCTAAGGTCGGCGTCGCCACCGGTAGCCGATTCGGCCTGGCACGGATGCTTGCCGATGGCTCGGCCGATCTGACCTTTGGCGATCAAGGCAGCGTGATCGAAACCTTTGCCCCGGGCTTTGAAGCCACGGCCGGTAAAGTCCGGGTACTCCCCGACGGACGCATCCTGCTCGCCGGCCTGCATTATGAAAACGCTCATCGCACCTTGCCGGCTCTGGCCATGTTTGACGCACAGGGCAAGCCGGATCTGCGCTTCGGTGACAACGGTCGTCAGCTAGTGCGCCTGCCCGGCGACTTGTCCATGGGCAGCCGTGATGCCTGGCTACCGCCGGGCGTCCCGGGTGCTGAAGCCTGCGACTTTGTAGTCCAGGACGACGGCCATATTCTGCTGATCGCCAATCACCATTTCGAACTCGCCGACCATGCCGGCATGCTGATTCGCCTCAAGCCCGACGGCAGCCTCGATGAAACCTTCAACGGCCGCGGCTTCGTGATGATTCGCCACTTGCTGCTCAACACCTGGCTCAGCAGCCTGCTGTTGCAAGAGGATGGGCGAATTGTAGTGGCCGGCTCCATCGACTTTCCACAGGAGGGTCTGTTGGCGCGCTACCTGCCCGATGGTCGCCTCGACGAGCGTTTTGCCGTGGACGGATTCATGGCGTTCAAGGCTCACGGGCAAAGCGCTCAGGTCAGTCAGGTCCTGGAATCGGCCGATGCACTGCATTGTTTCGGCAGCAGTCGCGACCCGATCCGGTGCATGGCGTACAGCCTGCACACCAACGGTCGACCGAACCTGCACCATCACGGCGTGCAACCACAGTTGCTGGAAATCGGCCCGAGCGGCTGCCAATGGAGCGCCGCCCAGCGCATGGCGGACGGCCGCATCATCGCGGTCGGTGCAACCATTGGCGGATTCGAAGCAGATTTTATTGTTGCTCGTTACCAGCGGGACGGCGGCCTGGATCACAGCTTCGGTGACGGCAAAGGCTGGCTGCGCACACGTCTGGGGCGCAGTCTCGACACGGCCAACTCGCTGGCCGTGCAAGCGGACAATGCCATCCTCGTCGGCGGTTATTCATTGGATGGCAACTACCGAGCCATGGTGGCGCGTTACCTGAACCATTGAAAAACACGCACTGTACTTGATCTTCCGCAACGCATCCGGCAACTTGCGCGCTTCTAAAGACAAGGAGCAGCCGATGTCCGGTTCAATGGCCCAGGCGTTCGCGCAAAATTTTCTCGGGCACTCGCCACGCTGGTACAAGGCGACCATCGTCGGTTTCCTCATCCTCAACGCCGTCGTGCTGTTCAGCGTCGGCCCGGTCGCGGCCGGCTGGTTGCTGGTGATCGAATTCATCTTCACCCTGGCGATGGCGCTCAAGTGCTATCCGCTGATGCCCGGCGGTTTGTTGTTGATCGAAGCGCTGCTGCTGAAGATGACCACCCCGCAAGCGCTTTACGATGAACTGGTGCACAACTTCCCGGTGATCCTGCTGCTGATGTTCATGGTAGCCGGTATCTACTTCATGAAAGATCTGTTGCTGTTTCTGTTCTCGCGCCTGCTGTTGGGCGTGCGTTCAAAAGCGATACTGGCCTTGCTGTTCTGCTTTCTTTCCGCGTTTCTGTCGGCGTTTCTCGATGCCTTGACGGTGACCGCAGTGATCATCAGTGCGGCGGTCGGTTTCTATTCCGTTTATCACCGTGTCGCGTCGGGCAACGATCCGCGCCAGGACAGTGAGTTTGCTGACGACCGGAACCTGCCAAAACTTCACCATGACGATCTGGAACAATTCCGCGCGTTCTTGCGCAGCCTGTTGATGCACGGCGCGGTCGGTACGGCGCTGGGCGGTGTCTGCACACTGGTGGGCGAACCACAAAACCTGCTGATCGGCCACGAAATGGGCTGGCACTTCGCCGAGTTCTTCCTGAAAGTCGCGCCGGTGTCGATACCGGTGCTGGCCGCGGGTCTGGTCACCTGCGTGTTGCTGGAGAAACTGCGCTGGTTCGGCTACGGCACCCTGCTGCCGGACAATGTTCGCGCCGTGCTGGCCAATTACGCCGCCGAAGACAACGCCGAGCGCACGGCGCGCCAACGCGCAGCCCTGCTGGTGCAAGGCGCGGCGGCACTGATCCTGATCGGCTGCCTGGCCTTTCATATCGCTGAAGTCGGCCTGATCGGCTTGATGGTGATTGTGTTGATCACCGCGTTTACCGGCATCACCGACGAACATCGTCTGGGCAGCGCATTCAAGGACGCCATGCCGTTCACGGCGTTGCTGGTGGTGTTTTTTGCGGTGGTTGCGGTGATTCACGATCAACAGCTGTTTGCGCCGTTGATCGAGTGGGTACTGGCCCTGCCGGTCGAGCAACAACCGGGCATGCTGTTCATTGCCAACGGTCTGCTGTCGGCGATCAGTGACAACGTGTTTGTCGCCACGATCTACATCACCGAAGTGAAACAGGCGTTCCTCGCCGGCCACATGAGCCGCGAGCATTTCGAGACATTGGCGATCGCGATCAATACCGGTACCAATCTGCCGAGCGTGGCGACGCCGAATGGTCAGGCTGCATTCCTGTTTCTGCTGACCTCGGCGATTGCACCGCTGGTACGCCTGTCGTACGGGCGGATGGTGTGGATGGCGTTGCCTTACACCTTTGTGATGGGGCTGCTGGGCTGGTACGCGGTGAGCTACTGGCTCTAACCAACACTGAATAAACCCGTGGGAGCGAGCCTGCTCGCGAAGAGGGAATGTCAGACAACGGATTCGTTGAATGACACTCCGCTTTCGCGAGCAGGCTCGCTCCCACATTGGTTTTGGGGTGGGGTCAGCGAGGGAGGATGTATTTCTCGATCGCTTGCGCCACGCCGTCTTCAGTGTTCGGCGCAGTGACCACGTCGGCTTGGCGCTTTACCGCGTCCTCCGCCTGGGCCATGGCTATCGAAAAGCCTGCACAATGGAACATCGCCGGGTCGTTGCCGCCATCGCCGATGGCAGCTGTCTGCTCTAATGGAATACCGAGATGTTCGGCCAGCGTCGCCAGCGCGGTGCCTTTGTTGGCTTCCAGCGCGGTCACGTCAAGATAAACAGGTTGTGAACGCGATACCTGCGCCATGCCGTTGACCTTGGCCAGCAGTTGCGCCTCCAGTTCGATCAACAGCTCAGTGTTGTTACTGGTCGCGACGATCTTGTCGATGCGCTCAAGATACGGCTCGAAACTCTCCACTACCACCGGCGGATAGCCGAGGCCATGCTGCTCGCGCGGTACCATCGGCCCGTGAGGATCCTTGAGCAGCCAGTCGCCGCCGCTGAACACCCAGATTTCCACATCCGGTTGATCGGCGAACGTGGCCAGCGCAATCAGCGCGGTGCTGGCCGGCAGGTAATGCGCGACCAAAAGACTGCCGTCAGGATTGACGATAGTGCCGCCATTGAACGCCGCCGTCGGCAGATCAACACCCAAGGCTTCGATCTGCTGCAACATGGCTTTCGGCGGTCGACCGGTGGCGAGGCTGAACAGCACGCCAGCCTCACGCAGCGAACGCACTGTTTCGATGGTGCGCTGGCTCAGCGTGTGATCGGGCAGCAGCAGCGTGCCGTCCATGTCACTGAGCAGAAAACGGATGGGTTGTTGCGGAAAGTCACTCATCCGAGGCCATGCCAGACGCGGCCATCGCGAGTCAGCAGGTCTTCAGCAGCCTGCGGGCCGTTCTCACCAGCGGCGTAGGTCTGCACACTTGCATCCTGCTGCCAGGCATCAAGGAACGGCTGTACCGCGCGCCAGCCGTTCTCGATGTTGTCAGCACGCTGGAACAGCGTCTGATCGCCGGTCAGGCAGTCATAGATCAGGGTTTCGTACCCGGTCGACGGCTGCATCTCGAAAAAGTCTTTGTAAGCAAAACCCAGCTCGATGTTGGCCATGTTCAACGCCGGCCCCGGCCGTTTGGCCAGCAGGTCGAACCACATGCCTTCGTTGGGCTGGATCTGGATGCGCAGGTAAGTCGGCTGTAATTCGTCGACTTCGGTGTCACGGAACTGCGCGTACGGCGCCGGTTTGAAGCAGATGACGATCTCGGTGTCGCGCACGCTCATGCGCTTGCCGGTGCGCAGGTAGAACGGCACGCCGACCCAGCGCCAGTTGTCGATCATCACCTTCAGCGCCACGTAGGTTTCGGTGTTGCTGTCAGGCGAGACGTTGGGCTCCTGGCGATAACCGCTCAGCGGCTTGCCGTCGACCTCACCGGCGCTGTACTGACCGCGCACCGAGTTGGCCCGCGCCTCTTCAGTGGTCCACGGACGAATTGCCCCCACAACCTTGGCCTTCTCGCCGCGCACCGCATCGGCGCCAAACGCGGCCGGCGGTTCCATGGCAACCATGGCCAGCAACTGGAACAGGTGATTGGGCACCATGTCACGCAGGGCGCCGGTGTGTTCGTAAAAACTGCCACGGGTTTCGACGCCGACGGTTTCGGCGGCGGTAATCTGCACGTGGTCGATGTAGTGATTGTTCCAGAAGGCTTCGAACAGGCTGTTGGAGAACCGGCTGACGAGAATGTTCTGCACGGTTTCCTTGCCCAGATAATGGTCGATCCGATAGATCTGCTTCTCGGACATCACCTTGAGCAAACAGGCGTTCAACGCTTCGGCGGTTTGCAGATCGGAGCCGAACGGCTTCTCGATCACCACCCTTCTGAACGCTTCGGGAGTTTCTTCGAGCAATTTGGCCGCGCCGAGACGGCGCACCACTTCACTGAAGAAACGCGGCGCGGTGGCCAGGTAGAACACCGCATTGCCGGTGCCGCTGTCGGCGATTTTCGCCGCCAGCGCGGAATAAGTGCTGTCGTCCAGGAAGTCGCCCTGGACGTAGCTGATACCTTTGGCGAGCTTGGCCCACAAGGCCGGATCAAGCATCTGATCGCCCTTGCCGACCTTCGCCGCCACTTCGGTGCGGATGAAATCTTCGAGCTTCTGCGCGAAGGCTTCATCGGTAATGGCGTTGTGGTCAACGCCGACGATCCGCAGATTGTCGTCAAGCAAGCCGTCGCGACTGAGGTTGTACAGCGCCGGCATCAGCAAGCGCTTGACCAGGTCGCCGTGGGCACCGAACAAAAACAGCGTGGTCGGTGGTGCGGGTTCTGCCTTGGATTTTCTGCGGATCGTATGGGTCATTTCTTCGGTGTCTCCACGTGGCCGCCGAAGCCGAAGCGCTGGGCCGAAAGAATCTTGTCGCCAAAGGTGCCCTGACCGCGCGAGCGGTAGCGCGAGAACAGCGAGTTCGACAGCACCGGTACCGGCACCGCTTGTTCCATGGCCGCTTCGATGGTCCATTGACCTTCACCGCTGTCGGCAACCGAACCGGAGAAGCCGTCGAGCTTCGGATCGCTGGCCAGTGCATCGGCGGTCAGGTCGAGCAACCACGACGACACCACGCTGCCACGGCGCCACACTTCAGCGATGTCGGCCACATTGAGGTCGAAACGCTGATCTTCCGGCAGGCGCTCACTGGACTTGGTCTTGAGGATGTCGAAGCCCTCGGCGAACGCGGCCATCATGCCGTACTCGATACCGTTGTGAATCATCTTCACGAAGTGCCCGGCACCGGCGGGACCGGCGTGGATGTAGCCGTGTTCGGCGCGGTGGTCGTCGGACTTGCGATCCTTGGTGCGCGGGATATCACCCATGCCCGGCGCCAGAGCAGCGAACAGCGGGTCGAGGCGCTGCACGGTTTCGGCGTCACCGCCGATCATCATGCAATAGCCACGTTCCAGGCCCCAGACGCCGCCGGAGGTACCGACGTCGATGTAGTGCAGGCCTTTCTCGGCCAGAGTTTTGGCCCGGCGGATGTCATCCTTATAGTTGGTGTTGCCGCCGTCGATGATGGTATCGCCGGCTTCGAGCAAAGTGCTCAGGGTGTTGATGGTGTCTTCGGTCGGCGCGCCGGCCGGCAACATGACCCAGACCGCACGCGGTTTGGCCAGGCCGGCAACCATTGCCGGCAAGTCGGCGACGCCGGTGGAGCCCTCGGCGACCAGGTTCTCGATGAAAGCGGTATTGCGGTCGTAAACAACGGTGGTGTGACCGTTGAGCATCAGACGTCGCGCAATATTGCCGCCCATGCGGCCCAGTCCAATAATCCCGAGTTGCATGTGCTGATGCTCCTTACTACAAATAA
>Ga0209070_100407_pt1 | contig 30299 bp, 28 predicted proteins | sample SynthPrep_5_END__FD_187205 | JGI IMG/M metagenome (GOLD analysis project Ga0209070, IMG submission 187205) | Synthetic microbial communities from Ohio, USA - SynthPrep_5_END_DS10_MetaG (SPAdes) (version 2) | ecosystem: Engineered > Bioreactor > Aerobic > Activated sludge | place: USA: Ohio... | reverse complement strand
CCTGATAATTAAACAGCACCAGCTTGGGGCCAGTACTTTGCTCTAAGCCACAGCCATATACCCACATATAACAGGTGCTTTTTTCAACGTCTAATACATTAACTGTGGTTTCATCTGCCCACAGCACGGGCTGTTTCAGAAGCTCAGCTTTCATTAACGCCAGTAACGGTTTCAGTTTCTCTGCACAGCTTATCAGCCAGCGGCTCATCGTTTGACGGCTAAGCTCAATGCCTGCCTGATTAAACAACTGCTCCTGACGGTACAGCGGTAAGCCATAGTGCATTTTGCTGCTGATGATTTGGGCAAGCAGACTCGGTGTGGTCATGCTCTTAGGGATAACCGCCGGTGGCACATCGGCAACCTTAATGTCGACCTTCGTGCCATTGGTCTCACACTGCCGGCAGCTGTATTTGAGCCGCACGTTTCTAAGCACCCGGATTTGTGCTGGCACGAACTCGATTTGCTCACTGACTTCTTCGCCCATTTGATGCAGCGCATGGCCGCAGCAGGTACAAGTTTTATCGTCAATGTCATGGATAACATCAACGCGCGGCAGCTCAGGGGCAATCCGTGGGCGGCGTGGCTTAGCAGCTTTCTTAGCGCTCTCGGTCGTCTGAGTATCTGGCTCTGTCGCTACTGACTCGTCTTCAATAAGCTGTTCGGCCTCATTTAACACCTCGCCTTCACCTTCATAGGTTTCACTGCTGGGGCTAAATTTCTGGTACTTCTTCAGGTTGTAACGCTCCAGCAACTGCTGCAACTTGTCCGACAGCTGCTGGTTAACCCGCTCTAATTTGGCGATGCGTTTATCTTTTTGCGCCAGTTTGCGCTCAAGCTTTTGCGTCTGCTCAAGCAGCATTTTCTTGAGCAGTGCAACATCATCAGGTAAGGATTGAGGTGTCTTTTTCATGGCCGCTATTATAACGGCCAATTTAGCTAAGTGCTTGGTAAGATTTAGATTGTTTTGGATGCGATCATAAGGATTTATAGCCGACCGGCATATCAACCCTCACTCTGGTAATGCAGTGGCTGATGCGCGGTGATTTTTTGAATATCGACACCTTGTAACAGCCAATGCCACTGCTGTTCGCTAATTGACAGGATTTTGCCTGGCATCTGCCGTGGCCAGCGGAACTTGTCTTTTTCAAGTCGCTTGTACCACAAGCAAAACCCGGTGCTATCCCAGTACAGCACTTTTAACCGGGTACGCTGCTGATTACAAAACACAAACAGTGCGCCGCTAAATGGCGAGAGCTGCATCTCTTGCTCGACTAGCAAGGATAAGCCATTAATGGATTTACGAAAGTCGACTGGCTGTTTATGCAAATAGACCTTGGGCACATCGAGGAACATTTTCATGGTCAGAGCGCTCTTAGCAAGGCCGCTAACCACAGCGCATCGGTGCCGGCTGGAAACTGCAATTCCACATCACGCTTGCGTAGCAAAATGGATTGATTCAGCTGCAGCCCCTGTGGCGTCAGCTCAACAAAGCCACTGCCATCATCCTGAAACGCCAACAACTGACGCTTGCGATAACTAAAATATGTAGGAATGATGCCCTGACGTTTTGCAAATTCAGTTTGGGTGAGGCCACTTTGGGCTTGTTCGGCAAACAAGGCCAGCCATTGTTCTTTGGTGCGGTGCATGATGATTACCCTGGCAGTTGATAATGGCAGACAGGGTAAAGTTGATCAGTTAGGATTGGAATGTGTGGTTGGCGTTACGCTTACCTTGCGCTCGGTTACTTTTTGCATAATAGCACTCAGTTCCGTGTCTGAACGGCGGTTCCAATCAACAATTTCTGTGATATGCCGAAAGCAGCCAAGACACACTTTGGCGTTATCTAGTTTACAGCTGGCAACGCAGGGCGATTCAATCATTGCTGATGCTTTTCCGATACACTAAGCAGGCCGGTTAAGGGGAACCGGCCTGCAATACCATTAACTTTTATCCACTAACACAGCGATAGCACCATCACCGGTGACATTACAGGCGGTGCCAAAGCTATCTTGTGCCATATACAAAGCTATCATCAGTGCAATAGCGCCTTCGCCAAAGCCCAGCATAGTGCCGAGTAAACCCACCGCCGACATAACGGCGCCACCAGGTACACCCGGTGCGGCTAACATCACCACACCCAAGGTTAAAATAAAGGGTAGCATAGTGAACAACGACGGGATGTCCAGATTATTCTTCATCATCATTACGGCCACGGCACAGCTCACAATAGTAATAGTAGAGCCGGCTAAATGAGTAGTGGCGCAAAGCGGTACGGTAAAGTTTGCTACATCCTCTTTTACACCATTGTTTTTAGTGGCTTGCAGTGATACCGGAATGGTAGCCGCGCTCGACATCGTTCCCAGCGCTGTAAAGTAGGCTGGCAGCATATTCTTAATCAGGTTAAGCGGTGATTTACCGGCTTTAATGCCTGCCAGAATAAACAAAGCGATAATCCATAACCAATGCAGTACCAGCGCCATGACCAGCACTATGCCAAAGGTTTGCAGCGTAACAAATACCGTACCCGCCGCCGCCATTTGTGCAAAGACGCCAGCGATATACAGCGGCAATAGTGGAATAATGATTTTAGTAAGCAGGAGCTGAATAATATCCCGCCCCTGATCCGACAACTGTTTAAGTGAGTTAGCGCCAGTGCTGGCAATGCCTAAACCAAAAATAAACGCCAGTGCTAAAGCGGTCATCACATTAAATACTGGCGGAATATTCATTTCGATGTAAGGTGTTAAATTAATGCCCTGAGTACTGGCTAAATCCGCAGCAGCAGGGGCAAGCATCGGGATCACCACAGCGGCTACTAAAAAAGCAAAGGTGCCTGCTGCGATAGTAGAAAGGTAAGCTATACCCAGAGTGCGGCCCAATAATTTGCTGGAATTACGCGGTAAGGCAGCGATGCCGCTGGTTATAAAAAATAAAATTAACAAGGGAATAGTAAAGAACAGTAATTGACCGAACAGGGCTTTAAAAGTAATTAAAATTTGCGTAAGCCAGTGAGGCGCATAAAGCCCCATCATTATGCCCAGCAAAATACCGGCAATTAATTTTAGGATTAATAACATAGCATCTTCTCATTATTATCAATAGCTTGCTAACTTGAAATCGCAGCAGTGTTGTGGACCTTCAAGTTGTTTGCATACAAAAGCGAAACGCCAGTGTGAGATACTGGCGCAGAATAGCGTTAAGCGATGCCAGCATACCACAAGTTACTTTCGATAACTTGTAGTCGCTGGTTTAGCCAGTTTATCAGCCTAACTACCAAACAGTAAACGAACAACCGTTGAGGTAAACACGCTGTAGCTATAGCCAACCACACCGCCAACACTGGCACCCAAAACCATGCCTTTGGCAAAACCGATGTTTAAAATACGCTTACCTAACAACGGTTTTGCCATTGCTGCGGGCATGAGGGGTTTAAATAGTAATACTAAACAGAGCAGAGTTAACAGCCCCATAAGTGTGCTCGCCAGCAGCGTGCTCTTTAATAGAGCAGACAGCATTAGCAGTAGGATGGCCGCTGGCAATAACATACTAAGGCGCTTGGGTAAGGTTAATTCTGCTAACCAGGCCGCATTTTCTGGTTCTTGCAGTACTTTTGATTCAGGCTGACTGTAAAGTTGCAAAGTGTGTTGTGCCAGCATTTTACCGCCGCGAAGAAAGGTTACATTCAGCGTGCTATCCAGCGTAACTGATAGTTGGATCCGTACATGTGTGTGCTCGTCTAAATTCAGCAGATATTCGCTTTTCATTGCTGTCCAATTTAAACGGTTGTGTTTCTGCTCACCGTTTATCAGGATAATTTCACGACCGGTTAAGCCGTTATAGTTAACCGTAATTTCAAATTGCTCAATTTGTTCGGTTACGCTGTAATTAAAGTTCATCTGCTAGCTCCTGCTCAGCATCATCATCTGTAAAGTGGTAAGCCAAAATGTCACCCGGTTGACAGTTAAGTGCCCGGCAAATTGCGTTAAGGGTGCTAAAGCGAATGGCCTTAGCACGACCACTGCGCAATACACTGAGGTTTTGTGGCGTAATGCCTATCTGCTCTGCCAACTCGTTCGACTTCATTTTGCGAATTGCCAGCATCACATCTAAATTAATGGTTATGGCCATAGTGGCGCCTGATCCTTAGGTTAGATAGTGAGGTTTTGTTCGTCTTCCAACTGGGCACTCAGTTTTAGCAAGCCCACGACAAAAGGCAGTAACAAACCTAGCCCCAGTAGCGGCAGGTTTAAATAAGCCAATAGATTGAGTAGATGTATGGCTTCGCCCCAATACAGCAGTAGGCTACAAAGCAAAACGGCAGGAAACACGGCTGCAGCCAGGCAAACTGATGCTAATTGCTGCCAGCTTTTGCGGCTACTAACCTGAAATAACTGTCCTTTTGCCGCGCTCTGTAATAGCGGTTGAATGCGTAAGCCGATTAACCAAGCCGTAAATAACTGGCTGAACCACAGTACCCGCTGCTGGGCTTTTAACAGGTTTTCTGGATGTGTTAACAAGTCCGGCAAAATGGCGAACAAATGCACTGCGGATAACAGCGCCAGCCCCCAAATAAGAAAGCGGCTTCGATGGTATAAGTGGTTAGCATAGTGTTGTAATAACATAAAAGCTCCATGCGTTATGAATTGTTGTATTTATAACCATGAAAAGTTCGAATTGCAATTATTTTTTATCGATAAACAGTAACTAATTATTGCTAAATGTTTCTGGCGGGATCGGCAAAGCATCTTGCGAGAGACAAGATGCTTTAGTTGGTATTTGGGGCTTTTTTGGTAAAGCGGAGGGCAGAATCTGGCTACAGCTGGAATTAACGGATTATTTCTGCATGGGGCAGATGCTGGTTAAGCCAGGCTTTTGCTGCAGGTAATTGTGCTACTGGAAAGCGCATAGCCGCTGAGCGGTAAATATTAAAAGGAAAATCAATAAAAGCGTGCTCGTTATCCAATTTATCCAACACCACTTGTTTAATCTCTGCCACTTTGAGCTGGCGTTGTTTCACGTGGAGCATGTCTTGCTCTATTTTAAGTTGCTTAAGCACATCGGGTACAAATTCTTGCTGGTACTGTTTTGTAGGAGGAAGCCCTAAGAGCAGGCTTTGGATAATACCATTACATGCGATAATGGCATAAAGCACTTCTCCCGAATAGATAAACCAGAGTAAAGCCAGCAAGCACAAAGTAGCCAACAGTAGTCGACAGGGATGTTTACGGCTGTAATCAGTTATTTTGGCTGACAAGGTAGTAACAAGGTTAGTCATTATTTGCCTCATCCAATAGTTTTGTTAACGCTAATAATACAGTTTGCTTTGATAGTTGCAACTGTTTTGCTGCAAGCGTTAACTGAGATAATTGCGGTAACAACTGTTGCAATCTGACTTGTTCGCTTGGCGCCAACACGGTTTGCTGGGCAATGGTCATAGGTTTACCGCGCTGGCGCGCTAATACGCCTTCGGCTTCCAGTAAGCTGTAAGCTTTGGAAATGGTCATGGGGTTTACTGCATATTGTGCGGCGAGCTCACGTACCGATGGCAGTTCATCACCGGCTTTAAGCTGACCACCGGCCACCATCCGTTTTATTTGCTCGGTAAGTTGGCGGTAAATAGGCTCGCCACTATTAGGGTTTATACTAAACATAGCGCGCCCTTATTTGTGCTAGCTGTTTACTCATAACCCTGTCCTTATCTGCTGTGGTTTAAGCACTTTTAACTTGGTCCAGTCCTGAGTTTGACTGGATCTTCTTACCTTTTTACGTAACTGTAAGGTTGAACCCACCAGCAAGGCTGCTGCTAAAATTAAATAGCCTGGTTGTTGCCAACATAGAGTTAGTGTCGTGACGGCTAGGATATTCAGGGCAACTAAGGCACCACCAGACCAAAAAACACTGACGTTAATTAAGCGCCAACTCAGATATAAGCTAAACAGCATCAATGAAGGCCACAGTAAAATCATGGCGATAGCGGTTTTGCTGGGCAGTAACCAGCTGATTAGCGGGGCGATAACCAAAGCTGCAACAAACAGCTCTTTTAGTGCGTGTCGCTCTAATATAAAGAACAATTGCTGACGATTGCTTGCCAGTTGCAGCCAGGCACGGCGTACCCGCCGGAACATATTGGCTAATTGATCAGTAAGCAAAAAGCCAGGAAATAAGACGAAAATGGCCCGTAAAAAGGATTGCTCTGGCATAGCGCCATAGTTAAAAAATACCGACCAAATCAGCATAAAACCGGGTAAATACCAGCAATAGGCTACACAGCGCAGAACCCGTGCTTGCCAGCTGTCGCCTTGGCCTAATAATAAGCTACCGCTTAGTGTTGCCGGTTTACGGGTAAATTGCAGCAACCAATTCGCTGCAGGATTACAGTTAGCTACTCGGGTAAGAGTTTTACCTTTAACAGGTTTTAACCAAGTAAACCAAAACCAGCCTAGCAACAGCATATTAATGACAGCGAGTATCGCGATGGGGTTGATAGGATGTTGTACGGGTAGCATATCCAGTACCTTACTGGCAAACAACACCACTAACAGGGCACTATTAAGTAGTAAAGGGCGTAAATTACCATATAGTAAACAGGGCAATATCAAGGCCGCGAAGGCCAGCATGCCAAACTGAAAACCCAGCCAAAAGCGTTGATCAGCCAGATACATTAAAGCACCACTAAGTAGGCCGATAAGCAGCGTCACCGCTAACAGCAGCAAGCGGGCGTGTTGCTTAAAGTAAGGCAGCAATAGCCAGCTACGCTTATGGCGCATTTGCATAAATTGCAGCGGGATACAAAAAATTAGCAGTACCAGGCAGCTTAATGGTACTACGACCAATTTGGGTTGCTCACTGAGTAAGCCCAACATACAGGCTGTTACTAGCAGTAGCCAAAGTACTTTAATGGGTAAACTGGGCCAAAGTAGTCTGCTGGCCAGGCTTAGCAAGGCATTCATGTATGTAACTCCAGAAAAATCTCTTCTAAATTAAGCAGTTCAAGCCGTATCTTCGCCTGCAATAGCTGCTCCAGCTCAACCAGTAAATCATCTCGCCAGTCCGTTACGGTAACAATAGCGCTTTTACCTTGGCGTAATTCACGCACACTATTTGTGATATTCAGTTTCTCTGGTAAGGCTTCGCTCGCTGTTATATGCAACCGCACCACACTTTCTTTGAGCGCATCTAATTCACCCTGCCAGTACAGTTGCTGGTTTTTCAGTAACCACACTTTATTGGCCACGCGCTCCATATCGGTAACAATATGAGATGAAAAAATAATGGCGGTTTGTTGGTCAACGGCAATATTAATGAGCTCAGTTAAAAATTGACGGCGGGCAATCGGATCTAAGCTTGCTACCGGTTCATCTAAAATAAGTAATTGCGGTTTATGACACAGCGCTAAAATAATCGACAATTTTTGCCGTTGGCCCACGGATAATTTGCTAATGCGGGTAAGCAGCGGGATCTCCCAGCTTAGGCAAAGCCTATCGCAAAGCGCTTGATCCCAATTCGGCTGAAAGCGGGCGAACATATGTAAATGTTCACGGGGGGTAAATTGTTCCAATAATTCATCTTGTTGTGGCACAAAACCAATTAGCTGTTTTTCTTTAGCGTCTATATCACTACTGAGTGCGCCAAACAGTCTTATTTCGCCTTGCTCTGGCAGGGAAAAACCAAGTATGGTCTCTAATAGCGTGGTTTTACCTGCGCCATTTTTCCCTAGCAAGGCAATAACATCGCCTTGCTGCACAGTAGCGTTAATCTGCTTTAGGATAGTTTTCTCATCGTATTTGCGGTGTAGCTGTGTTATCTCAAGAATGCTGGGCATATCTCTATCTCCTACTTGATCTGTATTAATGCACTAATACAGTTATGACGGAGACGCAAGAGTCATCTGCACAAAAATAAGGGCTACAACACAACATTATTGGTTTAGGTACCGGTTCATTCTAAAAATGCTGTTATGCTATTAAAGAAAGTAATGATTTATGCTCAAGTAACCTCAAGACATTCAGTCTGCGCTAAGCTTAAAAGGCTATTTTGTTAGGTTGGAAATTAGCAGGCAAGGGTGCCTGGTCATTTTACGGGATACGTTTATGCGGATAGTTGTTGGTTTGATATTAATGATACTGCTGGCCAGTTGCAGTCAATTGGGGCAGATGTCGGTATATTCTGTGTCTGAGTCGCAGTTAGAACAGATGCTTAGCAAACAAGTGCCGGAATTAACTCGGCAGGCGAATGTGGCCGGTATTCCGCTAAAAATGGCGGTAGATAGTATGGCGGTGCAAATTGGGCCTGAAAACAGCGATGTGATCCGCATTAATACCGCCGCCAGTGCCACGCTAAGTTTATTTGGTTTAACCTATCCCGCTAGCCTACAACTGCAGGTTGAAGGTGCTCCTTATTACGATGCTGAGCAAAAAGCCGTGTTTGTCCGTTCAGTGAAGCTGCTAAATTCGTCTGTTGAGGCTTCAGGTTATCGGGGCAATCTAACCCCCGTTAGTAACGAGCTGTTGCAGTTGGTTAATCAGTATCTGGCAACCAACCCGGTATATCGTTTAGATACCAGTAATCCTACGGTTAAGTTGCTGACTGCAATGCCTATTAATATGGCTGTGCAGCAAGGTAGAATAGCGTTTACTCCCGCAAATGCACGTTAAAATAAATTAGCATGAAAACAAGTTAGCGTTGTCACTTGCAGAACGGGCAACTAAGCTTAATACTTTTGTTATAGTTTGTTAGTTTAAAGAAGATGGCGTGCAGTATTTACAATGGGCATCATTAAGCAGTGTTTTATTACTGGTGCTACCATTGCTGGCGCTTGCCGACAATTTTGAACCAGCGCCAACCGCCAAACCTGTTTATAGCCGTTTTATTAGTTTAAGCTCTCCCGGTCGAACCTTGCCTGTGCCAACTACGATGACACAGGATGAAAATGGTTTTATCTGGTTAGGTACGCAACATGGGCTGTTTCGGCATGATGGCACCGACATTCTGGAATTTAAAGCCGATCCAAGCCGCACTAACAGCTTATCGGCTAGCTGGGTATCAGCGCTAGCTGTTGATCCAACTGGTTTGCTATGGGTAGGCACGCGATACGGCGGTTTAAATAAGTTTGATCCGGCAACTGAGCGATTTACCCGTTACGATTTACCGGCGACTTTGGGGGCACAATCTGCCGAGATTTCATCGTTACGTTTTGATGCAGCAGGGTTACTTTGGGTTGCCACTTATGGTGCCGGCTTATTTCGTTGGCAGAATAACCAACTCATATCCGAGCCGCTCCCTATTACACAAGATCCCATTGAACAACACTCTTTTGAACAAAACCCCTTTAAGCAAACCAATACTACCGTAAATTTTATCAATGATATTTATTTTGACGCCTCTGGTGCAACATGGCTATCGCTTGGCAATGCGCCTCTTCGAACGCTAGGGCAACAAAATGGCGGTGTTTTGTATCGGCCAGATGCAAACGCCGCTTGGCAGCGAATACCTATAGTTGCCGTAGACGGCTCGCCAGCTTCGGTTACCCGGATTCGGATGACTACCGATGGCCAGTTATGGGCAACCACCTATGGCCATGGGCTATACCGCTTTGAGCCTTCACAACAGCAGTTTGTGGTAGCTGAGCAGCCCGCCGCACTGCGCAATGCGTTACTTAGTGATATTTGGGTAGATGGCGAAGATGGGATATGGTTAAGTAGTTATAACTCAGATACCAGTGGCGGCCTGTGGCAATTTGACACGAATGGTCAATGGACACATTACCCGTTTAGCAGCGAATTTACTGAGGGTTTATCCAGAACGGATTTATTGTGTTTGTTTGCCGATCACCAGGGTACACTTTGGACCATAAGTCATGCCGGAGTTAGAGGTTTAAGCCGCTTTGCTAAAGCAATTAAAACGGTACCGCCAGGTGCTTTAAAAGCGGGCTTATTACCAGCACCAAATGTACTTGGCGTGGATGCCATCTCAGCAAACCAAGTATGGCTGGCAAATAGAGATGGCGGAGTCGTACATTTTAATCCTATAACTGCCGAACTTAAACACTGGCCTATACCTGATTATTTACCAGCATTGAAATCGGTGCATGCCATCAGAAAGGATGCTAAGCAGCAACTATGGGTGGGTACTAATAGCGGCCTTTATCTATTAGACCCGCAGAAAAATAGCTGGCAGCTATTTAGTTTAACCGCGCAGGACGAGCCTTCTATCAACATAATTTATCTGGATCGACAACAAAATTTGTGGCTTGGTAGTCGCGGGCAAGGCTTGTTTATGTTAAATGCCAGTCGAGACCAAGTGCGTCATTTTCGGTCGCCACAACATAGCACGGCTTACCTGCGTTTTGGCGATGTTAATAATATTTTGGAAGATCACTTAGGGGCGATATGGATTGGTTCTACTGATCAAGGGGTAGCCCGTTTTGACCCGCTAGCAAATGAGTTTCAATACTGGTTACAACATGCTGGCAGTGAGCATGGTTTACAAATGAATGGAGTTCAACTAATTACCGAAGATGCTCAGCAGCAACTTTGGCTTAGAGCGGGGAATATTAATCACCGGGTTTTGTTTAATCCGCAATTATCAGCGCAAACCCAAGTGTTTAAACCGTACTTGCAGCAACAGGACGAAGACGAATTTTTGCAGCAAGCAGAAGTGTTTAGGCTGCTGTATCGACTGCATTGGTTGCCGGAGCAAGAAACCTATATTGAGTTAGATGAAGCATATGGCATGCAAAGTGTTACCTGGATTGGCGCCTGGGATATCGCGGGAAACGTGATTTATCGTGGTGGTGCCAAAGGCTTTGACTACTTTGACATTACCGAATTACCACGCAAAGTGGTGCTTAATCCGGTGCAACTTACCGGCCTCTCTCTTTTTAATCAACCTGTACGCCCTGGCAGTGATGCGTTACCGTTAGCACTGGCAAAGCAGCCTAAATTACAGCTTAATTATGATCAGGATATGTTTAGTTTGCGTTTTGCTTCCCCCGAGTTTAAGCAGCCGCAGCTGATTCAGTACCGTTACCGGTTAACGGGCTTTGACCGCGATTGGATCCAAAGCAGTGCACAAAGCCCGGTAGCAACTTATACGCGCTTACCGCCGGGCGCTTATCAGTTTGAGGTATCTGCCCGTTTACCTGGCGGTAAATGGTTGCCGGCAACCGTATTGCCATTGGATATTTTACCGCCATGGTGGCTAACCTGGTGGTTTCGCTTAGCAATGTTAGTTACCGTTATTGCGTTAGTTGCCGCGTTAATTTACTGGAAATTTCGCCATGAATACCAGATACGTCGTACCCTGGAGCTATTGGTGGCAGAACGTACCTCCCAGCTCGCAGAGCAAAATAAGGCGCTTGCTGTGTCTTACCAGCAATTACAACAAACCCAACAGCAACTGATTACGCAGGAAAAAATGGCCTCGCTTGGTGGCTTGGTGGCCGGCGTGGCACACGAAATTAATACGCCGTTGGGGGTTTGTGTCACGGCGACCAGCCATCTGCAAACGGAGCAACAGAATGTGGCAGCCGCCTTTGCCAATCGGACACTGCAGCAACGGCAATTTGAACGCTTTTTACAACATCTGGCCGATGGTTTAAAAATTTTACAGGTAAATACTCAGCGCGCTGCCGAGTTAGTTAATAGTTTTAAACAGGTTTCGGTAGACCAAAGCAGCGATTCATACCGGGATTTTGATTTATCCCAGTATCTGCATGACGTTATTTTATCGTTAAGCGCTCGTCTGAAAAAACAGCACTGCCAATTGCAGTTGGAATGCCCGCAAGGCCTAAGTATGTTTTCGGATCCAGGTGCTATAGCACAAATTATTACCAATTTGGTGATTAACGCTTTGCTGCATGGCTTAGAAAATCAACCCGACCCACAAATCAAAATAGAGGTTATAGCTGAAGAGAAGCATGTTGTTATCCGCTTTGCCGATAATGGCTGTGGTATGTCTGAGGAGCACTTACACCAATTATTTGAGCCGTTTTTCACCACTAAGCGCAATCAAGGCGGCAGCGGGTTGGGTGCTCATATTGTTTTTAATTTGGTCACAGTAAGATTGCATGGCGAAATAACGGTGAGTAGTAAGCTGGGGCAAGGTTTGCAATATGTATTTCGCTTACCGCGCGTTATTACGAAAACAAGTGCCGATATTTCGTAATTACGGGCCTTAAAAAATCGGGGAGCCGAAGCTCCCCGTCAATGCAGGACAAATTTCACAACGACCAGAAAAATCCGTTTCCGAGCCTAGACCCAATCTCACTCCGTTGACGTTGTTTACTATACACACCTTTTTATTAAATGCAAATAGTTATCATTAACTATTTTCTTTGGCGATTTCTGTAGTATCTCTGCTTGCAAAACAAACAAAACCCTATAAAATATCTTTCGTTTCGAAACTAAAGTGGAAGAAATGAATAAGCGTAATACCCAGCAACGCCGACATCTGATTGTGGCACAGTTACAGCAGTATGGTGAAATCTCCGTAGAGCAACTGGCGGGCCAATTTCAAACTTCAGAAGTGACTATTCGTAAAGATTTAACCGCGTTAGAAGCCGCTGGGTTACTATTGCGCCGTTATGGTGGCGCGGTGCCTGTACCACAGGATTTTGTTTCAGATAGCAGTTTAGAAAAAGTTTCAGTGCGAAAGTTAGCGATTGCCAAAGCTGCCGCAGCGCTAATTAAAGATCATTATCGTATTATTATTGATAGTGGCCGTACTACCGCAGCCTTATTGCCAGAACTCGCAGGCAAGCGTGGTTTAGTGGTTATGACTAACTCGCTGGCCATCGCCAATGCCTTGCGCGAATTAGAGAATGAGCCCACTTTATTAATGACTGGTGGCACTTGGGATCCGCAATCTGAGGCTTTTCAAGGCCAACTGGCCGAACAAATGTTACGCAACTATGATTTTGATCAATTGTTTATTGGTGCCGATGGTATCGACTTAACGCGGGGTACCACCACCTATAATGAACTCTACAGCCTAAGCCGGGTTATGGCAGAAGTATCGCGCGAAGTTATCGTGTTGCTTGAGTCCGATAAGTTGGGGCGAAAAATTCATAATCTGGAGCTGCCTTGGTCCATGATTAAAGTGTTGGTTACCGATACCGGGCTATCTGAAGCCGCAGCATTACAAATAGAGCAGCAAGGTGTGAGCGTGATCCGGGTTCAGGCCTGATTAACCTACTTTGTTTAAATTAAATACATCATTTCAGTTAATTGGAGTAACACTATGTGTGGCATTGTTGGTGCGGTAGCACAAAGGGATGTGGTAGATATTTTAGTAGAAGGTTTACGCCGTTTAGAATACCGCGGCTATGATTCTGCCGGTGTGGCGGTCGTGAACAGTTCGGGCGAATTGCAGCGGTTACGCCGTTTAGGCAAAGTAAAAGAACTGGCCGACGCCGTCGCAGCACAGCCAGTCACCGGTGGCACCGGTGTGGCCCACACACGTTGGGCCACACATGGCGAACCGAGCGAGCGTAACGCCCACCCGCATGTATCCAGCAAGATTACCGTAGTACATAACGGCATTATCGAAAACCATAGCCCGTTGCGTGACGCTTTAAAAGCGCAAGGTTATGTATTTACTTCTGATACCGACACCGAAGTTATTGCCCATTTAGTTGAGCAAGAACTGAAAAGTGCAGGCTCGCTGTTAGCGGCGGTACAAAAAACGGTGAAACAACTGCACGGTGCTTATGGCACGGTTTTGCTAGATAAGACCGACCCAAGTCGGGTTGTCGTTGCCCGCTCGGGTAGCCCGCTGGTAATAGGTTTGGGGATTGGCGAAAACTTTATTGCCTCTGATCAATTAGCATTATTACCGGTAACCCGCCGTTTTATCTTTTTAGAAGAAGGTGATGTCGCTGAGATTACCCGCCACAGCGTGCGTATTTTCGATAAAGATGGCAACGCCATTGAGCGTGAAGTGCACGAGTCAAACGTCAGCTATGATGCAGGTGATAAAGGCCAATACCGCCACTTTATGCTAAAAGAAATTTACGAGCAGCCGAATGCCATCAATAATACATTAGAGGGCCGCTTAAGCAGCGACAGTGTGCTGGATGAAACCTTTGGGAATGGTGCGGCTGAATTATTTAAGCAGGTTAAGCACGTACAAATTGTAGCCTGCGGTACCAGTTACCATTCGGGTATGGTTGCGCGCTACTGGTTAGAAGCATTGGCAGGAATATCGTGTAACGTGGAAATCGCCTCAGAATTCCGCTACCGCAAATCTTTTGTACAGCCAAACAGCTTACTGGTTAGCATTTCACAATCAGGCGAAACGGCTGATACGCTGGCGGCTTTACGCCTAGCTAAAGAAGCCGGTTATTTAGGCAGTTTAACGATTTGTAACGTGGCGGGTTCATCGCTAGTACGTGAATCTGATTTAGCCTTTATGACCCGCGCTGGTGCAGAAATCGGTGTGGCTTCCACCAAAGCCTTTACCACGCAGCTCGTGGGTTTGGCTATGCTAACGTTGGCTATTGGTAAGTACAACGGTTTAGCCTCTGAGAAACAACGTGAGTTGACGGTCGCATTAAAAAGCTTACCAGCCAAACTGGAGGAAACTCTGGCGCTGGCACCGCAAATTGAAGCTCTGGCCGAAGAATTTGCCGACAAACATCATTCACTGTTTTTAGGTCGTGGTGATCAATACCCCATTGCCATGGAAGGGGCATTAAAGCTCAAAGAAATTTCTTATATTCATGCCGAAGCTTATGCTGCGGGCGAGTTAAAACACGGCCCGCTGGCGCTAATCGATGCGCAAATGCCAATTATTGTGGTCGCCCCCAATAACGACTTACTGGAAAAGCTAAAATCCAACGTTGAAGAAGTGCGCGCCCGCGGCGGTATTTTATATGTATTTGCCGATACCGATGCTCAGTTTAAATCCGACGCCACCATGCGGGTTATCAATGTGCCTCACACCCATGAATGGTTAGCCCCGGTGATCTACACTATCCCACTGCAGCTGCTAAGCTACTATGTGGCCATTATTAAAGGTACTGATGTTGATCAGCCTCGTAATCTCGCTAAAAGCGTTACAGTAGAATAATCTGTTTGAAGACTGTCTAGTACACTGTAGCTGAACAATAAAGATTGAAACTAATCAATAAAGTTTAAAACTTTTAAAATCCGGTTAAACTGACTAAAAGTTGACCGGATTTTTTTATGGGTAAATCAAAGTACACTCTTACTGAAACGCAAATCAATAAACGTATTAAAGAGGGGCGGGGTGCAGGACAGCTTTCAAACTACAAGCCGTGGTTGTATGTGAATGAAGTCCCATCTGAAGGTCGTTCACAAAGAGTTTTTTCTCATCTTACTGGGCGAGTTCATCATGTCTTATCTGATCTTGAATTGCAGTCTTTCTTATATAAAGAAGCTGACTACCTGTTGACGGTTAAAGGCAACCAAGGGCAGTTGCATGATGCAGTAAAACAAGTCTTTGCGGGTAAAGCGCACAAAGACACTGCAGCGCAGTCACTGGAAAAGAACCGTGGGCGCTTGGAGTACCGAGAATTCCAGGTATGTGATGCCAGTGAATTACCGGAAAAACTCAAAGCTGCGTGGCCTGCGCTGACAACCTTGGGCATGGCAACCACCTATCGGGTGGAAAAGAACAAGCGAGCAGTATTAGAACAGCGTTATTTTATTAGCTCAGCAGCGCTTAGTGCAGAGCGGCTATCCAGCGCAGTGCGAGAGCATTGGAGTATCGAAAACCAGTTACACTGGGTGTTGGATGTGAGTTTAGGTGAGGATGCGTGCCAGATATATCGTGGTAATGCAGCGACTAATCTTGCCACGATGCGACACTTTGGTTTGAATATGTTACGCGCTGAGAAGCGAAAAATGAGTATCAGAAGAAAGCAGCGTCAGGCATTGATGAATGAGGCTTATTTGGATGCAGTGCTTGAAGCTGGCATGAATGTGGTTGTTAAATGATCACTCGTAATCTCACCCTGGCGTAACCCATAAACGAATTATGACGAATTAAAAGCAGGAATTAACAAATGACCCAATTACAACAAAGCGCTGCACAACAACGTGCCGAACTTCAACGCCAAATATGGGCGATTGCCAACGATGTAAGAGGCTCAGTGGATGGTTGGGATTTTAAACAATATGTACTGGGTACGCTGTTCTACCGTTTTATCAGTGAAAACTTTGTCAACTACATCACAGGCGGCGACGAGAGTGTTAACTATGCTGCCATGTCTGACGATGATGAAAACATCAAGTTTGCTAAAGAAGATGCCATTAAAACCAAAGGCTATTTTCTTTACCCTAGCCAGTTGTTCAGCAATGTGGCGGCTAATGCACACAAAAACGAAAATTTAAATACTGATTTGGCCGCTATTTTTGCTGCAATCGAAAACTCAGCCAACGGCTATGATTCAGAAAAAGACATCAAAGGCTTATTTGCGGATTTTGATACCACCAGTAATCGTCTGGGTAATACGGTAGAGGCAAAAAACAAACGCCTAGCAGCAGTGTTAAAAGGCGTGGCAGGTTTAACTTTCGGTAACTTCGAAGACAATCAAATTGACTTATTCGGTGATGCTTACGAGTTCCTGATTTCAAACTATGCCGCCAATGCGGGTAAATCCGGTGGCGAATTTTTTACCCCTCAGCACGTTTCAAAATTGATCGCGCAGCTGGCCATGCACGGCCAAACCAGTGTCAATAAAATTAGCTGCCTCTTGTATGGCTTGAGTTTTAAGTTTGTAAACTTTTTATATAACTGAGTCATATTTACAGCTTGAGCTTTATTAACTGCGCTATACCCCATAAAAAGAGTACTATTCACTATAGCAGCAAGACTTGCGCCAATCTGATATGAACCAAGCTACTTAAGCACGCAATGAAAACGTTTCGAAATAACAGCTGACATTGATTAAAAAAATAAAAACAAATAATACTGCTTGACCTGTGTCTAAGACATAGGTTTAAGCTGGTGGTGTCAGCGTAGATAATGAGGGTGCAATATGAATGTCTCAGAATTAGCAACAGAGTTGAAGACGACTGCTGATACAGTACGGTATTACACGCGGTTAGGCTTACTTAGCTCCAACAAAGCAAGTAATGGCTATCGGTTTTATTCAGCAAAACAGCAATCTCGATTAAAATTCATATTAAGCGCTCGGCAACTAGGTTTTGCCGTAGAGGATATTACTGTAATTTTGCAAGAAGCAGATGACGGCAAAACAGCATGCCCTGCTGTTAGAGAAATAATAAAGCAACGTTTAGCCGAAACAGAGAAGCGATTTCAGCAAATGCTTGAACTGAGAGATAAAATGCAAGCAGCACTGGCACAGTGGGAAAAAATTGCAGATAAATCGCCAACGCCTCATATGGTGTGTCACTTAATAGAGCAATTTGGCATGTCTGATAATGGAGGAACAAAAAATGAACAAGAATAATAAAGATGTAACCGCTGCAACATCATGTTGTAGCAAAGCCAAACAACAAACTCAGAATGATAATAATGAATCAGCGGTATTGGCATCTGAACATTCTGCCAACCAAAATACGCTGCAACTTATAATAGAAGGCGCTGGATGCGCGAGTTGTGTTGGTAAGATTGAAGGCGCCTTAAATACGATACCGGGTGTCAAAACGGCAGAAATGAATTTTGCTGATAGAACCGTTATGGTGTCGGGTAATGCAGCAGCAGAATTGTTAATAAAAGCGATTGAATCAGCAGGTTATAATGCCAAGCTTATGAATCAAGGTTCAGAAAGTGAAGCCCTTGATGAGAAAGAACAGGCAGACTTAGCTTATTATAAAAAGCTAATGCGCCACACTTATATCGCGCTAGCTTTAGGTATTCCACTAATGGCATACGGCCTAATGGGCGGTGCAATGACCGTGGAAACCAACGCTGAGCGTATTACGTGGTTAATTATTGGTATTTTAACCTTTGGCGTGATGTATTTCTCGGGCAGACACTTTTTTGTCGGCGCCTGGCAAAGCTTTAAAAATCACTCCGCCAATATGGATACATTAATTGCATTAGGAACGGGAACAGCTTGGTTATACTCAATGGTTGTTGTATTTGCACCCGAATCCGTTCCGTTGATGGCAAGGCACGTTTACTTTGAAGCAACTGCCATGATTATTGGTTTAATTGATCTGGGCTTAGCACTAGAAGTGAAAGCCAGAGGAAAAACCTCAGAAGCAATTAAACGCTTAATTGGTTTGCAAGCAAAAATGGCAACCGTGATCCGTGACGACAAAGAAGTCAAAATTGCCATTGAACAGGTGCTGAAAAGTGACATCGTCAAAGTAAGGCCTGGTGAGCAAATACCGGTTGATGGTGTGGTGACCGAGGGCACTACGTCGGTTGATGAGTCGATGTTAACGGGTGAACCAATGCCGGTTACCAAAAAACAAGATGATAAAGTGGTTGGCGGAACATTAAATAAGTCCGGCACCATTAATTTTAGAGCTAGTCATGTAGGTAAAGATACGGCTTTAGCGCATATTATTAATATGGTTAAGCGCGCGCAAAACTCTAAGCCACCAATAGGGCGGTTAGCAGACGTTATTTCAGCTTACTTTGTGCCAGTGGTGATGATCATTTCGATTGTAAGTGCCTTGGTTTGGTTGAATTTCGGCCCCGATCCTGCAGTCGCTTTTGCCATGGTATCAGCAACAACAGTATTAATCATTGCTTGCCCTTGTGCGCTGGGCTTAGCTACGCCAATGTCAGTTATGGTGGGGGTTGGTAAAGCGGCCGAAGCGGGGGTGCTTATCCGTAACGGTGAAGTATTACAAACGGCTTCTAAGATTACGACCATGATATTAGATAAAACAGGCACTATTACCGAAGGCGCACCGAAAGTAACGGATATTATGCTAGCAAATGCCATGACTGAAAAACAGATACTGCAATTGGCAGCAAGTATGGAAAGTGGCTCTGAACATCCGTTGGCGGAAGCTATCGTTGAAAGTGCCCTCGAAAAAGATATTGAGTTACTAAAAGTTGAAAACTTCAAGGCGTTAGTGGGGCGAGGCATTGAAGCAAATTGCCAAGATAAAAGCTTATTGTTTGGTAATGAAAAGTTAATGCATGAAAAAGGCATAGATATAACAAGCTTTGTTCATAAAGCCCAAGCTTTAGCGAAAGAAGCCAAAACGCCGATGTATTTTAGCATAGATGGTGTGCTAGCTGCGATAATTGCCGTTTCTGACCCTATTAAAGCCGATTCAATTTCTGCTATTAAACGGCTGCAAAACAATAATATTCGGGTGATCATGCTAACGGGTGATAACCGAGAAACGGCGGCCGCGGTTGCAAAAAAGGCTGGCATAACCGAGTTTGTGGCCGAGGTTTTACCTGAAGAAAAAGCCGATAAAGTAAAAGAGCTGCAAATGGCGGGTGAAATTGTAGGTATGACCGGCGATGGCATTAATGATGCCCCTGCATTGGCACAGGCTAACGTCGGTTTTGCCATCGGTACAGGCACAGATGTCGCGATAGAAAGTGCAGATATTACGTTAATGCGAGGATCTTTACATGGTTTAGCTGATGCTATCGCCGTAAGTAAAGCCACTTTACGTAATATCAAACAGAACTTATTTGGTGCCTTTATCTATAACGCTGCAGGAGTGCCTTTTGCAGCCGGTATCTTATATCCATTTTTTGGTATTTTATTAAGCCCAGTTATAGCGGGTGCGGCAATGGCGTTTTCATCGCTCACTGTGGTATCAAATGCGAATCGACTGCGCTTATTTAAAGCTAAAGATCACTAAGGAAACTCATTATGATAATTATTAACGTAATAGGGATCAGCCTAATATTTTTAATCATCTGGTGGTTTTGGTTATATAAACCCAATACGACAGTGGTTACAGACAAAGAGCTACTTATTGTGGTCAAAGACGGTGTTTACACGCCGTCGGTAATAGAGGTGCAAGCGGGCAGTCCATTAACCCTGAAGTTTAATAGAAAAGATGCGTCACCTTGTACAGAAACAGTATTAATACCAGCGCTAGAGATTAGTGCCAGCCTTAAATTAAACGACATTACCAGCGTGCCTGTGCCAGCTTTGGCCGTGGGAAAATATGAGTTTCACTGCCAAATGCAGATGTATCGTGGCGTGATAAATGTGGTCTAAGTTCATACCCCTGCATAAATAAGTTACAGCAGCTAATGCTAAATAGCTGATCCTAATTGTGATACACCTGCTTCAATCCATGCTTGCCGCCCGGAAACGGTGCGGCAGTGTCCATAAAGTAGTGAACCTGCTCCAGTAAATCATCCATGTTTTTGCACTGATGATTCCGGGTTATCGTCTCGTGCAGAGCATGCCACAGTTTTTCAATTTTGTTATGCCATGGGCTATAAACCGGCAAGAACAGTAACTTGAACTTTGGGTTGTCGCTCAGCCACTTCTGGGTTTTCTTGCTCTTGTGGATGATGTAATTATCCACGATTAACCGAATGCTCTTAGCCCGACGATACTGACCTTTAAGCTTTTCCAGCAATTCAATAAATAAGTCACTGGTCTTGCGCTCGCCACCTACATAAACGATTTGCCCTGTCTGGCCGTGTAATGCTCCCGCCAGATAATGTTTCTTGTTCTGTCCTGGTGTTGCTACCTTACGCTGCTCGCCACGACGCCCCCAATCTGCACCGATTTTAGGATTCAGATGGATATCCACTTCATCCTGGTAAAACACCGGGTGGTCAACACTGTTATCTGCCAGCGCCTCCCGGATAGCCGCCAGTTTCTCCTTTTTATCCGGGTCTTGGATATAAAGCGTTGGCGCAGCTCGCCGCCAGACAATTCCTGCTTTGGGCAACCAGCGTCTGATTGTTGAGCTGTGGATCTGAATGTTATATAACTTGTTCAGTAACAGCGCAAACAACTCTGTACTCCAGCGTGAACGCTGATATCCAAGCGTCCTTGGCGTGTACTTCAGCAAAATTTTCAGCACGCCACAGATAAAATCCCGATTCTGCCTAGCGGGTCGACCAACGCCTTTCGTTTTTAGACCATCAACACCGGCAACGTCATACCATTTCAACCAGCGGTTAAGCGATGACCGACCCGCTTGCAGTAAGCTCGCAACCTCTGACTTGGTTTTACCTTTCAACACCAGCAAGACGGCATTCGCACGGCGGCAAAGGTCTCTATCTCGTGTTTTATGAATAATCTTCTTCAATCGGCGGGTTTGTGCGCCGTATAAAAATGCTATCCTGTTCATACTCAATGCGTTTGTGGGTTTGGTTTGTTTGGCGACTGATCTGATCGCGCAAACCGCATTGAGTTCCCTTACCTGAGTGATCTACTATTTGGCACAGTTATTTAGTGGGTGCAGGTTCCGGCATGGCACCTTTAAAAGCTTTGGTTGAAGAGCAGTTGTTTATACAAAACCGTAATTCAATTGATAAAACCATTGCCAAGCCAGCCAGAGAGATCCATTTCTTTTATGGCGCACGAAATGAAAATGATATTGTTTATGTTGATTACTTTTATGAACTCGCTAAACAATACCCACATTTTTACTATTACCCAGTGTTGTCACGACCAGACAAAGATTGGTTAGGTGCGACCGGCTATGCCCAACATGTGCTGGCATTAAATTGGCAAAATATCGTTGCGCAAGGTGATCCTGAGTTCTACTTATGCGGGCCCAAAGGGTTGATGGATGACACCATAAGGTTACTTAGAGATAAAGGGGTGCCTGAATCTGATATCGCTTTTGATGTCTTTAGCTAATTAAATAAGCCCTGCGCAATTAACATTGCGCAGGGTTTTATCAGGGGTTTATCAGGGGTTTATAGTTATGTCATGCGTAGTGTAATGACAAAACGTGTGAGATTTTGATCTGAGGTCACGGTGATATCACCGTCATGTGCTTCGATAATCGCTTTAGTAATAGCTAGCCCTAAACCTGCACCATCACTGTGGCGTTGTCTTGATTGATCGGCGCGATAAAAACGTTCAAATAAATACGGCAAATGCTCGGCAGATATTGCAGGGCCTGGGTTTTCGACACTGATACAAAGCGTGTTAGCAGCATGCTGATAGCTGTTAACCACAATGCTGTGGCCAGAAGCGGTGTGTCGTATCGCATTTGATAACAAATTAGTTAAAGCATGCCTTAGTAAAGAGCGATCGGCATTGATGACGCTAGGCTGACCGGAAAAAGCAAGTTTGACTCCTGCTTCTTCTGCTAAAGCTTCAAAAAACTCGAATATGGCCGAGATTTCATCGGCAATATTTAAAGGCTGTTTGTTCGGGGTAATTAAACCATTTTTACTTTTGGCTAGCCACAGCATATCGCTAACCATCTTGCTAAGCCGTTCTTGCTCTTCTAAATTTGAAAATAACACGTTTTGGTATTCTTCTGCGGTGCGAGGCCGGGATAAACTGACTTGGGTTTGGGTAATAATATTAGTCAGAGGGGTGCGAATTTCGTGAGCAATGTCGGCACTAAAATGCGATAACTTAGTAAAGCCATCCTCTAAGCGGTTTAGCATGTGGTTGAATGACTGCACCATGTGAGCTAACTCAGAAGGTACTTCGTTGGTGTTTAATCTAATGTCGAGTTTGCTGGTTTGAATATCGCGCATATTGTCACTTAGTCCCCTAAGTGGCGCTAAACCTTGATGCACAGCAACCCAAGCTGCTAATAAAGTAAGGAGGCAGGAACCGAGTAAAATGATCCAAAGACTTTGACCGAGTTGTTGTAAAAAGTGAATATGAAAGTCCATATCAATGGCTGCAATTAACCGGTAGTTATCGTTTGCAGTAGCGATGTTCAGAGCAATACCCCGATAGGCCTTATCTTGATATTGCCAGTGTTGAATATTTTCAACTTTAAATGTATCTATGGATTTATCAGCATCTGTAAGTTGGCTTAAATCAAAATTAGCATTGTTATAAATAATTTGCTGCTGGGAATTGTTTATCTGGTAATACACGCCATGATGTCCGGCAACAGCTTGGGATAATGATTGAGCTAAAACTTGCGGATCTGTAGACTCTTTTAGGATAACTTGCTGAACAGAGTGAACAATAACGCCTAGTTCATCGGCGTCTTGTTCGATAAAGTGATGCTCTATAGAGCCAATTAGGAGTTGCCTAACAACCAGCAAACTAACGGCAATAGTGACAACGACAGACAGCACTACTCTAAGGGTCAAGGACAGTGGTCGTTTAGTGTTATGCTTCATCCGTTTGCTCATTTTCTAATTTATAGCCCATGCCGCGCACGGTATGGATTAGTTTAGGCGTAAAATTATCATCTACTTTAGCCCGTAACCTTCTTATTGCGACATCAATAACATTGGTGTCACTATCAAAGTTCATATCCCATACCTGTGAGGCGATTAACGATCTGGGTAAGACTTCGCCGCTGCGGCGCATTAAAAGTTCTAGTAAAGAGAATTCTTTATGGCTTAAGGCAATTTTGACTCCGCTACGCATGACTCTTCTTTTGGGAATATCTAATTGTAAATCGGCCACCTGAAGCAAATCTGGCGTGGCGATGGTTTGGCCGCGACGTATTAGGCTGCGTACCCGAGCTAACACTTCTGAGAAAGCAAAGGGTTTAATTAAGTAATCATCCGCGCCTAATTCTAAGCCTTTAACTCTGTCATCAACGCTATCGCGAGCGGATAAAAATAATACTGGTGTCAGGTTATTGCGTTCGCGAATGGATTGCACTATCCGCCAGCCATTTACATCAGGCAACATCACATCTAGCACAATTAAATCAAATACTTCGGTCATGGCAAGGTGATGACCATCTAAACCATTTCTGACTAGCGAAACTTGAAAACCTGCTTCAGTAAGGCCTTGTTTTAAATAATCACCCGTTTTGATCTCATCTTCCACAATCAGTAATCGCATAGCCTTTCCTGTAAATAAGGGTTACTGATAGCTTGCAATAAACAGACTGTCAGCTAGATGACAACAAGATTACAATTTTGTAATGCCAGAGTCATGTTGCTGACAGTTATAAATAGCTAAGATAGATGAAATAAATAAGCTCAAGGGTTATATAAATGGATGATAACAAGTTCAAATTACCAGCTTCTATCTCGCGGCGCCGCTTTGTCCAAGGGCTTGCCATCGGAGGCGTTATAGCGAGTTTCCCGCATGTTGTTCGCGCCGGTAGCTCTTTTAAAGACAATGCCGCGACAGGTTCTGCACCAGAATTAAGCGGCAAAGTTATCGAGCTAACTATTGCTGAGTCCTTAGTCAATTTTACCGGTGTAGTACGTACAGCAACCACCATTAATGGCTCTATTCCGGCACCAACGCTGCGCTTACGCGAAGGCGATGAGGTGACGATTAAAGTGACCAATACCTTATCGGTGCCTAGCTCTATTCACTGGCATGGCATTATTTTACCTTATCAAATGGATGGGGTACCAGGCTTAAGCTTTAAGGGCATTATGCCCGGTGAAACCTTTGTCTATAAGTTTAAACTGCAGCAAAGCGGTACTTACTGGTATCACTCTCATAGTGGCTTCCAAGAAATGACTGGCATGTACGGTGCACTAATCATCGAGCCTAGAGAGCAAGATATCATCGTTGCTGATAGGGAGTATGTGGTACAGCTTTCAGACTGGACCGATGATGACCCGATGAAAGTATTTAGTAAACTAAAAGTGCAAGGTGATATCTACAATTATAATCAACCAACAGTACGAGATTTTTTCCGAGACCTGTCAGAAAAAGGGCTTAGTTCAGCATTATCAAAACGTAAAATGTGGCAAGAAATGCGCATGAGCCCGACAGACTTGGGAGATTTGTCAAGCGCTGTACTAACCTACTTATTTAACGGCAGCACACCGCTGGCCAATTGGCGAGGCCTGTTTAAAAAAGGCGAAAAAGTTCGCTTGCGCTTTATTAATGGCGCCAGCAATACCTTCTTCGATGTCCGTATCCCGGAACTGCAAATGACCGTAGTACAGTCAGATGGCCAAAATGTCCATCCAGTAACCGTTGATGAATTCCGATTTGGCCCGGGTGAAACCTATGATGTACTGGTCACACCGCAATCTGATGCTTATACCATTTTCGCCCAGACCATAGAACGCACCGGTTATGCTCGAGGCACCCTAGCGGTAGCCGACAATATTAATGCACCCGTACCGGCAGTCGATCCAGTAGAGTGGTTAGCGATGGCCGACATGATGGGCAATATGTCCCATGGCGGTTCAATGACAGAGGGCGCTATGGATCATAGCCAACATGGCGCAGCTATGCCGATGGATTTAAGTCAGCATGCAGGGCCGGCCGCTGCTTATGCTAAAGCCAGCACGCAAGTGCGCCATGCCAGTACTGAATATGGCCCTTCGGTTGATATGCGGGTAGATACGCCAAGAACTAACTTGGACGATCCGGGCATTGGTTTACGCAATAATGGCCGAAAGGTGCTGACGTTATCCGATTTACACTCACTAGAAGGTGTTATTGAACCACAGCGTCCTGAAGCTGAAATTGAATTGCACCTAACTGGCAATATGGAACGCTATAGCTGGTCAATTGATGGTTTAGAGTTTGGCCAAAGTACACCTGTGCATATGAAGTTAAATCAGTGCGTTAGGGTGATTTTACATAATGACACCATGATGACTCACCCTATGCATTTGCATGGAATGTGGAGTGATTTAGAAAGTGAAAGTGGTGAAGTCCAAGTCAGACGCCATACTATTCCGGTGCAACCTGCTCAGCGAATTAGTTTTTTAACAACGCCGCATGATGTAGGACGGTGGGCCTGGCATTGTCATCTGTTATTTCATATGGATGCAGGTATGTTTAGAGAAGTGGTGGTGTCATGAAAATAACAAAATTAGTCAGTAGCGCGCCGGTGATTGCGTTAACAGCGAGTTTATTGCTAGTAAATGCTGGGGTGATGGCAGACAGCCAAATGGACCATAGCGAAATGGATCATAGCAAGATGAAGCATGGTGATAAGGCGATGGACCACAGCGCAATGGATCATAGCAAGATGAACCATGGCGATAAGGCGATGGGCCACAGCGAAATGGATCATAGCAAGATGAACCATGACGATAAGGCGATGGACCACAGCCAGATGGACCATAGCAAGATGAACCATGGCGATAAGGTAATGGACCACAGCCAGATGGATCATAGCAAGATGAACCATGACGATAAGGCGATGGACCACAGCCAGATGGACCATAGCAAGATGAACCATGGCGATATGGCAATGGACCACAGTCAAATGGACCATGGCGATATGGCAATGGATCATAGCCAAATGGATCATGGCGATATGAAAATGCAGGGCGGAAAAGCGCCTGCAGATGCCCGAGATCCTCATGCTTATTCTGGCGGTTATACCTTAGCCGACGGGCCTTATGCTATAGGCGGCGGTCGCCAGTTAATATTGGCTGATGAACACCGTTTTTACGCAATTAGAGCAGATAGGTTGGAGCACCAGTTTGCTACGGATAGCTTAGCATTTGAATTACAAGGCTGGTATGGCACTACTTTTAATCGACTAGCAATAAAGCTGGATGGTGAGGTAAGCGATGGTAAGTTGGAAGAAAGCCAAACCGACTTGTTATGGAGCCGTGCGGTTTATACGTTTTGGGATGCCCAACTCGGAGCCCGATTTGATACCTATGCGGAAGGTGAAAGTCGGCAGTGGTTGGCATTGGGTATCCAAGGGTTAGCGCCGTATTGGTTTGAGGTCGATGTAACTGCCTATTTAGGCAACTCTGGGCGGACAGCCATAGCAGCAGAAGCTGAATATGAATTGCTATTCACGCAACGTTTAATCTTACAAAGCTCAGTGGGATTAACTGCTTATGGTAAAGACGATGCCATTAATGGTATCGGAAAAGGCTTAGCGTCTTTAAATGCTGGAATGCGTTTACGTTATGAGTTCTCACGCCAGTTTGCGCCTTATATCGGTGTTGAGTGGATGGCTAAGTATGGCAATAGCGCTGACTTTGCCCGAGCGAATAATGAAGCGACTGATACTACGAGTGCGGTCGCGGGTGTGCGGTTCTGGTTTTAATAATTAAGGTGATAAAAATGAATATATTAAAAACATTAAAAATAGTGAGTACTTTAGCTGTTTTATTAATGGCGACTACGGTGTCTGCACATGTTGATTTAACTGAGACAGTACCAGCAGATGAGGCGATGTTAATGCAAAGCCCTGCAACGTTAAAGCTGACATTCAGTGCCCCAGTACGGATGATGAAATTAAGCTTAATTGATGCAGAGAAAAAAGCGGTTAAATTTGGTTTTGCGGCTTCAGCTACAGCCGCCTCAGAATTTGAGTGGCCACTGCCAACCCTTAAAGAGGGCGAGTATCAGGTGAGTTGGATTGTTATGGGCCAAGATGGCCATAAAATGACCGGTGATTATAGTTTTATGCTCCATGGCGATATGAAGATGGAAGCAAAACAGCCATCTAGTCACAATTCACATTCACATTCTCATTAGCATTAGTAGAAGGTAACTTAGTGATGGTTGGCAATTGGGAGTTAATGCTATTACTAACAAAGTTTGCCACTTATGCTGCAGTCAGCAGTTGTGTCGGCAGCATATTAATGCAAACTTTACGATCAAAGCAATTAAGGACTACTGATACTAAGCTGGAGGCTTTTGATGTTTGGCTTAGCCGTTGGTTTTTAAAATGGGCGGGCTTAGGTCTAGTAATATCACTGTTACAATTGCCAATTCAAGCCGGTGCTATGGCTGAAAATGGCTTAGCAGGCATGTTTGACCCCTTAATGCTTAGTATCATGTGGCAATCAGCAGTGGGTAGCCAAGTCAGTTTCATTGTTGTCGGTTTTACGCTGTTGTTACTTAGTGAGTGGGGGATAAACAAGCTGGCAAGGTTTAAAACCATACTAAGAATAGTCACAGTGACTGGGTTTATTCTGCTAGCAATTAGCTTTACTTTTACGGGCCATACGGTAGAGCTCAATACGGTGTTTAAAGGCTTGTTAATGTTGCATATACTTGCCATGGCAGCTTGGGCTGGTTCTTTGTGGCCCTTACATCAAAGTTGTAAAGCGTTGCCAGCTGATAGTTTAGTGACATTAATGGAAAACTTTGGCAAGGTAGCGGTGTTTTTTGTATCCATATTAATCGCTTGTGGTGTGCTATTACTACTGCAGCTTGTAGAGCCTATTAGCAATTTATTCACTACCAATTATGGTCAGTTATTGATGTTAAAGCTGATATTTGTCAGTGGTATGTTGCTGTTAGCAGCTTGGCATAAACTTAAACTTGTTGCTGAGTTGGCGCAGCATAAAAATGCCCAACCGCTGCGGCTGTCAATTTTAATTGAAACGCTATTGGTGGTCTCAGTATTAGTGACGACTAGCGTGTTTACGACACTTGTTGGGCCACAAAATTAACCTTAACATCATTGATGAAAATGACGTATTTTATTAGGAAAACCCGGTGCTAAAATTCAACGCTTTAACCGTCTTATTTGCCGCCGTATTTTTACTCACAGCTTGCTCCGAACCGGCGGCGATTAATAATGCGCCACAAGTGACGCCAGAACCTGTGGTGAGTAACCAGAATAGTGAACCTTTATTAACCGTTTATAAAACCAGCACTTGTGGTTGCTGTAAGACATGGATCTCGCATATTGAGCAAAATGGCATAACAGCTATCGCAAAAGACTATGATGATTTAAGCTTTATTAAAAATCGTTATGGCATTCAGCCCAATCATATCTCATGCCATACTGCAGTATCTGAGAATGGCTATGTATTTGAGGGCCATATTCCAGCAAAATATATCCTTATGTTTTTAGCCGAACCAGTGGCCAATGCTATTGGCCTTACGGTACCAGCCATGCCATTAGGTTCACCAGGTATGGAAGTGGGCGACCGTTTTATGCCGTATGAGATATTGGTATTCCTTAAAGATGGTACTAGCAAGGTTTACGCTAAAGTAGATGGTTATGATATGCAGTTTTAACAGCAACTAGTAACAAGAACTGACTTACCCGCGCTGGTAAGTCAGTTCTTCTGTAATTGACTAAACTAGCAATATTTTACATGTTCTTAATGTCTAGAACCTCGCCGACAAAAAAGGTGCGGTTCGGCTGGTTGTAGATTTTGCGACTTCTGCTGGTACGCCCTGAGCGACAATCAATCCGCCTTCATCGCCTGCACCAGGGCCTATATCAATAACCCAATCGCTATTGCTCGCGACCTGCATATCATGTTCAACCATAATAACAGTATTGCCTGCGTCAACCAGCCTATTTAATTGCAGCATCAACATCTGGCTCGTCTACTTGGTCGATTAATCTACGCGCATAAGGCGACACTGAATCTAAGTAGCGACGTTGTGATTCTGCAAACAAAGTACCAAAGGCAAGAGAAGACTTTCGGTATTAGATGTAAAGCCCGTTAACGATTTTTAGTTATCCGCTAAAGCTAAAGGCACTGTTAGCACGCTAACAGTGCCTTGGTAAGGTTATATATCAGCGCGTCCGTGCCTGGTTGACATAATTAACTGTGGATAGCAGTTTTAAAACATCGCCCGGATACCAATGGTCAGCGCTCTGCCAGGCAGAGGGGCATCCTCTTTGATAAGGGAACTGTGAACAAATGCAAGCTCATTTGTCAGATTAGTAGCACGTAAAAACGCTGTCATATCAACTTTTGCCAGGTTGAAGTCATAGTTAATATTGGCGTCCACCAAAGTGTAGCCCTTAGTGGTACTTTCATTGACTGCCACTTTATCCTGTCTGGCATAATGTGTTACACCGATGTCTGCGCTCCAGCTTAAGCCATTGTATTGATAACCCACACCCGTTTTGTAAGGCGGTATGCGTGGCAGGTAATCACCGCCGTCCAGTTTAGCCCGCACAGCATCAAAAAATACATTCAATGACTGGGCATTATTAAGTTTATAACGGGCTTCAAACTCCATACCGTATAAGGTGGCATCTTGCTGCTGGTATTGATACAGCGGAAAGCTGCCATCCCCGGCTTCCAGATCTTCCATCGTTAAACCAGTGTTGGATAAGTACAGGTAGTCACCCACCTTGTTGTAGAAAAAGTTATAAGTGAAGGTCAAATCGCCTTGAAAGCTACGGAAGGTGACATCAACGTTATTCGCCGTTTCTTTTTTAACATTACGTTCAGACACTTCGATTTCACCATCATGTAGCTCATAGGCTAAACCTAGCTCATAACTACTGGTAGCAATATGCGCACCATTCGAGTAGAGCTCTGCGGCGCTTGGCGCACGCTCAGAGTGACTAACGGCAAGCGCCCAGGAAAACCCCGGGGTGAATTCC
>Ga0209070_100406_pt1 | contig 30308 bp, 30 predicted proteins | sample SynthPrep_5_END__FD_187205 | JGI IMG/M metagenome (GOLD analysis project Ga0209070, IMG submission 187205) | Synthetic microbial communities from Ohio, USA - SynthPrep_5_END_DS10_MetaG (SPAdes) (version 2) | ecosystem: Engineered > Bioreactor > Aerobic > Activated sludge | place: USA: Ohio... | reverse complement strand
GACTGTCAACCGCTAAGGGTTGCGCGCAAAGCATAAGACCAATGCAGGAAAGTACTATGAAACTCGGCATCGTCATCGTCGCCGCAGGACGCGGCGAAAGGGCAGGCTCCCCCGAGGAAGGGCCGAAGCAATATCGCCCGATTGGCGGAAAGGCCGTGATCGAGCATACATTGTCGACTTTTCTTGGTTGGGACAGCACCTGCCCCATCGTGATCGTCAGCCATGCGGACGATGCAGCACTGCTCTCACCGATCCTGCAGCGGCTTGAAGCCGGCGAGCGGATCATCACGGTGACCGGCGGCGCGACACGCCAGCAATCGGTGCTGGCGGGGCTGGAAGCGCTCCCTTCGGAAGACCTGACGCATGTGATGATCCACGACGCCGTGCGGCCTTTCGTCGCCGTGGATATGCTGGAGCGTATCGTGGCGCTGCACGCGGAAGGTGCTCGGGGCGTTCTGCCTGCCCTGCCCGTTACCGACACGTTGAAACGCGGCGCGGATGATCGCGTTGTGGAGACGGTTTCCCGCCAGGGGCTTTATGCGGCGCAGACGCCACAAAGTTTCGGCTTTGGCGATATTCTCGCCGCACACCGCGCCGCTGCCATTTCCGGAAAGACCGATTTTACCGACGATGCGTCGATTGCCGAATGGGCGGGACTGCCGGTGACGCTGACCGAAGGTTCGGTCGACAATGTCAAACTCACTCTCAAGCGGGATATCGCCATGGCCGATGAAAAACTCTCTCACGCCTTGCCCGACGTGCGCACCGGCAATGGCTACGATGTGCACCAGCTGGAGACCGGGGATGGCGTGACGCTTTGTGGAGTCTTCATCGAACACGACCAGAAACTCAAAGGTCATTCGGATGCCGATGTGGCGCTGCATGCGCTCACGGATGCGCTGCTCGCCACCTGCGGAGCCGGTGATATCGGCGATCACTTCCCGCCGTCCGATCCACAATGGAAGGGCGCCGCATCGCGCATCTTCCTCGAACATGCGGCCAAGGTGGTGCGCGATAATGGCGGCACGATCATGAATGCCGATGTCTCGCTGATCGCCGAAGCGCCGCGCATCGGCCCGCACCGCCAGGCCATGCGCGAAGCGCTCTCGGACATGCTCGGCATTGCGCTGGAGCGCTGCTCGGTGAAGGCGACGACGAATGAGACGATCGGCTTCGTCGGCCGCCGGGAAGGCATTGCGGCCATCGCCACCGCTACCGTCGTTTACAGGGGCAGACCGTTATGAGCCTTTTTCCCGCGGACATAGGAGATCTGGCGCAGCGCATCATCGCCGATTTCACAGCCCGTGGTTTTATGGTCTCGACCGCCGAAAGCTGCACGGGCGGTCTGATCGCCGGTTCGCTGACCGAAATTTCCGGCTCTTCCGCCGTCGTTGATCGCGGTTTCGTAACCTATACAAACCAAGCCAAGATGGAGATGCTGGGGGTTGGCGCCGAGACGCTGACGACATTCGGCGCGGTATCCCGACAGACGGCGCTGCAAATGGCGCATGGCGCCCTGTTCCGCTCGCGCGCGGATTTTGCTGTGGCCGTGACTGGAATTGCCGGTCCGGGTGGTGGTTCCGCTGATAAACCAGTCGGGCTGGTGCATCTGGCCGCCAAGGCACGCAGCGGCGAAATCCTGCTTCACGAAATGCGTTACGGCGAGATTGGCCGCACCGAAATCCGGCTTGCTACCGTCAGAACCGCACTTGAAATGCTTGTAACCCTCAATCAGGCCGGGTCGGCGTAAATCTTGTCTGCGCGGGTCTCGAAGGCTTCGGCGAACATGCGGAAAGCCCGGTCGAACATCGACCCCATGACGGCGCCAAGCAACCGGCTCTTGAATTCGTAATCGATGAAGAAATGAATGGCCGAGCCGCCATCTTCCGATTCTTCGAAACGCCAGCGATTGTCGAGATATTTGAACGGTCCATCGATATATTTCACGTCGATGGCGCGCTCGGCCGGGTTCAGCAGCACCTGCGTGGTGAAGGTCTCACGAATGGCCTTGTAGCCCACCGTCATATCCGCCACCAGCAGCACCTTGCCATCCCGCTCCTTGCGCGAGCGAACGATGAGCCCTTCGCAAAGAGGCAGAAACTGCGGATATTTCTCCACATCGGCGACAAGGTCGTACATGCGGTCGGGTGAGTGTTTGACGTGACGATGCGTTTCGAACTGGGGCATAAGCGGCAGTTAATCGCCGATAACAAGAAGATCAAGAAGGCGGCGAAACTGTTTTCGGCTTTTCAGCTGGAATACAGGCACGTCGGGGCCGTAAAGGGCGAAATTCTGCTCGAAAATCGGAGTATGGCGGCGCTCGAAATTCCAGATATAACGCAGGAAATCGACGTCTATCCTTTCCGGACATCCCTCCGCCATTTCCGGCCGTGCCTTGCCATACCCCTTGATCGCCCGGCTGACGGCGCCCCACAGGCAGAGCCAGCGCGGCATGCGCACCCAGAGCACGATGTGAGACCGCGGCATACGCATATCGAAAGATGACGGATTGCTGCCATCCATCAACCAGCGCTCCTCCGTGACCATGGCGGCGATCCTCTGCCGCTGTTCTTCTCGCGGGCGCAATTGCCAGCCGGGCAGCCAGAAAATTTCGCGGTCCATGGAGATATAACGAAGCCCGAATTTGCGTGCGAGCTTCTGCGAAAGCGTCGACTTGCCGCCGCCAGAACAACCGACGACCATGATGCGCTGCGCCCCGGCGATGATTACAGCGGCGTCTTCCACTGTCTCAAGATAGTTCGGCATCCTATACCCTCATCATAACCGGAGAGATTGCCTGACGCGCGGACACCCGCATTAAAGCGATATTGTCGTCGCGCATGGCAGTTACGGAAAATTGACTATTGCAACCCCCTCACAGGGATTGCTATTTATTTGCCACTAATATTACACCCACTGGATGCAAACGCGCCGGGCGCTCCCATTTTTCCCACGCGTATTCATCTTTGGGTTCAGACCCGATACATAACCGCTTTGAGCCACTGAGTGAGCCGATGGACGATTTTTCCAACATCATCAACCTTCTCGAATCCGCCAAGCAACTCGCATCGATGAACGGCATGCCCGTGCTTGCCTACCTTATCGACGTTGCAAAATGCGAGGCGAGAGAGAACAAGCCTGTTCTGCGCAAGCGCAAACGCGGCGAATCGACCGCCAAGGAAGACTGTTAATTGCCGTTTCGTATGGCCGACCGATAAAGCCGGCTGGCCCAATCTTCAAGACGATGTCATAATCAGACAATGAAACGGGCCGCTTTTTCGAGGCGGCCATTTCTTTGCACAATGGAAACGACAGCGTCATGACAGTCGCATCGGCAGATATCAGAACCTACCGGCAGGAAAGACCTAGGGAACGGCACGGTTTCGTGCAAATCGTTCTCCCGGTCTCCGGCTGCCTGCGGATCGATGTGGGCGGACGGCAGGATGAACTGTCGACCGGGCGCGGCGTCTTCATCCACCGTAATGCGCCGCATACGCAGGAAGCAACGGCGATCAACCATTCGCTGGTGGTCGATATCGATGAAAGTGCTGTTTCCGAGCAGACACTGGAGAGATTTGCCCGCGTGCCGTTTCTCGATATTGCGCCTGATACACGGCAATTGATCGCCTATATGCACGGCCTCATCAAAACCGACGGCCGGCGCGACGATATCGCCGGTCTCTGGGCACCGCTGCTGGTGGACAGCCTCGCGACTGAAAAAAGCGATATCCGCCAGCGCCTGCGCGAACTCAGTGCGGTCATCAGGGCGGAGCCGTTCTTTTCGTGGACGATCGACATGCTGGCTGCCTGCGTGACGATCAGTGACAGCCGCCTGCATGCGCTGTTTCTCGAAGAATTCGGTCTCCCGCCTCACCGCTGGCTTGCAGGATTGCGTATGGACAAGGTCTGTACACTCCTCAGCGAATCCAGCCTGCCGATTGCGGAAATCGCGCTCAGGGCCGGTTTTTCCGACCAGACGGCGCTGACGCGCGCCATGCGCAATGCCGTAGGGGAAACGCCCGCCGCCTATCGCCGGAACTACGGCATTCACTAGATGTGAGCTTTCAGGAGGTTGTCCGTTCATCGAGGTGCGTGGGGCGTTACCCCCTCTGCCCTGCCGGGCATCTCCCCCACAAGGGAGAGATCGATCTGTGGCAAGGTCTCGCCCATCTCAACGTTTAAGAATGAAGCGGTGGGAGTACGTCTTGCCGATCTCCCCCCTTGAGGGGGAGATGCCCGGCAGGGCAGAGGGGGTAACGCCCCACGCACCCTCGATCCGCTATACACGGACAACCCTCTGCAAACCAACAATCAGAGCGACGGACAAGTCCTCAGGAGTTTTTGTCAAGACAGCCGTAAAGGGCTGTGGCACATCGCGGACAAAGTGAATGCGGATGTGACATGACATGAACAACAGGACAGGTCTCGGTGTTTTTTACGGCGTGCTGGCGGGTGCGCTCTGGGGCGGCATCTTTCTCGCCCCGAAACTCGTGCCGGATTTTTCGGCCCTGCAATTATCGACGGCGCGTTATCTCACCTACGGGCTGATTTCCCTCATCATCATCGGGCCGCGCCTGAAACGGGTATCGGCGCATTTCGGCGCGCGGGAATGGATCGCGCTTGGCTGGCTGAGCATGATCGGCAATATCGCCTATTATGTCTTCATATCAACGGCGGTGAAGCTGAGCGGTGTTGCCTTCACTTCGATCATCATCGGCTTTCTGCCCGTCGCCGTCACCATTATCGGCAGTCGCGACCATGGCGCGGTGTCGCTGAAGCGGCTGTGGCCGTCGCTTGCCTTCGGCGCAATAGGCATTATCGGCATTTCCTGGCAGTCACTGACGGAAAACGACGCGGGGCTGGATGTCTCCCGTGTCATCGGGCTTGCCTGCGCTCTCGGAGCACTCGCCTCCTGGACGGCCTTTGCTGTCGGCAATGCCCGTTGGCTGTCGCGTCTTCACGATGTCAGCGCTGATGATTGGAACATGATGACGGGTGTCGTGACTGGCGGGCTTGCGCTGCTGCTGGCCATTCCGGCCTTCAGCTTTGGTGGAGAAAGCCATAGCTCCGGAGACTGGCTGCATTTCGCTGCCATCGCCGCCGGGCTCGGTTTCACCGCCTCCATTCTCGGCAACGCCTTCTGGAACCGCATGAGCCGCCTTCTGCCGCTCACCATGGTCGGACAGATGATCCTGTTCGAAACGCTGTTTGCTCTGCTTTACGGCTTTCTCTGGGAAGGGCGTGGGCCGACCATTGTCGAGATCGTGGCGATCTGTTCGGTGGTGCTGAGCGTGATCTTGTGCATGCGGGCGCATAGGCCGGAGAAGGTTGTGGTGTGATTGGATTAAAGGCCGGGAACAGGCGGCGGAGCCATTTCACAAGCCTTGCCTCCCACTCATGTCATCCTCGGGCCTGTCCCGAGGATCCAATCACGTATCGCACAATCGATAGGTCGCAGATGCTCGGGACAAGCCCGAGCATGACGGTGGAGAGAGCGTATATCGCCCGATCCAGCAACCTACGTTGCCGAACCTTTATCCCTTATTCCGCGGCCGCCAGCAGCTTCTTCTCGCGGGCAGCGCGCAGGCGTTCGAAATCGTCGCCGGCATGGTGGGAAGAACGGGTCAGCGGGCTGGAGGAGACCATCAGGAAGCCCTTGGTGTAAGCCACCGTCTCATAGGACTTGAATTCCTCCGGCGTGACGAAAGCTTCGACCTTGTGGTGCTTGCGGGTCGGCTGAAGATACTGGCCGATGGTCAGGAAGTCCACATCGGCGCTGCGCAGGTCGTCCATCAGCTGCAGCACTTCGTTGCGCTCTTCGCCGAGGCCAACCATGATGCCTGACTTGGTGAACATGGTGGGGTCCAGTTCCTTCACCCGCTGCAAGAGGCGCACCGAATGGAAATAACGCGCGCCGGGGCGAACGGTGAGATAATTGCCCGGAACGGTTTCCATATTGTGGTTGAAGACATCTGGCTTGGCGGCCACGACACGCTCCAGCGCGCCGGGCTTCTTCAGGAAGTCGGGGGTGAGGATTTCGATGGTCGTGGTGGGAGATGCAGCACGGATCGCCCAGATGACCTTTTCGAAATGTTCAGCACCACCGTCGGCGAGATCGTCACGGTCCACCGAGGTGATAACGACGTGCGAGAGGCCCATCTGTTTGACGGCCTTGGCAACGTTCTCAGGCTCATCCATGTCAAGCGCATTCGGCTTGCCGGTCGCGACATTGCAGAAAGCGCAGGCACGGGTGCAGATTTCACCCATGATCATGAAGGTCGCGTGTTTCTTGTCCCAGCATTCGCCGATATTCGGACAGCCGGCTTCCTCGCACACCGTTACCAGCTTGTGGCTGCGCACCAGTTCGCGCGTCTCGTGATAACCCTTGGAGGTCGGCGCCTTGACGCGGATCCATTCCGGCTTGCGCATGACCTCGGTATCGGGCCGATGCGCCTTTTCCGGATGGCGGATGCGCTTTTCGTCGGACGACGTTCTGTCGAGAATAGTGACCATTTAAAACCTGCTTCCATCGCCTGTGGCGATCTAAACACCTGTTGGCCGGATGCTTTAGAACAATTCCAGAAAAAGCGTAAGCCCTTTCCGGTCACGAAGCATTTTCAGCGCCGTACCAGCTTTGCCAGGAACAGCAGAAGGCTGGCGCCGATGAAGGACGTGACGAAATAACCGAGCCTGCTGTCCTGCACGAAGACATCAAGGGTGCGAAGTACGGCGACGGCGACAACCGAGCCGACAATGCCCAGAATGATGTTCATGAAAATGCCGAAGCGCATGTCCATGAGCTTGCCCGCAAGCCAGCCGGCGAGACCGCCGATGATGATTGCTGCAATCCAGCCTACACTTTCCATTCCCACGCTCCCTGAAGAACAGTTCCTTTGAGGAACCGGCGTTGAGACATATGGGACACCCGGCAAGGTTAGACAATGCCGGGCATCACGCAGCACTTATGCGTTCAGCACACGCCCATAGGCGTCGAGCACGCTTTCCTTCATCGATTCCGAAATGGTCGGATGCGGGAAGATCGTGTGCATCAAATCTTCTTCTGTTGTCTCGAGGTTCATGGCGACAACGAAGCCCTGAATGAGTTCGGTGACTTCCGCGCCGACCATATGCGCGCCGAGCAGCTCACCGGTTTGTCTGTCGAAGATGGTCTTGACCATGCCCTGATCTTCACCCAGAGCGACCGCCTTGCCGTTCGCCGCGAAAGAGAAGCGGCCGACGCGGATGTCACGGCCCTGTTCCTTCGCCTTGGCTTCCGTGAGGCCGACCGACGCGACCTGCGGATTGCAATAGGTGCAGCCCGGGATCTTGAGCTTGTCCATCGGGTGAACATTCGGCAGGCCGGCGATCTTTTCGACGCAGATGACGGCCTCATGCTCGGCCTTGTGGGCGAGCAGCGGCGGGCCGGCGACATCACCGATGGCATAGATACCAGGCACATTGGTCTTGCCGTAACCGTCGATGACGATGAAGCCGCGATCGGTCTTCACGCCAACGGCCTCAAGGCCGATGCCTTCGACATTCGCCACGACGCCAACGGCGGAAATCATCCGGTCAGCGGTGATCTTCTCGGAAGAACCGTCCTTCTTCTCAAGCGTCGCAGTGACGGAGTTTGCAGCCTTCTCAACCTTGGAAACCTTGGTCTCCAGATGAATCTTGATGCCCTGCTTTTCCAGCTGCTTCTTGGCGAAGGCAGAGATTTCCGCATCTTCGACCGGCATGACCTGGCTCATGATCTCGACGACGGTAACGTCAACGCCCATTGTGCGGTAGAAGCTGGCGAACTCGATGCCGATGGCGCCCGAGCCCATGACGAGCAGCGACTTCGGCAGTTCTTCCGGCTTCATCGCCTCGAAATAGGTCCAGATCAGCTTGCCATCCGGCTCAATGCCGGGCAGCGCGCGCGGGCGGGCGCCTGTCGCGACGATGATGTGCTTGGCGGTGTAAGTGCCCTCGCCCAGCGTGTTCTTCGGAACCGGACCCTGCGGCTGAACCACCGGCTTGGTGGACTTGCCAACGACGATTTCACCCGGCTTGGTGATCTTGGCTTCACCCCAGATGATGTCGACCTTGTTCTTCTTGAACAGGAAACCGACGCCGTTGTTCATGCGAGCGGCAATGCCGCGCGAGCGGGCGACGATTGCCTTTACGTCCGGCTTGATCGAACCTTCCAGCGTCAGGCCATAATCCTTGGCATGGGTGGCGGTGTGCATGACATCGGCGGTGCGCAGCAGAGCCTTGGTCGGAATGCAGCCCCAGTTGGAGCAGATGCCGGCAAGGTGCTCGCGCTCGACAACGGCGACCTTCATGCCGAGCTGGGCGGCGCGGATCGCGGCAATATAACCGCCCGGTCCCGAACCGATGATGATGACGTCATAAGATTGAGCCATTGGAAATCCTGCCTTGTCTTAATTCGGATGACGGCATGCCGTTCCGAAACGGAATTATTGTCAAAGTCCGAGCATCATACGGACAACGGGCTCCAGCCCGCGGCCGATGGCCCGCGTGTTTTCAGCATCGAGATGAACGCCGTCCACTGGCGTCGTGCGGGCAACCGACCCGGCATCGAAAAAGCCGCAATCGAGTTCATCGGCAAGGTCCCTGTAGACGGAAGCCAGCATCGCCGATTCATCGATCGCATCACGAAAGATCGCGCCCATGAACGGATTGGCCGTTTCGCACAATTGCGGCGGCGCGACGATCAGAACATCAGGCGCTTCCCAGTCAGGCACCTGCCAGACGTGGTTACGCGTGAGTTTCACCAGCCGCTCGACACCCTTCATGGCGACAATGGCCGAACCATGGATCGCCGGTTTCATGTCGTTGGTGCCGAGCATGATAATGACCAGATCCAGGGGCGCGTGGCTGTGCAGCAGCGTCGGCAACAATCTGGCGCCATTGCGGTCACAATCGGCGGTGTGGTCGTCATAGGCGGTGGTGCGACCGCCCAGCCCTTCGTGGATCACGTGCACGTCAGGCCCGAGCGCCTTTTGCAAGACGCTCGGCCATAGATCGTCATGGCTGTGCCGGCCACCCGTTTCCGCATTTGATCCCCAGGTCAGGGAATCGCCAAAGCAGAGGACCGACTTCACCATGTCACTCTCCGATCAAACCAGCATGCCCATCGGGTTTTCGATGTAGCGCTTGAAGGCGCCGATCAATTCGGCTCCGAGCGCGCCATCGACGCAGCGGTGGTCGGTGGAAAGCGTGACCGTCATGACAGTGGCGATCTTGATCTCACCGTTCTTCACGACAGCGCGTTCCTCGCCCGCGCCAACCGCCAGGATGGTGGCATGCGGCGGGTTGATGACGGCGGAGAAGCTTTTCACGCCCATCATGCCCATGTTGGACACGGCGGTCGTGCCGCCCTGATACTCCTCGGGCTTCAGCTTGCGCTCCTTGGCGCGCTTGCCGTAGTCCTTCATCTCGTTGGAGATGGTGGAGAGCGACTTCTCTTCCGCCTTGCGGATGATCGGCGTGATCAGGCCACCCGGAATGGAAACGGCGACGCCGACATCCGAATGCTTGTGCTTGACCATGGCGCTTTCCGTCCAGGAGACGTTGGCATCAGGCACGTCACGCAACGAAAGCGCCAGCGCCTTGATGACCATGTCGTTGACCGAAAGCTTGTAGACCGGCTTGCCGTCCTTTTCGGGAGCAGCCGCATTGAGCTGTGCGCGCAGCGCCAGAAGCGTATCCAGTTCGCAATCCACGGAAACGTAGAAATGCGGAACCGTCTGCTTGGATTCGACCAGACGCTTGGCGATGACCTTGCGCATGCCGTCATGCGGCACCAGCTCGTAGGAGCCCTGTTCGAACAGCTTGAGAACCGCTTCGTCCGACTGACCCTTGGCGAGGGCCGGAGCCGGTGCGCCAGCAGCTGCTGCTGCCGGAGCGGCTTTCGCACCACCGGAAGCGGCAGCCTTTTCCACGTCGGTCTTGACGATGCGACCATGCGGGCCGGAACCGGAGACGGCCGAAAGATCGAGACCGGCTTCCTTCGCAAGACGACGCGCAAGCGGCGAAGCAAAGATGCGCTCACCGGACTTTGCAACCGGCGCCGGTGTAGAGGACGCGGCAGCCTGATCGGCGGCCGGCTTTTCAGCCTTGGCAGGAGCAGCGTCTTCCTTCTGCGCTTCGGCCTTAACGGCTTCCTGCTTCGGTGCTTCCGCCTTGGCCGGAGCGGCATCGCCGCCCTTTGCCGCCTCGGCCACATCCTCGCCATCGGCGGCGAGGATGGCGATCAGGGCGTTGACCTTGACGGCTTCGGTGCCGGCCGGAACAACCAGCTTGGCAACCGTGCCTTCGTCCACGGCTTCCACTTCCATGGTCGCCTTGTCGGTCTCGATCTCGGCGATCACGTCACCGGGTGCGACCTTGTCGCCTTCCTTGACCAGCCATTTGGCCAGATTGCCCTCTTCCATGGTGGGAGAAAGGGCAGGCATGGTGATGTTGATAGGCATGACTAGGCCTCCCCCCAAACGAGATTGAAATCTTCCAGGTCTTCAGGATGTTCCATGAGCCAATCCACCTGTGACGGTGTAATTTCGATGTATCCGGCAACGTCGACGAGCCATTCGCCGACTGCACCGATAACGCCGATATCCTCACGCGGAACACCGGCGACAACATCGCCATCACCGTCGTTGACGACGGCCCAGAAGATTACCCGCTCGAACAAAGGCGCGTCTTTGGTCCCTAAAACACGGTACCAATTTTCGGTTGCCGGGAGGATTTGTTTTATGACACTCAAAATCATCTCCCCTTATTTGTAGCAGACGGTTTTGACGGCCTGAACGACTTCATCGACGTTGGGCAGAGCCAGCTTTTCGAGGTTTGCCGCGTAAGGCATCGGAACGTCCTTGCCGGCAATCGTCAGGATCGGCGCATCGAGATAATCGAAAGCGGCGCGCATGACCTGGTTGGCGATGAAGTCACCGACCGACGACTGCGGGAAACCTTCCTCGACCGTGACCAGGCGACCGGTCTTCTTGACCGATTCGATGACGGTGGGCAGATCCATCGGACGGATGGTGCGCAGATCGATCAGTTCGACATCGATGCCAAGCTTTTCGAGTTCCGCAACCGCCTTGATCGCATAGGTCATGCCGATACCGAAGGAAACGATGGTCGCATCCTTGCCCTTGCGATGAATGCGCGCCTTGCCGATCGGCAGCACGAAATCATCGAGCTTCGGCACTTCGAAGCTCTGACCGTAGAGAATTTCGTTCTCAAGGAAGATGACCGGGTTCGGATCGCGGATAGCTGCTTTCAGCAGGCCCTTGGCATCGGCTGCCGTGTAAGGCATGACGACCTTGAGGCCCGGAATATGGCTGTACCATGCGGCGTAACACTGCGAATGCTGCGCGCCAACGCGGGCAGCAGCACCGGACGGACCGCGGAACACCATCGGCGCGCCCATCTGGCCGCCCGACATGTAAAGCGTCTTTGCCGCCGAGTTGACGATCTGGTCGATCGCCTGCATGGCGAAGTTGAAGGTCATGAATTCGACGATGGGCCGCAGGCCCGTCATCGCAGCGCCGACGCCGATACCGGCAAAACCATGCTCGGTGATCGGGGTGTCGATGACGCGGCGCTCGCCGAATTCCTGCAGCAGGCCTTGAGTGATCTTGTAGGCGCCCTGATATTCGGCGACTTCTTCACCCATGACGAAGACTTTTTCGTCGGCGCGCATTTCTTCGGCCATGGCGTCGCGCAGCGCTTCACGCACCGTCGTCATCACCATTTCCGTACCTGCCGGAATGTCCGGATCGGCTGCAACTTCGATCTTCGGTGCTGCCGGAACCTTGGCGGCTTCCTTGGCAGCGCTCGGCTCTTCGGCAGCTTCGCGGGTCTTGCCGCCGGCGGCATCAGAACCGGAATTTGCGGCTTCAGCCTTCGGCTCTTCCTTCTTGGCGGAAGAAGAGATGTCGTCGGCGCTTTCGCCTTCCTGAATGAGCACGGCAATAGCCGTGTTGACCTTGACGCCTTCGGTGCCGGCATCGATCAGCAGCTTGCCGATCACGCCTTCATCCACAGCTTCCACTTCCATGGTCGCCTTGTCGGTCTCGATTTCGGCAATCACGTCGCCGGATGTGACCTTGTCGCCTTCCTTTTTAAGCCATTTGGAAAGCGTGCCTTCCTCCATGGTCGGGGAAAGGGCGGGCATAAGAATTTCTACTGGCATGGGGTTCCCTTTCCCGATCAGAGCAGAATGTCGGTGTAAAGCTCGGATGCATCCGGCTCTGGGTCGTTCTGGGCAAAGTCGGCGCTGTCGGCGACGATATCACGGACATCCTTGTCGATGGCCTTGAGTTCGTCTTCGCTTGCCCAGCCCTGCTCCAAAAGCCGTGCCTTGACCTGCTCAATCGGGTCATGTTCGGAGCGCATCTTCTGCACTTCGTCTTTCGAACGGTATTTCGCCGGGTCGGACATGGAGTGACCACGGTAACGGTAGGTCAACATTTCCAGGATGATCGGACCCTTGCCGGAGCGGCAATATTCCAGTGCCTGGTCGGCGGCGGCCTTGACGGCGCGCACATCCATGCCATCCACCTGGATGCCGGGAATGCCGAAAGACTGGCCGCGCAGCGAATAATTCGACTGAGCGGTGGCGCGGGCGGTCGAGGTGCCCATCGCATAACGGTTGTTTTCAACGATATAGATGATCGGCAGTTTCCAGAGAGCAGCCATGTTGAAGCTCTCATAGACCTGGCCCTGGTTGGCAGCGCCATCACCGAAATAGGTCACGGAAACATTGTCGTTGCCACGATAACGGTTGGCGAAGGCAAGACCGGTTCCAAGCGAAACCTGTGCGCCGACGATGCCGTGGCCGCCATAGAAATGCTTCTCCTTGGAGAACATGTGCATGGAGCCGCCCTTGCCCTTCGACAGGCCGCCCTTGCGGCCGGTCAGTTCGGCCATGACGCCACGGGCGCTCATGCCGAGAGCCAGCATGTGGCCATGGTCACGATAGGCGGTGATGACCTGATCACCTTCCTTCTGCGACATCTGCATGCCGACGACGACGGCCTCCTGGCCAATGTAGAGGTGACAGAAACCACCGATAAAGCCCATGCCATAGAGCTGGCCGGCCTTTTCTTCGAAACGGCGGATGAGCAGCATTTCACGATAAGCGTGAAGTTCGTCTTCCTTCGAGAAGTCCGGGCTGTTCTTGCCGGTGAATTCGGTTGCAGCCTTTGCCGTGGTCTTGCGGCCGGATACGGTCGCTGGTTTTCGCGGCGCCATTCATCCCTCCCTGAGTTGCCGTTTGAATGGATAGATTGGCGCGTACCATATGCAAGAAAATGCCATGCAGCAATGCTTTAAACGCATGGCACATATTCACGCTAAGATGCTGTGAATAAATCACAAATGTTAAATTAACCTGATTTCGGTTAATTAGAAATATGTGTTCATGATGACGATTTCGTCCGTGCGGGACATATTCAGCTGGTAACGGGAAATTTCATCGATCATGTCTCGTTCCAGCGAGCCGTCACTCAGCAATTCCACCTGCCGCTCCAGCGCTACACGCGCCTGCGTCAGCTTTGCAAGCTCTGCGGTTCTGGCAATACGCTGCCGCTCCAGCCGCTCCGTCGCCTGAAGGCCGAAGTCGCCATGGATGGAATGATAGCCGAAATAGGAAAGAAAAGCGATCGTGATGGCCGGAACGATCAAACGGCCGAATCGTCTCTTTTTATGATGTCTGGTCCACATGCCGCAGAGAAGCCTTAAAACGCATAACCTTGAGTCTCGAGACTAAAGCGGATTGTTTAACTATCCGTTGACCTTAAATTGCGATCGGCAAATGGGCATAAAAAAAAGCCCGCCGGAGGGCGGGCTCAAACTGCTGACGAAATCCGTCAATCTCTCCTCGTCATGCTCGGGCCTGTCCCGAGCATCTGCAACGTCTCAACTTGGTGGGACATTGGCAGATCCTCGGCACAAGGCCGAGGATGACGTCGGATGTGTTGCCAGACCTGCTGTCAACTTTGGTCAACCGTTCAGCGAGACTCTACCGCCCCCGCGAAAACACGTTAACCGCGCAGGATCGAACGGCCGGCGTAGGCAGCCTGCGGGCCAAGCATTTCCTCGATGCGGATCAGCTGGTTGTACTTTGCGAGCCGGTCGGAACGGGCAAGCGAGCCGGTCTTGATCTGACCGCAGTTCGTCGCGACAGCGAGATCGGCGATCGTGGAATCTTCCGTCTCACCCGAACGGTGCGACATGACGGCGGTGTAACCGGCCTTGTGCGCGGTCTCGACCGCATCCAGCGTCTCGGAAAGCGAGCCGATCTGGTTGACCTTGACGAGGATGGAGTTTGCAACGCCCATCTTGATGCCATCGCGAAGGCGGGCGGAGTTGGTGACGAAGAGATCGTCGCCAACCAACTGGCACTTGTTGCCAACGAGATCGGTCAGAGCCTTCCAGCCGTCCCAGTCGTCTTCAGCCATGCCGTCTTCGACGGAGATGATCGGATACTTGGCAACGAGTTCGGCGAGATATTCCGCCATTGCGCCGGGCTCCAGCGTACGGCCTTCACCTTCGAGCACGTATTTTCCGTTCTTGAAGAATTCGGTCGAGGCACAGTCGAGGCCGATATACATGTCTTCACCCGGACGATAACCGGCCTTTTCGATCGACTTCATGATGAAATCGAGCGCAGCCGGCGCGCTTTCGAGACCCGGTGCAAAACCGCCCTCATCGCCGACATTGGTGTTGTGGCCCTGTGCGGACAGTTCTTTTTTCAGCGTATGGAACACTTCCGAGCCCATGCGCACGGCTTCGCGGATGTTTTCCGCGCCAACCGGCAGGATCATGAATTCCTGGAAATCGATCGGGTTGTCGGCATGTGCGCCGCCATTGATGATGTTCATCATCGGAACCGGCAGCAGATGCGCGTTCGGGCCACCGACATAACGGTAAAGCGGCAGACCGGAGGCTTCGGCAGCAGCCTTGGCGACAGCGAGAGACACACCGAGGATGGCGTTGGCGCCGATGCGCGACTTGTTCGGCGTACCGTCAAGCGCGATCATCGTCTGGTCGATCTGGATCTGGTTTTCAGCGTCGAAACCGCCGATAGCGTCGAAGATTTCCGTATTGACGGCTTCAACCGCCTTTTCCACGCCCTTGCCGAGATAACGCTTGCCGCCATCGCGCAGCTCAACCGCCTCATGTGCGCCTGTCGAGGCGCCGGAGGGAACGGCCGCACGGCCCATGGAGCCGTCTTCGAGGTAAACATCGACTTCAACGGTCGGGTTGCCGCGGCTGTCGAGAATTTCGCGCGCGATGATATCGGTAATGGCAGTCATGGTCTCTCCCTTGGGAATGGAACAGATATTTTCCGTCGCCTGTCTTAGACGATGGCGAAGAAATTACAATGACGGCGGGCGGCAGAAACAGAGCGCCCGCCATTAAAATCGATTGGCACGAGTAGCACCCGTTTCTTACGCTTTCGTGATGGCGTCGAAGGCCAGAAGCTTTTCCAGCAGTTTCGGCATGTCCTTCAGATGCACCATGTTGGGGCCGTCGGAAGGCGCATTGTCCGGGTCCTCGTGGGTCTCGATGAAAAGGCCAGCGACACCAACCGCCACCGCCGCTCTCGAAAGCGTCTCGACGAATTCGCGCTGGCCGCCGGTGGAGCCGCCCTGCCCGCCCGGCTGCTGTACGGAATGGGTGGCGTCAAAGACAACAGGCGCGCCGAGCGAGGCCATGATCGGCAGCGAGCGCATGTCGGAGACCAGCGTGTTGTAACCGAAGGACGCACCGCGCTCGCATAAAAGCACATTCGGGTTGCCGCTTTCATTCAGCTTGGCCAGCACGTTCCTCATGTCCCAGGGCGCCAGAAACTGGCCCTTCTTGACGTTGATGACGCGGCCGGTCTTGGCAGCGGCGACGAGAAGATCGGTCTGGCGGCTGAGAAAGGCCGGAATCTGCAGCACATCCACCACTTCGGACACGATGGCGCATTGTTCCTCGGTGTGAATGTCGGTCAGGACCGGGAAGCCGAATTCCCTCTTGAGATCGGCAAAAACCTGCATCGCACTGTCAAGGCCTATGCCGCGCTTGCCGGAAAGCGAGGTGCGGTTCGCCTTGTCGAATGAGGATTTGTACACGAGGCCAATTCCAAGCTTGTCGCAAAGCTCCTTCAGCACACCCGCAATCATGAAGGCATGTTCACGGCTTTCCATCTGGCAGGGGCCGGCAATCAGCGAAAAACGCTCGGTATTGGAAAAGGAAACCTTGCTGGCGCCATCGCCGGCGGTGACTTTGAGATTGTTCGTAACGCTCATTATTTTTCCTCGAAGGCGAAGGCAACACCCTGACCGGGCGCTGCGGGCACCACCAGCCGGCCGCCCGCTTCTGCGCTGGACACGCCATTAGCAGCAAGTGCCGCCTGTGTCACGGCAAGATCGCGAACGGAAAAGACGATGCCTGCGCCGCGTAATCCGCCACCGCCCTCCTCGGGAACATTAAAGGCCAGTCCGTCAAAGACCGGTTTCCGCGTCAATCTTATGCGGGCATTGCCGGTTGCGAAAACCACATCACCATCCGGAGACATCTTTCCATCGCAGCCAAACACAGTTTCGATCAGCTGCACGGCATTCGCGTCACCACCGGAAAACAGCACGATCTCGCTGAGGCCGGAAACGCCGTTGGCATGGCGTTCCAGCGCCGCGCGGTCGCCTGGCAAGGCCTGCAACCGCTGACAGCTGAACAGAAAGAAATCCGCCGAGGAACCACTGGCTGCAAAAGCCAGCCGAAAAGCCGCCTCGCTCTGCGAACCATCCGGCATTTTGACTGGCCGCGAAAATTCAAAGACATTTCCGGCCGAGAGGCCTGAGGCTACGAATCGGTCGTGATCCCCAAGAGCGTCCTGCGTTGCAGCGACCAGTGCGGAAAATCCCTCCCCTCCGGCATGTTTCCGGAAGGCCTGATCCCGCCCGGTAAACACATCTTTCCGGCCAATCGAGGCATTATATTTAGCCGGATCAGCAATAACGAGAGGCTCCAGATACGTGCCGTCGGCGAAAAAAACGCAGGCATTCTGTGTGCCAAACGGGTGAAGAGCCGCTGGCGCTACTGTAAATCCCAAGTTTCCAAGGCGAATAACGGCAATATCTAGGACATCCACAGGCAGTACGAGATGGTCGATGCGGTACGGTTTCGTCATTTCCCTGCTTCCTGCTGTCGCATGCGGCATGGCCATGCCGGAACAGTTAGGACGGCAGAAAAGCACAATTTCGTGCTTTCAGGCAAATCATCAAAACAACAGATAGCAGCTTCACGAAATTTTAGGGGATTGCGGAACACATATGGAACATATAGTGTTCGTTCTGTATTTGTTTCGCGACTTCAACGACGATTCTCAAGGGTGTTTTCCTCATGCTCACGCGCAAACAGCAGGAATTGCTTCTCTTCATTCATGAACGAATGAAAGAGTCCGGCGTGCCGCCCTCCTTCGATGAAATGAAGGACGCACTCGATCTTGCTTCCAAATCCGGCATCCACCGGCTGATTACCGCCCTCGAAGAGCGCGGCTTTATTCGCCGGCTACCTAACAGGGCGCGGGCGCTGGAAGTCATCAAGCTGCCGGAGGCCTATGCGCCGGGCGCGAGGCCGCAGCGCGGCTTTTCTCCAAGCGTCATCGAAGGCAGCCTCGGAAAGCCGAAGGCGCCAGAACCCGCACCGGCGCCCAAGGCGCCCGCCAACGATCTCGGCGGCGCGGTCACCGTTCCGGTCATGGGTCGCATCGCCGCCGGCGTGCCGATTTCCGCCATTCAGAACAATACGCATGATGTTGCCGTGCCGGTCGACATGCTGGGTTCGGGTGAACATTACGCGCTCGAAGTTAAGGGCGACTCGATGATCGAGGCCGGGATTTTCGACGGCGATACCGTCATCATCCGCAACAGCAATACCGCCAATCCGGGCGATATCGTCGTGGCATTGGTGGATGACGAGGAAGCGACGCTGAAGCGTTTCCGCCGCAAGGGCGCTTCCATCGCGCTGGAAGCGGCCAACCCCGCTTATGAAACCCGTATCTTCGGGCCTGATCGGGTAAAAATTCAGGGCAAGCTGGTCGGACTTATACGCCGTTACCATTGATCTGATTTAACCGTCATCCTCTCAAGACGGGCGTCGTCATGAGACGGCTCCTGTCGAAGATGACGGCAATTCCGGAATTCGGCTGACCATGCGAGTGTCGCGCAATCTTATGCTTCCAGCAGACAGTCGCATTCTGTCTGGTAAAGATCAGTTCCAGTTTCATATGGATATCGTTGTTACGGCCTTGCCCCCGGCCTGTTGCCACCACTGCGTCATATGCCGTGGACATCTGGTAGCGTGAGTTCGTTTACGCTGGGGGATGCGGCTGGCCTGGCGCTGCCACCAAATGGTGATACTCGGTGCAAAGCCCCCGTCATTCATCAACGCGACTTATGGGTGCCATGGATTATTTTCGGTATTCCATCATGCCCCGACAGGTATAGAAATGCGCGTCATATCCGGGAGATAAGCCATGTACGATCTATATATCGCCAACAAGAACTACTCCTCATGGTCGCTGCGGCCGTGGGTGTTGATGCGCACGCTCGGTATCGCCTTTGATGAGAAACTTGTTCCGTTTGGCGAAGGTGTCGCCTTTTCCAGCTTCTCGCCGACCGGTAAGGTGCCCTGCCTTGTCGATGATGGCGTGACGATATGGGAAACGCTGTCGATCGCCGAATATCTCGCAGAACGGCACCAGGGCGTCTGGGCGAGCGACAAGCAGGCGCGGGCATGGTCGCGTTCGGCGGCGAGCGAAATGCATGCCGGCTTTTCCTCACTGCGCAATCTTTATCCCATGTCGGTCGGTATTCGGGTCAAGCCGAAGGGTGGCGATGCCAGGCTTGCGGCAGACATAAAGCGCATCGATGCGTTATGGAGCGAAGGTCTGGCAAAATTCGGCGGTCCCTATCTTGCCGGTCAGAAATTCACGGCGGTCGATGCTTTTTTCTGCCCCGTGGCGTTCCGTTTCCAGACCTATGGCGCCGATCTTTCATCTGCGGCAAAAGTCTATTGCGATCGGCTGCTCACCCTGCCTGCCATGCGTGAGTGGTATGAGGCCGGATTGAAGGAGATCTGGCGCGATGCGGCGCATGAACAGGAAATCAGCGGCATTGGCGCATTGACTGACGATCTGCGCGTGAAGGTCTGAATATCACTGCTGACGGCGTTTATTGCGATGCCGTCAGCAACTGCCTGACCGGTTCCGGCACCTCGTATTCGAAGCGGTCGCTTTTCCAGTCGTAGTAGCGGTGCTCGCTCCATGGCCTGTTCGCCCCGGCAATCGCTGCGCGTAGTCGTCCGACGACCGCAGACTGATCGCTGCCGGCAAAGTTTATTTCTACCGAACCTGTACGCCGCAAAGTATCGCGGTTCAGCAACAGCGCTCCTGAGCGGCATTTTGAAAACGAGGTCCTGCGGGAAACGACGACAATATCGGCGATATCGCAGGCTTTTCCGGCAAACCGGCCATCTTCCAGAACGACGATCCACTCCCCGCTCCTGGCGCGCGCCACGCACCATATGCCTTTGCTGCAGGTGAAGACGCCGGGTTGCGCATCTTTCAGCGCTGCCGTCATCTGCCGCATCACCGCCCTCATCTCCTCCGGCGTAAGTGTTGATTTTGCGGTCAAGCCTACACTGGTTACTGCGGCATCCGCTTTAAGAATGACCGGTGGCGCAGGCTGTTCCGGCAACAGGAGTGCTCTTTGCCACTGGCCGTATACGAAGCCCTGTGGTCGCGTTTTTGTCGTATAGGCCTTGCCGTCTTCCAGCAGCGCCACCAACTCCCCATCCTCGTGAATGAGCAGATCCGGGACATCGCGATAGGCCACGGCCGCCGACAGGCCGAAGGCGGAGACAAGAGGCGGAATACCAAGCAATGCAAGCCGGCTGCGCAGCAAGGTCAGCAGCAGGAAGCCTGCTGAGCCGAGGCCAATGAACCACTCATGTGGCCGCCCCGTCGCCGCGCTGCCGCCCCAGGACGCCACTTCATTGGCGACTTCGATGACGAGCGCCATGCCATAGCCCATGATCTTCAGGAATGGCGCATCCAACCCGAGCGGCATCAGCAGCATGGCGAGCAGGCCAAAGGGCATGACGATCAGCGACATCAGCGGCATGGCGGCCAGATTGGCAAAAAGTCCATAGGTGGTGACACGGTGAAAATGCTCTGCCGAATAGATCGCCGTCGAAAGTCCGCCAATCAACGATGTGGTGATGACGCCGCCAATGACGGTGCCTGCCATTTGCGCCGCCGTCATCCATACCGGTCTGCGTCCGATCAACAGTCGCTCGTGATCGCTGCGCCGGCGGCCCCACCAGGCATAGGTGGATACGAGCGCGATGGTCGCGGCAAACGACATCTGGAAACTCGGCCCCATGATTTCCGAAGGCGAAAAACCGAGGATGATGAGAGCCGAAATAGCCACATTGCGGAGGCTGAGCGACGGCTGATCAAAAAGGACCGCGATCAGCATCACCGACATCATCAGCCAGGCACGCTCGGCGGAGACGGCGAAACCGGAAATCAGGTAATAGGCGAGCGTCATCAAGAGCGCCGCGAAAGCCGAAATCTTCTTGACGGGCCAGCGCTGAGCAAAGGCGGGAAAAAGGCTGAAGGTCAGCCTGAACCCCACAAAGAAAATGCCTGCGGCGACGCCATGTTCAGCCCGGATATGGCGACGATATGGGCAAGGCCGGAAAGCCTCAATGCTTCCATCGTGGGTGCCGAGATCGCCTGTCTCTCATCGGTGACAATGGACGCGGCGAAGGCTCCGGCGTCACCGCCAATGGTGTTGCGGATGCGCTCTGCAATGGCGCTGCGCAGGCCATAAAGCCGCATATCCGCCCATTCCAGCCAACGCGTTTCGCCTTTCATGTCTCCCTTTGGTGATATCAGCGCCTGCGGCGGCTTGTAGAAAAATCCGGTCGCACCTATGCCTTTGAAATAGGAAGCGAAGGCAAAGTCGTTCAGACCCGGCAAGGCTGGACCGGAAGGTGGCGACAGCCGGGCCTTGCCTTGAATGGTCGCGCCAAGTGCGACCGGCTCACCTCCGCCACGGGAAAGCAGCGAAATTCTCGTCGGCGGGCGCGACAATGCCGGCGCTTCGGTCGCAGCCAGCTGAATAACATATCGCCAGGAGCCGCGCGCATCCACCTCCCGGCGAACCACCGTGCCGGTGATGGTGGTTGTAACCGGGGTATCCAGCACCACTGTTCCCGCTCGCCGGGTTTCAATATCTGCCAGAAGCATGCCCAGCAGAAGAAAAGCGCCAGCGCCGCAGGCCGCCGCCGACAGGCCGTTATTATACCGGGTAAGCAGCGCCAGACCGGCGGCAAGCAGGAATATGATTGCGAGAGCGGGCAAGGACGGCGTGACATCAAGGGAAAACCACAGGATCGCGCCGCAGCCGATGAGGACGGGAACAAAAAGGAAATCATGGCCGAATGCGCGCTCCTCGGCGACGCAGTCGGCAACCTTTCCGGCGATGACTGCCTTGAGATTCCGCCTGACAGCAAGGGTGGGCAAATCACAAGCCACAACATCGCCGGCGCGGTGAACGGGAAACAGGATTTCATGCGCGCCGGGCAAGCCACCCTGCAACGTTTCGGCATATCCGAAATGCTTTTTTTCCCCTTGACCAAGCAATCCGCGCCGCGCCCCTGCCGCACCGGAAACAGGTTTGCAGGGCAGCGGGAAGGATTGCAATCCTTTCCTTTAATGTTGCGTTGACCGAGATTGAATTGCCATGGCCGATAAAGCCGCAAGCAACGTAATTGCGTTTGCCGCAATGCACAATTTGACCTTCGAATAGCTTGGCATCGGCGCAAGGATCATATAGCTAATCGGTAGACGCTTAACCGCGAGGCGTGTCTCAACGCCTCCACCCGCATGTTCTCGGAGGATCAGTATGACGGAAAAAAGCGCTACAGTGACACTTGGCGAAAAGCAGGTGGAACTCCCGGTCAGGGAAGGCACGATTGGACCAAGCGTCGTCGATATCGCCACGCTCTACAAGCACACGGGCTCCTTCACGTACGACCCGGGTTTCACGTCGACGGCCTCCTGCGAATCCAAGATCACCTATATCGATGGTGACGAAGGTGTTCTCCTTCACCGCGGCTTCCCGATCGAGCAGCTTGCCGAACAGGGCGACTTCCTGGAAACCTGCTATCTGCTGCTTTACGGCGAACTGCCGACGGCTGCGCAGAAGAAGGACTTCGACACCCGCGTTACGCGCCACACCATGGTGCATGAGCAGATGAGCCGCTTCTTCACCGGCTACCGTCGCGATGCGCATCCGATGGCCGTCATGTGCGGCACGGTCGGCGCGCTCTCGGCCTTCTATCACGACTCGACCGACATTACCGATCCGCACCAGCGCATGGTCGCTTCGCTGCGCATGATCGCGAAGATGCCGACGATCGCCGCCATGGCGTACAAGTACCATATCGGTCAGCCCTTCGTTTACCCGAAGAACGACCTGGATTACGCTTCCAACTTCCTGCACATGTGCTTTGCCGTGCCCTGCGAGGATTACAAGGTCGATCCGGTTCTGGCCCGCGCCATGGACCGCATCTTCATCCTGCATGCCGACCACGAGCAGAACGCTTCCACCTCCACGGTGCGTCTTGCCGGTTCTTCGGGTGCGAACCCGTTCGCCTGTATTGCGGCTGGCATCGCCTGCCTCTGGGGCCCTGCTCACGGCGGCGCCAACGAAGCGGCGCTCAACATGCTGAACGAGATCGGCTCCGTTGACCGTATTCCGGAATACATCGCCCGCGCCAAGGACAAGAACGACCCGTTCCGCCTGATGGGCTTTGGCCACCGCGTGTACAAGAACTACGACCCCCGCGCCAAGATCATGCAGAAGACGATGTATGAAGTGCTGGAAGCCACCGGCAATTCCGACGATCCGATCATGCAGGTTGCGCTGGAACTGGAAAAGATCGCCCTTTCCGACCCCTACTTCGTCGAAAAGAAGCTTTACCCGAATGTCGACTTCTATTCCGGCATCACGCTGAAGGCGCTCGGCTTCCCCACCACCATGTTCACCGTTCTCTTCGCGCTCGCCCGCACCGTCGGCTGGATCGCACAGTGGAACGAAATGATCGAAGATCCGCAGCAGCGCATCGGCCGTCCGCGCCAGCTCTACACGGGCGCCGGCAAGCGTGACTACGTTCCGGTTTCCAAGCGCTAAACCGGGAATCAAAACATCAAAGGCCGGCGGGTGAAAATCCGCCGGCCTTTTTCTATTGGATAAGAGAAACACGTTCGGCCAACGGCTACGAAGGCCAGCTCTATCAGCCTTGCTGTCTGCGGGCGTTAAACACATCGAGAAGGATGCCAGCGCCGGTTTCGCCCGGAGGCACATCGGTGTGCAAGCGCTGCTGCACCAGAGCGTAACCCTCAAGCATCGCCCGTCGCTCGGTGGTGTCGGATGCAAGCCGTTCGGCCCAGCGCAGCATGGACCCTGGCCGCACCACCTCGTTGAGATATTCCGGCACAACCGGGTAGTCGGCAATCAGGTTCGGAAGCGCGCCCGTCCAGGTTTTTACCCGCTTGCTGAGCATGGTGAAAATCCAGTCGGTCTTATAAACAGAAACGGTCGGCACGCCGGCAAGCGCCAGTTCGAGAATAACAGTACCGGACGCAGCGATCGCCGCATCGGCCCGCGCAAAGGCGTTCCATTTGAAGGCGGAATCAATGCCGATTTTGGGCCTTATATCTTCCGGCCATGTTGCCGCCAGCTCGCGTATACGGTCTTCCTGACGCGGCACGGTGGGCAACACGAAACGGGTTGGGCCGTTGCGTTCCACAAAGGCCTTTGCGGCCTCTCTAAATGGCTCCATCAACCGCGTGGTTTCCGTGGAGCGCGACCCGGGCAGCAGAAGAATGGTTTTGGCTTCACCTTTTGCCGGAAGGGAGCGTTCCGCCCGCTTTTGCCGCACCGCCTTCACATCGGGATCGACGCTGAGACGATGGCCGACAAAGGTGGTTGGCGGGCCGCCGAGACGCCGCATCGCCTCCGGCTCGAAGGGCAGCAGGGCAAGAACGTGATCGACATAGGACAACATCGCGGTGGCGCGATATTCCTTCCACGCCCAGACGCTGGGGCAGACGTAGTTGATAACAGGCAGATTCGGCAATTGTTTGCGGACTTTTTTCGCAACACGATGCGTGAAATCCGGGCTGTCGATGATCAGCAGAATATCCGGCTTTGCGGCGATGATCGCCTGCGCAGTCTGGTTGATGCGCGCGATGAGTTTCGGCAATTTTTTGAGGACTTGCGTGAAGCCCATGATGGAGAGTTCGGAATAATCGAACAGCGAGGTCAGTCCCTGCGCTTCCAGCGCCTCGCCGCCGACGCCCATCAGCTCAACGGACCCCGGATATCGAGCTTTGACGGAGCGGATCAAATCCGCGCCCAGAAGATCGCCGGACACTTCCCCGGCAATAACCGCCACTTTTAATGTCGCCGTCATCCGATCATCTCTCCCCGATCATATCACTACCGAGTGATGTATCGATGCCGCAGACAAATATGCCCGCCTGATCGGCGGCTTTCAACATCTCGTCGCGGTCAAGCACCAGCGCCCGTCCCGCTTCGACGGCGATGCCCGCCAGGCCGGCTTTCTGCGCATTCTCCACGGTTTCGATACCGATGGTCGGCAGGTCGGCGCGGATATCCTGTTGCGGTTTGCAAAGCTTCACCAATACACCCCTGCGGCGGGGCGATATGCGGCCCTCGGCACGCAGGGCCGCAACACGTGCAAGCATGGCATCGGTACCCTCAACGCCTTCCAGCGCAACGATGCGACCGCCAACCGACACCGCTCCCTGCCCGACATCAAGCGTGCCAAGCGCAAGTGCCGCCTCAGCCGCCTTGCGAATATCGCGCAGGTCTTCGTCTGTGGGTTTCTGGGTGCCCAAAGTGCCTGTCGTAGCAAGCAGGCCGGGTGTAATCTCGTGGGCGCCGATGACCTTTGCACCGAGCGTGCCGATGACCTTGATCACCATCTGCAACACGGCGTCATCACCGCCCGACAGCAACGTGCGGACGATGGAGGGCAGTTTCAGCACGATGCCGACTGTCGGGCGGATTTCCCGCCATTCCGGCCGTCGAGCCACGGCGCCGGAAAGCACGACGCGGTCCACCCGGTTTTCACGCAGCAAACGGCCGAGCCCTGCCACGTCGCCCACGCTGATGACAGCATTGTCGAAGCCGCTCCAGTCGAAGCTGGAATCATCACGCAGGCGCACAATGAAGGGATTTTCACCCATCTCGCGGGCCGCGGCCGCCACATAAAGCGGCAGCTGGCCGCTACCGGCCACGATGGCAAGACGCCCGCCGCCTGTCACGGCTCACTTGCCCCGATTGGGCGAAGAGATCGCGCGGTCGGTGCCCGCGCCGATGAAATCGATGACTTCGAGGGCCTGCGGGCAATCCAGATATTCATTACGATCGATTGCCGCCGCGTTGCCGCGGATTGTGCCTTCAGCCTCGAATATCTGCTTGTAGACACGCCGGACCTTGTGAATATCCGCCCGTTCAATGCCGGCACGCGTCATGCCGACCACATTGAGGCCGCCAAGAATTCCGGGATTGCCGTTCAGCATGCCATAGGGAATGACATCGTAATTGACGGCCGACAGCCCGCCGATAAAGGCCTGACGGCCGATGCGGGTAAACTGGTGCACGGCGCAGCCGCCGCCCAGGATAGCACGGTCTTCAATGGTGACATGGCCCGCCAGCATCACATTGTTCGACAGGATGATGTGATTGCCGAGGCGGCAATCATGCGCCACATGCGAATTGGCAAGGAACAGATTATCGTCACCGACAATGGTCTTGCCGCCACCATCCGAACTGCCGGCGTTCATCGTAACGCCTTCGCGCATGACACAGCGTTCGCCGATCTCGAGCGTCGTTTCCGATCCGTCGTGGCGAACCGCCTGCGGGGTGCCTCCAATGACGGCCATGGGGTGGATCACCGATCCACGGCCGATGATGGTCAGGCCTGAAACGACGGCATGATTGTGCAATATGACGTCGTCGTGCAGCGTGACCTTTGCGCCAACATAGCTGAGCGCGCCGATGACGACATTTTCACCGATAACCGCACCGTCTTCGACAACGGCGGTCGGGTGAATTTTGGCCGAGGCGGCTATCCGGCTCATTGCTGGTCCTCGGGGATCATCATCGCGCCGACATCAGCCTCCGCCACCAGGGCGCCGTCAACCTTCGCCTCGCAATGGAATTTGAACACATTGCCGCGCTGACGCTGCTTGACGACGTGGATTTCCAGACGATCGCCGGGGATCACGGGTTTGCGGAAACGCGCATTGTCGATTGTCATGAAGTAGACCAGATGGCCGCCCTCGCCCTGACTGCGGGCGCATATCGCGCCTGCCGTCTGCGCCATGGCTTCGACGATCAGAACGCCCGGCATGATCGGCCGATCCGGGAAATGGCCGGTGAAATGCGGTTCGTTGACCGTGACGTTCTTGATGCCGGTCGCCGAGTTGTTACCATCGATATCGATGATCTTGTCGATCAACAAGAATGGGTAACGATGCGGCAGAAGCTTCATGACTTCCAGAATGTCAGCCGCGCCGAGCGTCGTCTTCGTTTCTTCAGTCATTGTTTTTTTCTCCTGTTTTTTTATCACGCGCTTCAGCGCGCGCCAGAATTTCGGCCATGTCGCGCAGGAAATATTTCATCGGACGTGCGGGCGTTCCGCCGTAACGGGCGCCGGCCGGAACATCGGCGACAACACCACTCATCGCCGCGATCTGCACACCATCACCAATGGTGATATGGCCATTGACGCCCGCCGCGCCGCCGATCATCACGCCATCGCCAATGCGGGTGCTGCCCGCAATGCCGACCTTGCTGACGATGCCACAATGGCGGCCGATGCGCACGTTGTGACCAATCTGGACCTGGTTATCGATCTTTGTGCCTTCGCCGATGACGGTGTCATCCATGGTGCCGCGATCGATCGTGGTATTGGCGCCGATCTCGACATTGTCCTGAATGATGACCCGGCCGATCTGCACGATTTTAAGCATGCCGCGGGGACCGGGAGCGTAACCGAACCCATCCTGACCGATGCGTGCGCCATTATGGATAATCACATTGTTGCCGATGAGGGCGACCAGAATGCTCGCACCACCGGAAATGGTGCAATCGCGCCCCACCTGCACATGCGGCCCGATGATGACACCGGGGCCAATCCGTGTACCGGCACCAATATGAGCGCCGGCGCCGATCACGGCGAGCGGCTCAACGATTACGCCCGCCTCCAGCTTCGCCGACGGATCGACATGGGCGGCCGGAGAAATCTCGGTCTCCATCGGCGCAATCGTCGCGGGACGCATGGCGGAGGGATGCAGCAAGGCACCCACCTGCGCAAAAAGCGTATGCGGATTTTTCGAGATCAGTGCAGGAATGTGAGACGGCACCATATTCGCCAGCGCAGCGTCGCAAATGACGGCGCCAGCCTCGCAGCTTACCAACTCATCGCGGTTCTTGCGGGAGAGAATATAGCAGAGCTGATCGGGTTTTGCCCGGTAGACCGGCGCGACGGACCTGATAATCCGCTCACCTGCCGCCTCATCAGACAGTTCCGCCCCAAAACGGTCTGCGATGTCTTTCAATCGCAATCCATCGTGGGGCGGAAAAAAGGCGTTGTATTCCATTAGCCGGAAACTCCAGAACGTTCAAAGTTGCAGTTCTGGACTGCCGATATCAGAAAGTGTTGGACATGCCAAACCGGAAACGCTGTTCCTCGTCGTAGTCTTCCTTGGCGATCGGCACAGCATAGTCAACACGGATCGGACCGAAGGGCGATGCCCACATCACGCCGATACCAGCGGATGCGCGGATGGAGTTGTCATCCTTTACACCTGCACTGTTGGCGACCTTGTTGCCATAAAGCGTACCGGCATCGACGAAACCAGCCAGACGCAGGCCGAAATCTTCCGGAACGCCAGGCATCGGGGCGGTAACTTCAGCAGAAGCTGCGAAGTAGGTCGTGCCGCCGATGGAGTCGTTACCGATGCGCGGGCCAATACCGTCGTTCTTGAAGCCGCGAACCTGACGGCCGCCGAATTTGAACTGATCGAATACCAGCAGATTGTCGCCAGTCGGAACAACATGACCCGCCTGACCGGTGATCGAGCCGATGACATCGTACTCGTCCGACAGCGTGTAATAGAAGCGCGCCTTGGCGTAGATCTTGTAATATTCGGAATCGCCGCCGAGGCCCGCAAATTCGTTCGTCAGGGCAGCCTGCCAGCCTTCGCGCGGCATGTTGCGGTCGTCGAGCGTATTGTAGTTCAGCGTGTTGGAGATGATGGACTGAGTCCAGTCGCCACCACGGATCAGAGCCTTATAGGGTTCAGCAAGATTGCTGCCGGTTTCCCAATCGCCCTCACCATCATAGTTGAGCTGCTTGTAGGTATATTTGAACGTCGTCGAGAGGTCTTCGGTGATCGGCGCGGTCACACGCAGCGCGAAGCCCTGTTCGTCGTAATCATAATAGTCTTCGCTGCGGCTCTGGCTCTTGAACAGGTCGAAACCTGCGGCCAGACGGTAGCCAAGGAAATACGGCTCGGTGAAGGACAGCGTGTAGCTGCGCGCATCGTCTTCGCCCGCACCGGCGGCGAGACGGATGTACTGGCCGCGACCGAGGAAGTTCTTTTCTTCGATGGATGCCTCAAGCAGAACGCCGTCGTTCTGCGAATAACCTGCACCGATACCGAACGAACCCGTCGACTGATCCTCGACATCAACCACGATGACGACGCGGTCAGGCGCGCTGCCGCCGGCGGTCGAGATGTTGACCTTCGAGAAATAACCCAGCGCTTCGAGACGGCGCTTTGCCGCCGTGATGATCGTCTGGTTGAATGCATCACCTTCGGAAATATCGAATTCGCGACGGATGACATAGTCACGCGTGCGGGTGTTGCCGCGGATTTCGATACGCTCGACATAGGCGCGCTCGCCCTGATCGACGATATAGGTCACACCGATGGTGTTGCCGGACATGTCGCGGTCACCGCGCGGCGTTACGCGAGCAAAGGGATAACCTTCACCGGCAACGCGCTTGGAAATCGCTTCCATGCTCTGCTGAACTTCCTTGGCGCTGTAGCTGGCGCCCTGGCGGGTTTCAACGAGACCCTGCAGTTCAGAACCATCGACACCCGGAACGGTCGATTCGACAGCGACGTTACCGAAGTCGTATTTCTTGCCTTCATCCACCGTGATGGAGATGGTGTATTCGTTCTTGGACTCGTCCAGCACAGCATCGGACGACACGACCCGGAAGTCGGCATAACCGCGGTTGTAATAAAACTGGCGCAGCGCCTCTTCGTCGGCGCGCAGCTTGTCCTCATTATAGACGTCCTTACGTGTCAGGAACGACAGCATGTTGGACTTCTTGGTATTGATGACGGCGGCCAGACGACCGTCGCTATAGGAATTGTTGCCGACGAAATCGATGCGGCCGATCTTGGTGCGCTCACCTTCGTTGATGACGAAAGCGATGTTCACGCGGCCCTGACCGACGGAAACGGTCTGGGTGGTGATTTCGACATCGCTGCGGCCGATCGCGCCATAAGCTTCCTTGATGCGGGCAATATCCGCAGTCACGATCGCCTGATTGAATGGGCCGAGCGACTGGGTCTGCACGATGCCGGCGAGCTTGTCGTCCTTGATCTTGCGGTTGCCGTTGAAGACCACCTGGTTGACCAGCTGGTTCTCATTGACGGTTACGACCAGCGTGCTGCCGGAAACGCGCATGGAGACATTCGAGAAGTAACCGGTGGCGTAAAGACGCTTCACCGATTCATCGATATCCGAATTGGAAAAGTTTTTACCCGGCGCAATGGTGATGTTGGAACGCACGGAGTCCGCACCGGACCTCTCGGCCCCGCGAACATCGATCTTGCTGATAACGGCTGCATGTGCAGCACCAGCAGAGGCAAGCACGCCAAGGCCCGCAACCGAAGAAACACCAGCAGACAGCGCAACCGCCGACACCGCGTTCAAAAATCTTGAACCAGCCTTCATTTCAAATCTTACCTTTTTACGTTGTCCCTCAGCGGGCGGAACCCGACTCCGGCCATGTGCGTCGTTTTACCTGCTTTTCCCCTACAAGCAAGTCAGAACGTTAAATTCTGTTTACTTCGTGATCCAGAGTGGCTCATTCGCCACTTCGGCATAAAAACA
>Ga0209070_100405_pt1 | contig 30333 bp, 20 predicted proteins | sample SynthPrep_5_END__FD_187205 | JGI IMG/M metagenome (GOLD analysis project Ga0209070, IMG submission 187205) | Synthetic microbial communities from Ohio, USA - SynthPrep_5_END_DS10_MetaG (SPAdes) (version 2) | ecosystem: Engineered > Bioreactor > Aerobic > Activated sludge | place: USA: Ohio... | reverse complement strand
GTGTACTCCCTTAGCAGGGGAGCGCCTTCGGCCACTCGGCCAGCTCTCCGCAACACGGGGCGTATATTAACCACGTTCATCCCCGTTTGCAAACATAAAAAACGATAAAAATTAAAGGCTTGGTTCTTCGTCCTTCTCTTTCTTGATCCGCAGGTAGATTTCCTCGCGGTGTACCGCCACCTCTTTCGGAGCGTTAACCCCGATACGCACTTGATTGCCTTTGACGCCGAGCACGGTCACGGTGATTTCGCCATCACCGATAATCAGGCTTTCTGCGCAACGACGAGTCAGAATCAGCATACCTTTCTCCTCACGCATTTCAGTTCAGGAACAACAGTCTGCAAAAAAAAGGCCTTCGACCTACAACCCAAAGGCCATAGCCCTACCCGCCTAAGTATTGTCGAGCGCACGCAAAAGAACATGCGCCCTACAAAAAAAGGAAAGGCGCGGTAAACCGCGCCTTCCTGGCACTTCGTCACTCGCCCTGTCGGGCCGGAGCGTCCAGCTCAAAAGCGGTATGCAGTGCGCGTACAGCCAATTCCAGGTACTTCTCTTCGATGACCACCGAGACCTTGATTTCCGAGGTGGAGATCATCTGGATGTTGATGCTTTCCTTGGCCAGTGCCTCGAACATGCGGCTGGCAACGCCGGCATGGGAACGCATGCCCACACCCACGATCGACACTTTGGCAATCTTGGTATCGCCGACCACTTCACGGGCGCCAATCTCGCTCGCGGTGTTCTGCAGGATCTTCTCCGCCGCATCGTACTCGTTGCGGTGCACGGTGAAGGTGAAATCGGTGGTGTTATCGTGCGAAACGTTCTGCACGATCATGTCGACTTCGATGTTCGCGCCGCTGATAGGGCCCAGGATCTTGAAAGCCACACCCGGGGTATCCGGCACGCCACGGATAGTCAGCTTGGCTTCATCACGGTTGAAAGCGATACCGGAAATGATCGGCTGTTCCATGGATTCCTCTTCATCAATAGTAATGAGGGTGCCCGGACCCTCTTTGAAGCTGTGCAATACGCGCAGCGGAACGTTGTACTTGCCGGCGAATTCCACCGCACGGATTTGCAACACCTTGGAACCGAGGCTGGCCATTTCCAGCATCTCTTCAAAGGTGATCTTGTCCAGGCGCTGGGCCACGGAGACAACGCGCGGATCCGTGGTGTAAACGCCATCCACATCGGTGTAGATCTGGCATTCATCGGCCTTCAGAGCCGCGGCCAGTGCCACGCCGGTAGTGTCTGAACCGCCACGCCCCAGGGTGGTGATATTGCCGTGCTCATCCACCCCCTGGAACCCTGCTACAACTACCACGCGCCCGGCTTTCAGATCCGTACGGATTTTCTGATCGTCGATCTGCAGGATCCGCGCCTTGGTATGCGCGCTGTCAGTGAGGATGCGCACCTGACTGCCAGTGTAGGACACCGCCGGCACACCGCGTTTGTTCAACGCCATGGCCAGCAACGCGATGGTCACCTGCTCGCCGGTGGACACGATCACATCCAGCTCACGTGGCAGCGGCTGTTGATCACCACTGATTGCCTTGGCCAGGTCGATCAGGCGATTGGTCTCGCCGCTCATGGCCGACAGCACCACCACCAGGTCGTCGCCGGCATCGCGGAATTTCTTAACCTTGTCGGCCACCTGCTCGATTCTTTCGACAGAACCGACCGAGGTGCCTCCAAATTTCTGTACGATCAAAGCCATTTCTAAGCCGCCTCAGCCCGTAAAGGGGCGCCCAATAAACAAATTCAAGCAACCGAGCGAGCCCATGACTAGACCATGGGCTCATTAACAGCGCCTTAAATACCTGCCTCGACAAACGGCACGGTCAGGGCCAGTGCCGCGTCCAGGGCACCGGCGTCTACACCACCGCCTTGCGCCATGTCCGGACGACCACCGCCCTTCCCGCCCACTGCCGCGGCGGCTTGTTTCATCAAATCACCGGCCTTGAGTTGGCCAGTCAGGTCTTTGGTTACACCGGCAACCAGAACGACCTTTTCCTCATGGACACCGCCGAGCAGGATCACTGCGCGGCCGAGCTTGTTCTTCAACTGATCGACCAAGGCCAACAGCGCCTTGCCATCCTGACCGTCCAGGCGCACGGCCAGGACTTTCACACCCTTGACGTCCAGCGCGCTGGCCGACAGATCATCGCCCGCCGCACTGGCTGCCTTGGCCTGCAACTGCTCCAGCTGTTTCTCCAGCGCACGGTTGCGCTCCAGAACGGCGGACAGCTTGTCGATCAGGTTGTCACGGCTGCCCTTGACCAGGCCCGCCGCCTCCTTGAGTTGTTCTTCAGCCGCATTGAGGTAAGCCAGCGCCGCAGCGCCGGTCACCGCTTCAATACGACGCACGCCGGACGCCACACCGCCTTCGCTGATGATTTTCAGCAGGCCGATGTCGCCGGTACGGTTGGCGTGGATACCGCCACACAGCTCCACCGAGAAGCTGCCGCCCATGCTCAGCACGCGCACTTCATCGCCGTACTTCTCGCCAAACAGCGCCATGGCGCCTTTCTTTTTAGCGGTTTCGATATCGGTTTCTTCGGTTTCCACCGCTGTGTTCTTGCGAATCTCGGCGTTGACGATGTCTTCCAAGGCCTTGATCTGCTCCGGCTTGATCGCTTCAAAGTGGCTGAAGTCGAAGCGCAGGCGCTGACTGTCGACCAACGAACCCTTCTGCTGAACGTGATCACCCAATACCTGACGCAACGCGGCGTGCAACAGGTGAGTGGCGGAGTGATTCAAAGCGGTTGCATGCCGTACGTCTGCATCGACCTGGGTGTCTACCGGCGCACCGACCGTCAGGTTGCCCAGCACCAGCACACCGTGATGCAGGAACGCGCCGCCGGTCTTGGTGGTGTCGCGCACCTCAAAACGCCCGGAGGTCGAGCTGAGGAAACCACAGTCACCAATCTGGCCGCCGGACTCGGCGTAGAACGGCGTCTGGTCCAGGACCACAACGGCCTCATCGCCTTCGTTTAACACGTCGACCGATTTACCGTCTTTATAGATAGCAACAATTTTGGCCGAGCCAACGGTCGCCTGGTAACCAATGAACTCGGTAGGCACATCAACCTTGACCAGGGTGTTGTAGTCCAGGCCAAAGGAGCTGGCGGAGCGAGCGCGCACGCGCTGGGCTTCCATCTCACGCTCAAAACCGGCCTCATCGACGGTCAGCTCGCGTTCACGGGCAATGTCGGCGGTCAGGTCCATGGGGAATCCGTAGGTGTCGTAAAGCTTGAACACCACGTCGCCCGGCACCACGGTGCCTTTGAGCCCGGCCAGGTCCTGCTCCAGGATCTTCAGGCCGTGTTCCAGGGTCTTGGAGAACTGCTCTTCTTCAGCCTTGAGCACACGCTCGATGTTGTCTTGCTGCTGCTTGAGTTCCGGGAAGGCTTCGCCCATCTCGGCAACCAGCGCGGCGACGATTTTGTAGAAGAAGCTGCCGGTGGCGCCCAGCTTGTTGCCGTGACGGCAGGCACGACGGATGATGCGACGCAGCACATAACCACGGCCTTCGTTCGACGGCAGCACGCCATCGGCGATCAGGAAACCGCAGGAACGGATGTGGTCCGACACTACTTTGAGCGACGACTGGTTTTCGTTGGCGCAGCCAATCGCGGCAGCCGAGGCGCTCAGCAGGTTGGTGAACAGGTCGATTTCGTAGTTGGAGTGAACGTGCTGCATCACCGCACTGATCCGCTCCAGGCCCATGCCGGTGTCTACCGACGGCGCCGGCAGCGGATGCAACACGCCATCGGCGGTGCGGTTGAACTGCATGAACACGTTGTTCCAGATCTCGATGTAACGGTCGCCGTCTTCTTCCGGCGAGCCCGGCGGGCCGCCCCAGATGTCGGCGCCGTGATCGTAAAAGATCTCGGTGCAAGGGCCGCACGGGCCGGTATCGCCCATGGTCCAGAAGTTGTCGGAGGCGTACGGCGCGCCCTTGTTGTCGCCGATGCGGATCATGCGCTCCACAGGTACACCGATTTCATTGGTCCAGATGTCATACGCTTCGTCGTCGGTCGCGTAGACGGTGACCCAGAGTTTTTCCTTCGGCAGCTTCAGCACGCCGGTCAGGAAGGTCCAGGCAAAGGTGATCGCGTCTTTCTTGAAATAGTCGCCGAAACTGAAGTTGCCGAGCATTTCGAAGAAGGTGTGGTGGCGCGCGGTGTAACCGACGTTTTCCAGGTCACTGTTCTTGCCGCCGGCGCGTACGCACTTCTGGCTGCTGGTGGCGCGGGTGTAGGCGCGCTTTTCCTGGCCCAGGAAGCAGTCCTTGAACTGGTTCATTCCCGCGTTAGTGAACAGCAGGGTGGGGTCATTGCCTGGGATCAAGGAGCTGGAGGCTACACGGGTGTGGCCTTGCTCTTCGAAGAAGCGAAGGAAGGCTTCACGGATTTCTGCGCTTTTCATTAGGTTCTTCCACGGAGGCTGCGGCCAAAGGCCAGTGCGCAACATCATCAGACGGAGCGACGGCAAAGGGCCGCATTATATCGGCCCTTTGCCGGTGGTACAGCGTGTTTATACGATTGAAACGTTCAATTAGACGGTCTGCACGGTCATTTCCGCGAAAATTCGACGAATGTCTGCGCGACCTGCTCGATCTGCGCCCGGCTGACATCCAAATGCGTGACCATGCGCAGGCGCGGGGCGGCGCTCAATGTGATCCCGCGTTCGGCGGCAAACGCCTTCAAGGCTTGAGCCTGGCCACCGATCTGCACGTAGACCATGTTGGTCTGCACCGGCTCCACCTCATAACCGGCCTGGCGCAACGCATCGCCCAGCCATTGGGCATTGGCGTGGTCGTCAGCCAGGCGCTGCACCTGGTGATCCAGGGCATACAGCCCCGCTGCCGCCAGTGAGCCGGCCTGGCGCATGCCGCCGCCGACCATCTTGCGCAGGCGCCGGGCCTTGGCGATCAACGCCGTGGAACCGCACAGCACCGAGCCAATCGGCGCGCCAAGGCCTTTAGACAGGCACACCGACACCGAATCGAAATGCTGGGCAATCTCGCGCGCATCCACGCCGAGCTTGACCGCTGCGTTGTAGAGCCGCGCGCCATCCAGATGCAGGGCCAGGTCGTGTTCACGGGTGAACGCCCGTGCCTTTGCCAGGTAATCCAGCGGCAGTACCTTGCCTTGCATGGTGTTTTCCAGCGCCAGCAAACGGGTGCGGGCGAAGTGGAAGTCGTCGGGCTTGATCGCCGCCAGCACCTGGTCCAGGTCCAGGGAACCATCGGCTTGCACTTCCAGGGGTTGCGGCTGGATCGAACCGAGCACCGCCGCGCCACCGCCTTCGTATTTGTAGGTATGGGCCTGCTGGCCGACGATGTATTCCTCGCCGCGTTCACAGTGGGCCATCAACGCCAACAGGTTGCTCATGGTGCCGGTCGGCACAAACAACGCGGCGGCAAAACCCAGGCGCTTGGCCAGTTCGGCTTCGAGGCGATTGACGCTGGGGTCCTCGCCATATACGTCATCGCCGCTGACGGCAGCGGCCATCGCGTCCCGCATGCCGGGGGTGGGTTGGGTCACGGTGTCGCTGCGCAGGTCGATCACAGACATGAAACAAGCCTCTGAAGGGTTGAGTAAGTTCCTTTTGTGAGTGATTACTGCGGGCAACGCCACGGAATATCAAGCCCCCAATGCATTCAATCGAATACCAACCAAACAAAGCGATATAGCTTATCGATACAGCGGTCGTGCAGTTTTCGAAAAAGCGTGTTAAAAACTCTCCGCCGCCAGGGTTCTGGTGGCAACGTTCTCAGGGCGGGGTGCAATTCCCCACCGGCGGTAATTACACGCAATGTGTATAGCCCGCGAGCGCTTGGCGCCTCGAACTGCTCCGGCAGGACGGCGACAAGGTCAGCAGACCCGGTGTGATCCCGGGGCCGACGGTCATAGTCCGGATGAAGAGAGAACGGGATTGGCACCTAAGGGCCGCGCACGAATTGTGCTTGCGTACCCTTAAATCCCATTCGATTCATAACGCCCTGTTTTATTCTTAAACAGGAGTCAGAACATGCAACCCACCGCAATCGACAGCAAAAGCAAAAACCACCACGGCGAGCGCGTCGCGTTTATCCAGGCCTGCTGGCACAAGGATATTGTCGACCAATCGCGCAAAGGTTTCCTCGCCGAAATGATCGCCCAGGGCTACCAGGAGTCGGACATCGATTTCTTCGAAGTCGGCGGCGCATTTGAAATGCCCCTGCACGCCAAGCTGCTGGCCAAGACCGGCCGCTACGCCGGTATCGTCGCCGCCGCGCTGGTGGTGGACGGTGGTATCTACCGTCACGAATTCGTCGCCCAGTCGGTGGTCAGCGGCCTGATGCAGGTGCAGCTGGAAACCGAAGTGCCGGTGTTCTCGGTGTCCCTGACCCCGCATCACTTCCACGCCGGCAGCGAACACCAGACCTTCTTCTACGAGCACTTCGTACACAAAGGCCAGGAAGCTGCGCGCACCTGCGCCGACACCTTGCATAAAGTGCGGGCGATCCGCCGCAGTGAGCAAAAACTGGCGGTCTGACACAGACTGAGCCCATAAAAAACGCCCCGACAAGCTCGCTTGCCGGGGCGTTTTTTATGGGGGCGCTGCTGCATGATAACGACCCAAGCACCGAACCCACTACGACCAACCCCGAACCTTTCAGCGAGAACGGTTTGCGCAAAGAGTTGGGGCTGCCGCCGCGTACTGCATCCAGGTCGACACAGACACGTGCTTAAACCAGTGCTGCGTCGGTGGTGGGCACAATCAGAATCCCGGCCCGCAAGCCATTCTTCACCTTCGGGTTAGGGAAGATGATGCGCGCACCCTCCTCCTCGATCACCCAGCGGGTCTTGGCCACGTCTTCGGCCAGCAGGTAGCCCTGCGCCAACGGCGAGAAGTTCTCCACGTCAGCGGGCAAGTGCATCAGGAAGGCATCGCTGTGTTTGATGACTTCGCGCGATACGGCAAACAATTGCAGGCCGTCCAGGCTGTCGGTGGGCGGCTCGGTGCCTTCGATTATCTGCTTCAGGCGGGTTTCCAGGCGAGATACATCCACGCCCTGGTTCTGCCCGAACGGCCGCGCCTTGCCCAGCTCCAGGGTGAAAGCCTCGGCGTCGAGTTGCTCGTAGGTAAACGCGGTGAAGGTGATCGAGGTCTTGTTCTGTAACAGCACCGCTTGCATGCCGGCAGCGTTCAGGCGTGCCAGCTCATGGCGCGAATGCTGGCGACCTTCCTTCCAGGGATACAGTGCAAACTGCTCAATCTTCGAGCCGCGAATGGCCGTGTGCAGGTCGTAATGCAGGCGCGAGCGGCCAGGCAGGCTGAAGAAGCTGCGGGCCAGTTGCTCAAGCTCGGCGGCGCGCATGGCCTCCGGACCGATATTTTGTTCGTGACGGCCGTTGAACAGCCGGTTGACGTCCAGTTCCAGGTAACGCTCGCCGCGGCGCATGGCCTCGGGGTTGCCGAACAGGAACAGAATACGGGTGCGGGGCTTGATCTCCCCACGGGCGATGCCATGCAACAGGCGGTCGAGCAATTCGATCGGCGCGGTTTCGTTGCCATGGATGCCGGACGACAGCAGCAGGTCGCCGCCGCTGTCCTTCGCTTCAGGTGGGCGCACTTCAAGCGCGCCCTCGCTGAGCCAGCGCATCTGCACGCCGTCGACAGTCAGTTGAATTTTTTGCGCCGGTTCACGACCGGCGAGGGTCAGTTCAAGCAGTTTGCCGAGGGCGAGCATACGCAGCTTCCTTAGTGGTTGCAGCCTGGGCCGTGGACGTGATCGTCGTCATCACCTTCAACGTCGGCCGGTTCCATTTCCAGTTGCAGGCTCATCAGGTTGGTGGCCAGTGGGCGCATCAGCAGATTGGCGTATTCCGCATCGCCTTCTTCCACGTCAACGCCGATCAGCAGTTGGCCACGGCCGTCGTGCTGGATCCAGATTTCCTTGCCCTGCCAGACCACGGCGACGCGGGTGCAGGAAGTTTCCAGCTGGGTGCCGTCGGTGTCTTCAAGAATCAGTTTCAGGGTGTCGGTGGTCATAAATAGCTCTCAGCCATGCGGCGTTTAATTGATCTGGAAAGGATAAACCGAGCCCAGTTTAAGGATTTGCGTCAGTTCATCCAGTGCCGTCCGGCATTCAAGCAGCAACTGCGGGTCAGCCAGGTCGCTTTCGCGCAAGCTGTCGCGGTAGTGCCTGCCTACCCACTGGGTCAGTGTTTCGTACAACGGCGCGGTCATGATAACGCCTGGATTCACCGCCGCCAGTTCCGTTTCGTTCAACGCCACACGTAAACGCAGGCACGCCGGGCCACCGCCGTTCTGCATACTTTGCTTGAGGTCGAACACCTTCACTTCGCGGATCAGGCCACCGGCAGCGGTCAGGCCTTGCAGGTACTGCCAGACGCGCTCATTGGCACGGCACTCTTCCGGCACGATCAGCAGCATCGAGCCGTCAGCGCGGCTCAGCAACTGGCTGTTGAACAGGTAGGAACGTACCGCGTCTTCGACACTGACTTGCGCGCGCGGCACGCAGACGGACTGGAAGTGACCGCCCAACTTACCCAGTTTGCCTTGCAGTTCCGCGAGCATCTGTTCGGTATTGAGGAAGGCATCTTCGTGATAGAACAGCACTTCGCCGTTGCCGACCGCGATCACGTCGTTGTGGAACACCCCGGCATCGATCACTGCCGGGTTCTGCTGGGCGTAGACCACGCCGTCATCCTTCAAGCCGTGCAGCCGTGCGACCGCCTGGGACGCTTCCAGGGTCTGGCGCGCCGGATATTTCTGCGGCGCCGGATAACGGGGATCGAACGCGCTGCGACCAAACACGAAAAATTCGACGCCCGCCTCGCCATATTCACGGCAGAAGCGCGTGTGGTTGGCCGCGCCTTCATCACCGAACTGCGCCACGGCCGGCAAGGCGGCGTGGTGGGCGAAGTGTTTATCATCGGCAAACATCGCGCCCAACACACGGCTGGTGGTCGGGTGTTCGATGCTGCGGTGATATTTGCAGTTGAGGTTGGCGGCGGTGAAATGCACGCGGCCGTCAAAGGTGTCGGCACTTGGGCTGACGGTGGCGGCGTTGGCCACCCACATGCTCGACGCGGAGCAGCTCGCGACCAGCAACGGCATCGCATCCTTGGCCGCTTGCTGGATCACTTGAGCGTCGGTGCCGCTGAAACCCAGGTTGCGCAAGGCAGCCACATCAGGACGTTCCTGGGGCGCCAACACACCTTGTACAAAGCCCATGTCCATCAGGGCTTTCATTTTCTGCAGGCCCTGCAACGCCGCTTCCTTGGGATTGGAATGCTGCTGGCTGTTGCTCTGGGACGCGACGTTGCCGAAAGACAAACCGCCGTAGTTATGGGTCGGCCCCACTAGACCGTCAAAATTGACTTCATAGGATTTCATCGGCGAGGCTCCACGAACATCTGTATTTTTATAGGCATCAAATTACTTGAACACACCACCGACCTAATGTGGGAGCGGGCTTGCTGTGGTGAGGGGGCTTGCCCCCCGACGGATACACCGCCGAATTCTGGGGCTGCTTCGCAGCCCAGCGCGGGGCAAGCCCGCTCACCACAAAACCGGCTCCTGCATTAGATCAGCGTAATGCCGGGGGTCAGGGTTGCTGGCACCACCAAGGTCGGGGTTTCCAGCGAGGCCACCGGGTACGCGCAATAATCCGCCGCGTAATACGCACTGGCGCGATGGTTGCCCGAGGCACCTACCCCACCAAACGGCGCGGTACTGGCGGCGCCGGTCAGCTGTTTGTTCCAGTTGACGATGCCCGCGCGGCTTTCCAGCCAGAACTGCTGGTAGCGCGCTTCGGAGTCCGACAACAGACCAGCGGCCAAACCGTATTGGGTGTTGTTGGCCTCGGCAATCGCCGCTTCAAAATCAGCGTAGCGGATCACCTGCAACAGTGGGCCGAACAGTTCCTCGTCTTCACGCTCGGTCACGCCGGTCACGTCGATGATGCCGGGGGTCAGCAAGGCGGCCTGGTCCTGAGGCTGAGTCATTTCCAGCAGCGCCACAGCGCCATTGGCGAGCATCAGTTCCTGGGCGTCCATCAACGCTTTGGCGGCGGCGAGGGAGATTACCGAGCCCATGAACGGCGCGGGTTGCTGATCAAATGCGCCCACCTCAATGGTCGAGCTGACCGCCACCAGGCGGGCCAGCAACGCGTCGCCCCAAGCACCTTGCGGCACCAGCAGGCGGCGCGCACAGGTGCAGCGCTGGCCGGCGGAAATAAACGCCGACTGGATGATGGTGTAGACCGCCGCATCCACATCGGCCACTTCATCGACCACCAGCGGGTTGTTGCCACCCATTTCCAGGGCGAGGATCTTGTCCGGGCGCCCGGAGAATTGCTGGTGCAGATGATTGCCGGTACGGCTGGAGCCGGTGAAGAACAATCCATCGATACCTGGGTTGGCCGCCAACGCGATGCCGGTTTCCCGCGCGCCTTGCAGCAGGTTCAACACACCCGCCGGCAACCCGGCTTCGATCCAGCATTGCACGGTCAGCTCGGCAACCTTAGGGGTCAGTTCGCTCGGTTTGAACAGCACGGTGTTACCCGCCAGCAACGCCGGCACGATATGCCCGTTCGGCAAGTGGCCAGGGAAGTTGTACGGGCCAAACACCGCCACCACACCGTGGGGCTTGTGGCGCAACACGGCGGTGGCGTCGCCCAGCGGGCCGCTCTTCTCACCGGTGCGCTCGCGGTAGCTTTGCACCGAGATCGCGATCTTGTTGGCCATGCTGGTCACTTCGGTGGCCGATTCCCACAGCGGCTTACCGGTTTCCTCACCGATGCAACGGGCGATTTCGTCGGCACGGCTTTTCAGGGTGGCGGCGAAAGTTTCCAGCACGCTGATGCGTTCCTCCAGCGGGCGCCTGGCCCAGGCTGGGAACGCCTGGCGCGCAGCCTGCACGGCGGACTCGACCTGCTCGGCCGTGGCGCCATTACCGGCCCACAGCACCTGCTGGGTCACCGGGTTGCGCGATTCAAACAGTTCACCCTGGCCAGTCAGCCACTGACCTGCGATATACAACGAATTCATTATTTCGACTCCCGAGCAGCGGACAACGGAACAGCGCGCACTTGATCACCCACCACCAGTTGCAGGCGCTTGGCGGTCTGTGGATCGACCACCAGCGTGCCTGCCGCCAGACGAGCCGGGGCGGCGGTGATGCGGCATTCTTCGCGCTTGCGGTTATGGATCAGGAACGGCGTGGCATCGTCCCCCGGCGTACCAATCGCCAGCACCAGCGACTGGCTGTCGCGCACAGCGCGGATCTTGGTGGTCTCACATTCCACCGCAGGGCCGGCATCGAAGATGTCGACATAGCCTTGGTAGCTGAAGCCTTCGCTCTTGAGCATGCTCAGCGCCGGCTCGGTGTCCGGGTGGACCTTGCCGATCACGTTGCGCGCATCCTCGGACAGGAAGCAGCTGTACAGCGGAAACTTCGGCATCAGCTCGGCGATAAACGCCTTGTTGCCCACGCCGGTGAGGTAGTCAGCCTGGCTGAATTCCATCTTGAAGAAGTGGCGGCCCAGGCTTTCCCAGAACGGCGAACGGCCGGCGTCGTTGGACACGCCGCGCATCTCGGCAATGATCTTATTGCCAAACAACTGCGGGAATTCGGCGATAAACAACATGCGCGCCTTGGCCAACATGCGGCCGTTGAGGCCGGTGCGGTAATCGGCGTGCAGGAACAACGAGCACAGCTCGGAGTTACCAGTGAGATCGTTGGCCAGGAACAGCGTCGGGATCTCGCGGTAGATGTTCAGCTCCTGGGAGGCACTGACCGTCAGGCCGACCCGGAAGTTGTACCAGGGCTCACGCAGGCCAACGGCGCCGGCAATCGCGGAAATGCCCACCACACGGCCTTCGTCGTTTTCCAGCACGAACAGGTAGTCGGCATCGCCACGCCCGGCTTCGCCGCGAAAGGTTTTCTCGGCCCAGCCCACGCGGTGGGTCAGGCGCTCTTCGTTGGCCGGCAAGGTGGTGAGGCCGGTGCCGGTGCTGCGCGCCAGATCAATCAGGGCCGGTAAATCGCTGCTGCGTACGGGACGAACGATCATGCTATCTCCTCGAACGGGCCGCTGTTGTCAGCCACCCGCGAAACTCTCTTTTTAAACCGCTACCAGGCGCACGCTCGCGCCTTCACCAACACCCAGGGCTTCGGCCGCTGCAAGGTCCAACGTCACCGGTTTACCCGGCGCATAGTCCAGCTCCAGCATCACCGCGCGGTAATCCTGCAACTGCGCGTTGCTCACCAGGTACTGGCGACCGACACCCTTGACCATCTCACCGATCTTCACCGGCACCACGCGGCTCTGGGCGATCGAGCGAATGCCCGACACCCGTGCATGCAGCGTCGGGCCACCGTCGAAGATGTCGATGTAATGGTCAGTCTCGAAGCCTTCGCGCATGAGGATGTCGAAGGTGATCTGCGCACGCGGGTGCACCTGGCCCATGGCTTCCTGGGCTTCGTCCGGTAGCAGCGGCACGTAGATCGGGTAGTGCGGCATCAGCTCGGCGAGGAAGGTACGGCTTTTCAGCCCGCACAAGCGCTCGGCGGCGGCATAGTTGAGGTCGAAGAAGTTGCGCCCGATGGCGTCCCAGAACGGCGAGTCGCCGTTCTCGTCGCTGTAGCCGACGATCTCGGTCACCACCGAGTCGGCAAAGCGCTCGGGGTGGCTGGCAACGAACAGCAGGCGGCCACGGGAATTGAGTTCCGACCACGGCGAACCGACCAGCTCGGGCACCACATAAAAACTGGTGAGCAGGCTGTTGCCGGTGAGGTCGTGGCACTGGGAAAGCACGTGGATCTTGTTGTGAATCTTCAGCTCGCGGGAGGCGTGCACGAAGGTCTCGTTACGGAAACTGTAGAAAGGTTCCGAGTAGCCCGCCGACGCGACAATGGCCGAGCAACCGGCGAGCTTGCCGGTCTCGGTGTCTTCAAGCACGAAGAAATAACTCTCTTCGCCGTTGAAACTGACCTCGGCCGCGAAGGACGCTTCGCTGGCGGCGATCTTGTCGCTCAGGCGTTCCACATCGTCCGGCAAGGAGGTGACACCAATCGGGCTGTCCGCAGCCAGACGCTGTACCTCGCCCAGATCAGCCATTTGCGCGGGGCGCATCACCAGCATGGTGTCACTCCTTAACTCGAAAAACTCACAGAGGGAAAAATGCCGGACACGGAATTTTGATTCACACAGATCCAATGTGGGAGCAGGCTTGCTCGCGAATGCAATCTGTCAGTCAATACATCTAGCGACTGAACCACCGCTTTCGCAAGCAAGCCCGCTCCCACATTTGGAAACGGTCCGACCAGCAAAATATGTCGCTATCAGGCTTGCGTCAGTGTTTTTACGGCACGCTCAAACCGGTCCAGGCCTTCCTTGATATCCGCCTCTTCCACCACCAGGCTCGGTGCGAAACGCACCACGTCCGGGCCGGCTTGCAGGATCATCAGGTTTTCTTTCTCGGCCGCGTTGAATACGTCCTTGGCCTTGCCCTTGAATGCGTCGCTTAGTACGCAACCAATCAACAGGCCCATGCCGCGTACTTCGGTGAAGATGCCGTACTGTTTGCCAATCTGCTCCAGGCGCGCCTTGAACAGGTCGTGCTTGGCGTTGACGCCGGCCAGCACCTCTGGGGTGTTGATCACGTCGATCACCGCCTCGGCCACCGCGCACGCCAGCGGATTGCCGCCGTAGGTGGTGCCGTGAGTGCCGACGACCAGGTGCTTGGCCAGCGCTTCAGTGGTGAGCATCGCCGCGATCGGGAAACCGCCGCCCAGGCTTTTGGCGCTGGTAAGGATGTCCGGGGTCACGCCGTAATGCTGGTAAGCGAACAGATGGCCGCTGCGGCCCATGCCGGTCTGCACTTCGTCGAACACCAGCAGCGCGTTGTTCGCGTCGCACAGCTCACGGGCGCCTTGCAGGTAAGCCAGCTCAGCCGGCAGTACGCCGCCTTCGCCCTGGATCGGCTCCAGTACCACAGCGCAAGTCTTGTCCGACACGGCGGCTTTCAGCGCGGCCAGGTCGTTATAAGGCACGTGCGTGATACCGGTGATTTTAGGACCGAAACCATCGGAGTACTTGGACTGGCCACCAACGTTGACGGTGAACAGGGTACGACCGTGGAAACTGTTCAGCGCGGCGATGATCTCGTATTTCTCGCTGCCGAAACGGTCGAACGCAACGCGACGGGCCAGTTTGAATGCGGCCTCGTTGGCCTCGGCGCCGGAGTTGCAGAAGAACACGCGCTCGGCAAAGGTGGCGTCGATCAGCTTGTGGGCCAGGCGCAGGGCCGGCTCATTGGTGAAAACGTTGGAGACGTGCCACAGCTTGTTGGCCTGTTCGGTCAGTGCACCGACCAGCGCCGGGTGGGCGTGGCCCAATACGTTGACCGCGATGCCGCCGGCAAAGTCGATCAGCTCGCGACCCGCCTGGTCCCACACGCGCGAACCTTCGCCACGTACAGGAATGAATGCGGCCGGTGCGTAGTTAGGCACCATGACCTGGTCGAAATCGGCACGTTGCACCGGGGCTTGCTCAACGGACATCGGAGTCTCCTGAAGAGGAACGCCTGCCTGGAACTGGCGGGCGATGCAGGGATTGTAAGGACAGTTTTCAGCGCGGCCTTGCCGCCAAGCGACAACTTCTTATAGCGCCAACCCGCGATTTTGGCGGGTTTACGCCAATGCGACAAATAGCGTCGCAATGGCGCAGTTTAAACACTGTGGTGTCGCAGCGGCAGGTGTTCAGCAAGATAGATGCAACGCAAGGGGTGGTCGGCTATCTATCTACCTCTGGTCGGTCGGAAGAAATTGGTCTGCTCTCACGCCTATTCATCACACAAAGGCGTTCTCTCGTGACCCCACCTACTCCTTCCATCCCGCTCCCGGACCTGTCGACTTATCGCGACTTGCATCTGGAGATCCTCACGCAGGCGGTTCCCGACTGGCTGCCCAAGCTCTCTCCTGACAAGCGCGCAGCGTTTCGCACGGTAAAGCCAGACTTTGCGCAGTGGTACAAAACGGCCTCCCCGGAAGATCATGACCGCCTCAAAAACCGCATGAATACCGCCTGGGAGGCACAACTGCAACTCGACCAGACCCTGGCCGAGCTGAAGTCGGCGCAAGACTTCGGCGCGCCGCTGCTACAACAGTTACTCAAGCAACGCTTCGGTATCGAAACTGACGTCAAAACCACTTACCTGCGGCTCTACATTCCCCAAACGATACCTTGGTTCCCCGTTCGATCAGGCGGCGCAAGAACCTGGACGGTGTCATTGATCGACGCCGCCCTGCACAACTTTGAAGACGGCGAGGCATTCGAAGCGCAATCAGCCTTCATCACCCACCCCACCAGCACCGGGCAATTCGACAAGCTGCCGGCGCTCCACACGCGAATCACCGTGGCGCAATTCACTGCCTTGTGCCGGGAACTGGACATCGGCGCCAAGTACCAGCGCTATCTTGAACAATTCTTTGATTTCAAAAACCCAGTGGCCATGGCGAGCCTGAAATTGAAGGTCAGGCAAAGCCAGGCAGCGAACCTGCACGTCGCGCTGCAAATGGCCTGGATGAAAGACGATCTGCACGATGATCAGTCATTCATACTCCTGCAACGCCTGATCAACAGCGACGGCAGCCTGAGTACCTGCTTCCCGCTGCGGTGTTACAACCTGAGCATCATGTCCACCCCACTCACCGGCATCGTGCTGTTTGCCGAGAACATTGGCAGCCGTCGCCCGGTGGGTGTTATCGCCTATATCCCGGATGACCCTTACGCGCCGCTCAAGCAATACCCCACACTCGTCGACTTCATGACCGCACTGGGCAACAACCTGCGCACCGCTGAGTATCAACAGTTCTTCAGCCGCTTCGTCAATCACGAAGAGCGTGGCCTCTTCTTTGCCGACCTCAACCGCAGGCTGTCCAAGGTCACTTGGCACGAGCACACACGTGGCGATCCACTGCCCTCCTGGCGCGAGACACCCATCGATAAGCCACACCTGACGTTCAGCGCCTCCAGCATCAGCGGCAACCTGTTCGAGCATCTGTTTGAGACAAAATTCAGCAAGGTGTTCAACGATGCCCGCATCATCGCGGTGTCCACCGCCAGCGTCGATCAGCGAGTACGCTGGGAGCGCTGGGCCATCGTGCAGAAAGTGGCCGCGGCCATCCTGCAAATCGCAGCGCTGGTTGTCGCCCCATTTGCCCCCCCGGTGGGCCTGTTGATGCTCGGCTACGCCGCCTATCAAATGCTTGATGACGCTTTTGAATGGATCATCGACCTGGCTGTGGGCGACGCGACCGTAGCTTGGGGGCATTTTCTGTCATTCGTGGAGCAAGGATTAGAATTGGGCCTGTTCATCGCGGGCGCGCCGCTGGCCGCTGGCGCCTTGCGTGCTGCGCTGCCTGCCGAAGTCATCACGTTTTTCAATGGTCTCAAGCCCGTCACATTGCCCAACGGCAAGGCACGACTCTGGAAGCCAGACCTTGCACCCTACGCCCACGCTATAAAACTGGCCGACCACGCCTATCCAAACGCCGAGGGCCTGCACGCCCACAACGGTAAAAATATCCTGCTGCTCCCGGACAAACCGTTTGTTGTACAGAAGGACCCTGTCACCCAGCAGCCTTACCTTCAACATCCCACCCGGGCCAACGCCTACCGCCCGCCCCTGCTGACCAACGGCAAAGGCGCTTGGGTGAGCGAACTGGACACCCCCCTGAGCTGGGACAGCGCCACCCTCATGAAACGCCAAGGCCCTAAAACCGCCGGGCTCAGCGATGAACAATTGGTCACCGCTCGGCGCATCAGCGCCACGGACGACGGCGCGTTGCGCAAGATGTACGTCAACCAGCACCAGCCGCCGCCCTTGCTGACCGATACCGTCGACCGCGTCCAGATCGACCAGACGCTGCAGGACTTCATTGATCAAATGAACAGCGATGATCCCGCGCTTTTCAAGCGGGCCGATGCGCAGTCCCAACTGCACCTGCTGGCCAACCTGGACCTTTGGCCAAAAGCCAAGACCCTTCGGTTTGTAGATGCCGAAGGCAGAACCGCCTGGGAGTTGCCCGGCGAAACAAACGCCAGCGTGGTGCAAATACACGAAGCCCAGTTGAAAAACGGTGACTTGCTGAAAACCCTGCTGGAAGCGCTGGATGAACCCCAACGCAAAACCTTGCTGGGAGAAGCATTCGGCGACCCGCCAACCTCCCTGGACAATCGCGCGCTTAAACTCAGGAAAAAACTGGCCGGGCTGGCTCAATCGCATCGAGCTGAATTGTTCAACACCCGCTATCAACAGCTGGATCGCCCTGTCACCCCTCGCCAACAGGCCATGATCGACAACACACCCGGATTGCCGCTCACCGCAGCCGACGCCCTGCTGGACACCGCCAACAGCCAGGAACTCAAGGCCGTTGACGAAGGAACAGTTCCCGCGCGCTTGACCGAGCTGGCGCAAGCGTTGCGAGACGAAGCCGGGGTGAACCATGCCTACGACGGTTTATACCTCGACTCTACGGACAACCTGGACACCCACCGACTGGCCTTGCACTCCCTGGAGCAATTGCCCGGCTGGGCAGGAAAAAGGGTGCGCATTGAGATCAGAAGCTCCACACCCGAGACCACCCTCCTGGATGCCATCGGCAAACCCAAGGCACGCATCAAAAGAGTCCTGGTGCGCTCGGCCGATGGGCGTTACACCCCGCAAGACGACAGCGGCGAACTGTCCGGCGCAACCGACCTGTACAACGCGGTGCTCCAGGCCCTGCCCGATGCCGAGCGCAACGCCCTAGGCCTGCGCATCGGCCAAGGCCCCGATCTGCGGCTGGCCCTGCGCACCCATGCACTGAAACGCGCCCCCTTGCGCAAGCTGATCACCGCCGAGCCCGCCCGCGCGCCTACCGACACCCGCACCCATCTGCGCCTGCTGGGCATGGACAACTACCCACCGGCTGCACCGGCTGAACAGCCCAACGCGCAGGCGTTGGCACGAGAGCTGTATCCAGCCCACACCGATGAACAAATCGGCGAGATGATCCAGGCACTGGAACGCCGTCCGGGTGGAGCCTTTCCGGCACTAACCGCCCTACGCCAGGAGTATCTGCAACTTAATCGTCTCCTGGCCGACTGGGCAGCCCGCACCCCGCGCCGCTACCCGGGCACCGAGGTGAACATGGGCCGTGAGGAATACAGTGACATGCGGCAAAACCGCGTGCTTTTCTGGCGTGAACTCTTGAGCGCCTGGCGCCGGGAAACCGAGACAGATACCTACTTCGAGCATCCCAGCCAAAACGGTCAGAAACTCAAATCGCACGCCATTCTGTCTGGAGAGCTACCGGCGCTGCAGGCTAATTTCGAGCATATTTCCTACCTTGAATTCAATGGCAACCAGACCGCACTGAATAATGTCGATGGTTTTTTGCGTAGCTTTCCCAACATTCGCCACCTCAGCATCGCCAATACCCAACTGGGTCAACTGCCACCCTCTCTCAGCGCAATGCCACGCCTCAACACATTGGTCCTCAGCGACTGCGGTATCACCCTGACACCCGACAGCCTGAATGCGCTGACGGCCATGAATAGACTTCGAACCCTGGACCTGTACAACAACCCGCTGGGGTTCACCCCCAACGTTGAACGCATGATTGATCTGCGCAACCTGGACCTGTCCGAGACTGGCATTCGCGCCGTACCTACCGGTCTGCTCAGCCGAGCATCGCTGGAGCTGGCAGTGCTGTCCCGAAACCAGATTACACAGCTGCCTTCCGCGCTTTTCGATCTGCCCGCCGACACCCCAACCACCTTCGACTTCTCGGGAAATCCGCTGTCGCGAGCGACCTTGGAGCAGGTAAAAAGCTATTACCAGCGAACAGGCCTCTATTGGAGCACAGACGCATTGGCAATCGATATTCAGCGCGTCAATACGCTCTTCCCGGACTTCAGCGTGAACGAAGTCAACCGCTTTCTCTTTGGTCTGACTGGCAATATTGAAATGGGTCAGATCGAACTGGCGCGACTGGAAGTTGAATATGCTGACCTGTCCGACGTGCTTGATACGTGGGCACAGCAAGCCCCCGCACCGGAGGAGCAAGCCTGGCGAGAGGAATTCAAAGAGGAACTCCAAGCCTGCTGGCGCCGAGAAGGTGCATTGGATGCGAGCAACCCTCAGGTCATTCCCACGTTCGCCGTGGAAAGCCCACAGCCTGTGACTGGCACATTCCCGTCACTTGACAGCGGCGTGTTCAAGCACGTGTCTTCATTGCGCTTGAAGGGTGCGCAAGGTCCATTCCCCCTGCAGTCGCCGCTTTTTTTTAGAGGATTCCCGACGCTTAACCACTTATTTATCGAGGGTTATGTGATGGGCGATATTCCCGCATCGCTATGGGACCTGCAGCAACTGTCATCATTGCGCCTACCCCGATGCGCGCTCACATTATCAACCGACGGTGCCACATCACTGGCCACGCTGAGCGAGCTGGGGACACTGGACTTGAGCCATAACCCTCTGGGGCAACTGCCGGATTTCAGCGCGATGCCCAGGCTTTCCAGCATCGACCTTGAAGACATCGGCTTGACGGCCATCCCCGACAGCTTGCTGACAGCCGTGGAGCGCCAACACGTCAAACTGAGCAATAACCTGATCACCCAGGTTCCCGACAGCATGTTCAGGCTGCCCGACGCAGTCACCGCCGTCTTCGAACTCTCCCGCAACCCACTGAACCGCTCGGCACTGATGCAGATCAAACGCCATTGCCAGCGCACTGGCGAGCATTGGCGCGTCGATGCGCCGACGTCGTTGCGAGAAAGGATCGAAGCGCTGTACCCCACTTTCACCGAAAACGAAGCCAGCCGCTTCTTTTTTGAGCTACCCGGTGACCTGGACGCGGCAGAGCCTGCCATCGAACAGCTTGAAGCCGAATACGCGCAACTGCGCACCGACCTTGAAGAATGGGTGGTGGATGTGCCAGAACGGCACCCCGTCGTGGACACGCTTTTGGATGAACAAACGCGGGCACAGGATCAGCTCAATCGCCGGGCATTCAAAGCGCTGCTTGAAGAAGCCTGGCGCCGCGAAAGCGAAGTGGACGACAACGACGACAGGTTTGAGCCGAGCCATAAGCTGACCTTTGACGCGCCGATCCTAGGGGAGCTACCCGAACTGAGCGCCCGGTTTGAGCATGTGACAACACTCGACCTAGAAGGCAATGGCACCACCACCCGTATCGACGGACTGCTCAAATGCTTCCCCAAACTCAGGAGCCTGGTCATCTCACGATTCAGCCTGGGCGATATTCCCCTCACCGCGTTCAGCCTGGCTGAGCTCAACGCGCTCAGCCTGACTGAATCTGCTATCCGTTTGACACCCACCAGTGCCGACGCCTTGTCGGGGATGAGTACCCTGCAGTACCTGGACCTGGGCGGCAACCGGCTGGGCCTCACGCCTGACGTCAGTCAACTGACCGAGCTGGAGACGCTGTACCTGCCAGACACCGACATTACTCAAATCCCACAAGGGCTATTCGCCTTGCGCGAGTTGCGCACCTTGGACTTGAGCGACAATTTGATCGAAGAGGTGCCTGCGGACTTTTTACAACTGGCCACGCAGCTCGACACCGCATCAGACCTGAGCGGCAACCCATTGTCGGCAGCGAGTCTGGATATCCTCAGGCAGTACTACATGCAAACCGGTGATGACTTGGAGGTGGCGGCAGCGGGCCTGGATGCAAACGGCAATCCACTGGCGAGGTCCAGCTCCCCAGAGCCCACGGAGGAATAACGACTCGCCAGCGGTCAACCGCGCTCGGACGGCACCGACGACAACTCGAACGGGCTGCTGCTACGGCGTTGGTTGCGGTCTTCACGCGGGGTGGCGCCGAAGAAATTGCGATAGGCACTGGAGAAATGCGGGCCCGAGGAGAAGCCGCACGACAGGCCGATCTGGATGATCGACTTGCTGGTTTGCATGAGCATCTGGCGGGCCTTGTTCAGGCGCAGTTCCAGGTAGTACTGGCTGGGGACGCGGTTGAGGTACTGCTTGAAGATCCGTTCGAGCTGTCGTCGCGACACGCATACATGTTGGGCGATTTCGTCGGTGGTCAGCGGTTCTTCGATATTCGCCTCCATCAACAGAACAGCCTGGGTCAGCTTTGGATGGCTGGAACCCAGGCGGTTTTGCAGCGGAATGCGTTGACGCTCACCGCCTTCACGGATGCGTTCCACCACCAGTTCTTCGGACACCGCACCCGCCAGTTCGGCGCCATGATCACGGGCCAACACTGCCAAGAGCAGGTCGAGTACCGACATCCCACCGCAGGCAGTGAGACGGTCGCGGTCCCAGTCGAACAGATGGCTGGTGGCGATAACCTTGGGGAAACGCTCGGCGAAATCGTCCTGCCAGCGCCAGTGCACGGCGGCGCGGTAGCCGTCGAGCAGGCCGAGTTGGGCCAGCGGGTACACACCGGCCGACAAGCCGCCGATCACACAGCCGGCGCGGACCAGTTGCTTGAGCGCGGTGCTCAGTTGGGAAGCGATGACCGTCGGCGGTTCATCCGCCAGCAGGAACAGTTTCTGAAAGCCTTCCAGTTTGCCAGCCCACGGCTCGCCCGGCAGTTGCCAGGCGCCTTCGGTTGCCGGCTCGGCTTGCAGGAACGACAGCTCGTAGACCACATCCGGATGCACCCGCTGGGCAACGCGCAAGGCCTCCTCAGCCAGCGCAAGCGTCAGGGCTTTTGTGCTGGGCCAAATCAGGAAACCAATTTTGTGGGCGGTCATGGAGTGCTATCCGGAGCCAGTAACAGTAATGAAGACAAGGGCTAATGCTAGCCCGTAAACCAACACAAATCTCAAAACAAACAGCGAGCTACGCAAACCCGATAACGATCAACTGACGATCTACTGTAGGAGCCGGCTTGCCGGCGATCGCGGTGGGCCAGGTAGATCGCTATCGCTGGCAAGCCAGCTCCTACAGGGATTGGGGCCAGTTTCAAGACTGTGGAGCATGCACTACTTCAGTGCACAACGGCAGTCTTGATTATTTCAAGCTGCCGGACAAGAACTGCTGCAAACGCTCGGACTGCGGGTTCACCAGCACTTCACGCGGGTTACCGCGCTCTTCGACGATGCCTTTGTGCAAAAACACAAGTTGGTTCGACACTTCACGGGCAAAGCCCATTTCATGGGTCACCACCACCATGGTGCGGCCTTCCTGGGCCAGGTCCTGCATCACCTTGAGCACTTCACCGACCAGTTCCGGGTCGAGCGCCGAGGTGGGCTCGTCGAACAACATCACTTCCGGTTCCATCGCCAAGGCACGGGCGATGGCTACGCGCTGCTGCTCGCCGCCGGACATGTGACCGGGGAACGCATCTTTACGATGACCCACACCGACCTTGGCCAGGTAGTGCTCGGCCTTTTCACGGGCTTCTTTCTTCGACACGCCCAGCACGTGCACCGGGGCTTCCATCACGTTTTCAATCGCGGTCATGTGTGACCACAGGTTGAAATGCTGGAACACCATGGACAGCCGCGAACGCATGCGTTGCAGTTGCTTAGGGTCGGCAGCCTTCATGGCGCCGTCCTTGTTGGCCACCAGTTTCAGCTCTTCGTTGTTCAGCAGAATCTTGCCGGCGTGGGGTTGCTCCAGCAGGTTGATGCAGCGCAAAAAGGTACTTTTGCCCGAACCACTGGAACCGATGATGCTGATCACATCACCGGCTGCGGCGGCCAGGGACACGCCTTTGAGCACTTCATGACTGCCATAGCGTTTATGCAGGTCTTGGACTTCAAGTTTGTACATGCGGTCGGTTCTCACAAAAACAGGTGGTCAGTCGTTGAGCAAGCGCCCGTGACGCAGCGCTTCGCGCCCCGCCACCTTGGCCAGCCAGAAACCCGCTTGGGCATAACGTAGCCGTTCAACGGCAAACAACACCCCCGAAGTACCTGCGCAGATGGTGCTGACGCGGTCTTCCAGGGGATCAATCACTTCAAAAATCGGCTCGCCTTTTTCGATCCATTCACCGGCTTTGCGCAGGTAACTGATCACCCCGGCGTGGGGCGCGAACAGCAATTCAGTGCCCTCGAAAGGCACGCCTTCGCAAGGTTCGAATTGCGGCGCAGGCCATTCGCCCTTGATCAAGCCCTGCTCAGCGAGGAACGCGAGAATACCTTCGGCGTGAAAAATCGCCTCGTCACGCCCGGTATCAGCCTGACCGCCCAGCTCCAGCGTAGTCGCCAGGCAAGCCAACGGGATTTGCGACTCAGGAAACGCCTGAGACAAACGCAACCACGGCAGCGAACAGGCCTCATCGAACGAACTGCCGCCGGAGTCCTCCGCCAGCAGGCCGACCTTCACATTCAAATGCGCCGACAGCGAACGCCACTGCGGCCAGTGCTGCGGCAGCGCGTACATGTGCAGTGCGGCTTCGGCGTCGCAATGCAGGTCGAGCACCACATCGGCGGTGCAGGCGTGGCTCAGCAAGATGCGCTGCATGCCTTGCAACTGGCTGCTTGGCTCGGGCAACGCGCTGAGTACATCGCTCATCGCCTGACGGATCAAACGCACATTGGCGTGGGGGTCATCACCCAACTTGCCGCTGAGCAACTCGGCAACCGGCTCGCTCAACTCGACGAAATCACGGTTGAAGTTCTTGCCGCTGCCCACCTCGAAACGGCCCTGGTGGCTGCCTTGCAGCAGTTGGCCCAGGCCCATTGGGTTGGCCACCGGCACCAGCTCGATCACGCCGTTGAGCGCGCCTTGCTGTTCCAGTTCGGCGAGGCGCTTTTTCAGCTCCCACGCGGCGCGCATGCCGGGCAATTCATCAGCGTGCAGGCTGGCCTGGATATACGCCTTGCGCTCGCCCTGGCCGAAACGGAATACGCTCAGTTGACGCTCGCAGCCCAGGTGGCCCCAAGGCAACAGGTGATCGATACGTTCCATATCAATGCTTCCGTGGAGCCAGGTAGCTCAGCCAGCGGCGCTCGGCCAACTTGAACAGGCGCACCAAGATGAAGGTCAGGCACAGGTAGAACACACCGGCGGTGATATACGCTTCGAACGGCAGGTAGAACTGCGCGTTCACTGTACGTGCAGCACCGGTGATGTCGATCAGGGTGACGATGGAGGCCAGGCTGGTGGTTTGCAGCATCATGATCACTTCGTTGCTGTACTGCGGCAGCGCACGGCGCAAGGCCGATGGCAACAGGATGCGGCGATACAGTTTGTAGCGCGACATGCCCATGGCCTTGGCCGCTTCGATCTCGCCATTGGGGGTGGCCTTGAGGCTACCGGCGATGATCTCGGCGGTGTAGGCGCTGGTGTTGATCGCAAACGCCAGGCACGCACAGAACGTGGCACTGGACAGCAGCGGCCAGAGGAAACTTTCGCGCACCACTTCAAATTGAGCCAGGCCGTAGTAGATCAGGAACAGCTGCACCAACATCGGCGTGCCACGGATCACGTAGGTGTAGAGCCACGCCGCGCCGTTGATGATCGGCTGCTTGGACACGCGCATCAAGCCCAAAGGCAAGGCGGCAAGCAGGCCGAAGAACAGCGAGATGGCGAGCAGTTTCAGGGTGGTCAGCAAGCCGCCAAGGTACAGCGGCATGGCCTCCCAGATGACGTTGTAGTCGAAGATCATAGATCAGCCGCCCTTACGCCTACCGAGTAGCGCTTCTCAAGATGACGCAAGGCCAGCAACGACACGCTGGTGATCACCAGGTACATCGCCGCCACTGCGAGGAAGAAGGTAAAAGGTTCGCGGGTGGCGTCTGCCGCCTGCTTGGCCTTGAACATCATGTCTTGCAGGCCCACCACCGAAATCAGCGCAGTGGCCTTGGTGAGGACCAACCAGTTGTTGGTGAAACCGGGGATCGCCAGCCGGATCATCTGCGGCACCATCACCCGGAAAAACACCTGGAAACTGCTCATGCCATATGCAAGGCCGGCTTCGGCCTGGCCCTTGGGAATGGCCATGAAGGCGCCGCGGAAGGTTTCCGACAGGTAGGCGCCAAAGATGAAACCCAGGGTGCCGATACCGGCGGCCAAGGGGTTCAAGTCGATATAGTCGTCGTAGCCCAGCATCGGCGCGACGCGGTTGAGCAGGTCCTGACCGCCGTAGAAAATCAGCAGGATCAGCACCAGGTCGGGGATCCCGCGGATCACCGTGGAGTACAAGTCACCCAGCCAAGCCAACCAGCGCACCGGCGACAGGCGTAACGCGACCCCGATCAGACCCAGAACAATGGCCAAGGCCATGGACGACAAGGCGAGCTGAAGCGTCAACCATGCGCCATCGAGGATGACGGCCCCGTAGCCTTTCAACATGATTCAGGTCCTCGAAAAGGGGGATGAAAAAATGGCGCAAACCTCAGGAATTCTGTTGCTTGCGCCATTTTGGACAGACAGCTGCGACGATTTACTTGGCGTCAGCGCCGTAGATATCGAAGTCGAAGTACTTGTCCTGGATTTTCTTGTACTCACCGTTGGCACGGATCGCGGCAATGGCTGCGTTGATACGGTCGAGGTTTTCCTTGTCGCCTTTGCGTACGGCGATGCCGATGCCGTCACCGAAGTACTTGGCGTCGGTGAACTGTGGGCCCACAAACGCGTAGCCTTTACCGGCAGGCGTCTTCAGGAAGCCGTCTTGCAGCAGAGTGGCGTCGGCCACGGTGCCGTCGAGGCGACCGGCTTCAACGTCCAGGTAGATTTCGTTCTGCGAGCTGTAAGGCACAACCGTGGCGCCTTTAGGAGCCAGGACTTCCTTGGCGAAACGATCGTGGATCGAACCGCGTTGTACGCCGATTTTCTTACCCTTCAATTCATCCAGGCTGTCGCTGACGGTGGTGCCTTCCTTCATCACCAGTTGCGCTGGGCTCAGGTAATAGCGGTTGGTGAAGTCCACGGACTTCTTGCGGTCTTCCGTGATGGACATGGACGACAGGATCGCGTCGATCTTGCGCACTTTCAGCGCAGGGATCAGGCCGTCGAATTCCTGCTCGACCCAGGTGCACTTGACCTTCATCTCTGCGCACAGGGCGTTGCCGATGTCGTAGTCGAAACCGACGATGCTGCCATCGGGCGCTTTGGAGGCAAACGGAGGGTAAGCCGCTTCGATACCAATTTTCAGGGGCTTGCCTTCAGCAAAAGCCTGCATGGACAGCACGGACAGCGCCAGGGCGCCCAACAGCACGAGTTTCTTCATCTTGGGACTCCATCGGTATAGGGCAAAACAGCAGTATGAGCCATGGCCCACGATGCGACTTAAGGGAAACCGAATTGCGGTGCTGCGTCCTACGCCAGTTACACACCGGAGACGACGAGCGAGTGATCGGCATTCTAACGACAGGCCGGAAGCCGATATTTCCTCAATGCGACAACAATTTACAGAAGCACCGAGAAAGCGGTTCCAGCTCATTGACAGCCTCTGTATTTTATGCAGAGACAAAAGACATTAAACCTGTAGACGCTGCAAATTGCGGGCCTATTATTCGCAAACCCTTCTAGCACGGCAAGTCTGGCGTTTAATCTTATTTGCTGGGGTGTCTAAAACGCGGTTTTTCGGGGCATTGGCGTAGCGCTTTGCCTCATGTTTGAGCGGCGGGTTACACATTTGCGCTCGACGGTAACATTCAGACATATCCCACAACACAATCCGATATTTATTGACCTTATGAAGTCGTCCCACCAATGAGCAACCTTGGAATGCAATCAAACTGTGGGAGCGGGCTTGCTCGCGAAGGCGATGTGTCAGTCAGCATATCAGCCAACTGATACACCACCTTCGCGAGCAAGCCCGCTCCCACAGTTGATCTTCAGTGTTTTTGAGAGCGCATAAAAAAGCCCCACCCGGCCTACGCCGAATGGGGCTCCATCGCTCAAACCTGCTTTAAGCGACGTTCATGGTCTTGTGCGTCTCGATCAAATGCGCCACCACGCCCGGGTCCGCCAGAGTGGAGATATCGCCCAAACCGTCATACTCGGCCGTGGCAATCTTGCGCAGGATACGGCGCATGATTTTCCCCGACCGCGTCTTCGGCAAGCCCGGTGCCCACTGGATCACGTCTGGCGAAGCAATCGGCCCGATTTCCTTGCGCACCCAGTTTTTCAACTCCAGGCGCAGCGCTTCGTTCGGTTCTTCGCCATTTTTGAGCGTGACATACACATAGATGCCCTGCCCCTTGATGTCGTGTGGCACACCCACCACCGCTGCTTCAGCGACTTTAGGGTGGGCAACCATGGCACTTTCGATCTCGGCAGTGCCCATACGGTGGCCGGACACGTTCAACACGTCGTCCACGCGACCGGTGATCCAGTAGTAACCATCCTCGTCACGACGCGCACCGTCACCGGTGAAGTACATGCCACGGAAGGTCTTGAAGTAGGTGTCGACGAAGCGGTCATGGTCGCCGTACAGCGTACGCGCCTGGCCTGGCCACGAATCGAGGATCACCAGGTTGCCCTCGGCAGCGCCCTCAATCAGGTTGCCCAGGTTATCCACCAGCGCCGGCACCACGCCAAAGAATGGCCGTGCTGCCGAACCCGGCTTGAGCGCATGGGCGCCCGGCAGCGGGCTCATCATGTTGCCACCTGTTTCGGTCTGCCACCAGGTGTCGACAATCGGGCAACGGGATTGGCCGACGTTCTTGTAGTACCAGTCCCACGCCTCTGGGTTAATCGGCTCACCCACCGAACCGAGCAGGCGCAGGCTGGAGCCGTCTGCGCCTTCGCACGCAGCGGTGCCGGATGCCATCATGGCGCGGATTGCAGTCGGTGCCGTGTAGAGGATATTGACCTTGTGCTTGTCGACGATCTTCGCCACCCGGGTGATATCCGGGTAGTTCGGCACACCTTCGAACAGCAGCGTGGTCGCGCCATTGGCCAGCGGGCCATAGACGATATAGGTGTGGCCAGTGACCCAGCCGACGTCGGCGGTGCACCAGTAGATTTCGCCCGGGCGATAGTCGAACACACGTTCGTGGGTCAGGGACGCATACAGCAGGTAGCCGCCGGTGGTGTGCTGCACGCCCTTGGGCTTGCCGGTGGAACCCGAGGTGTAGAGGATGAACAGCGCTTCTTCGGCGCCCATCTCTTTTGGCGCGCAGACGGTGCCCGCCACTTTCATCAGGTCTTCGTACCAGATGTCGCGATGCTGGTTCCACTTGATGTTGCCATTGGTACGTTTGCACACAATGACCTTCTGGATGCTGCTGGTTTCCGGGTTGGTCAGGGCGTCGTCGACGTTGGCCTTCAGCGGAATCTTCTTACCGGCGCGGATGCCTTCGTCGGCGGTGATCACCACCTTCGACTTACAGTCGATGATGCGACCGGCCAGGGCCTCCGGCGAGAAACCGCCAAACACCACAGAGTGAATCGCACCAATGCGGGTACAGGCCAGCATGGCGACCACGGCTTCGGGGATCATCGGCATATAGATAGTCACCACGTCGCCGCGGTGCACATCCTGGCCGCGCAGGGCGTTGGCGAACTTGCAGACTTCTTCATGCAGCTCGCGGTAGGTGATGGTGCGGCTTTCGGAAGGGTCGTCGCCCTCCCAGATGATGGCCGCCTGGTCACCGCGCTCGGCGAGGTGACGGTCCAGGCAGTTATAGGAAACGTTCAGGGTGCCATCGGCGAACCATTTGATATCGACATGGTGATCGTCGAACGAGGTCTGCTTCACCGTGGTGAAAGGCTTGATCCAGTCAAGGCGCTTGGCTTGCTCGCGCCAGAAGCCATCGGGGTTGACCACCGACTGCTGGTACATGGCCTTGTAGGTCGCCTCGTCGGTCAGCGTGTTGGCTGCTACTTCGGGGCGAACGGGGTACAGGGAAGCCGCACTCATCTTTCTTACCTCGGTGACATAGTTGTTTTTGTATGGCCCTGTTGTAGCCGGGGCTGACCTATAGAACCATTCGACGATGGTAGTAACAAGCCCCTACAAATTGCCCTGATATCCCCGTTTGCACCTCTAGCCCGCGGGCTGCGGCGTTTCGCAGCTATGTGAAAAAAGCTTTACCACGGGATTGTTACAAAAACCGCCAATAGTGTTTATCAAAAGTACGGGTATATGAATATAACCTGGGGGCCTAAAATCAACTCCGCCAACAAGGCACTGTGATTAACAACGCAACAGCCCCCACGAAGGCAACGTTAATCCGAACTTCCCAACTCTTAAGTTACACACGTGGCCTCACAAGGGCCCCGTGACCCCATTCGACCTAAATAAGGTAAATAGAGAAATGAAAGCTTTAGTAGTTATGGCCCTCAGCAGCTTGTGCGCAACCGCCGCCCTGGCCGACGAAGCCCCGACTGACGTAGCTGGCCGCAACACCCCGATCGTTGAAGACTACACTTACAGCACCCACTTGGATGTTGCCAAAGTATTGTCCATGAGCAGTATTCCGGAAGTGTGCGAAGTTGTACCGGTGAAGATGGAATATGAAGACTCACAAGGTCAGCGCCATATTCTTAATTACCATGTGATGGGCAACGGTTGCTCTAACGGGTAATAACTTGATGCGTTCGATCTGAACCTGATCTTATTCGCCGCAAGAAATCGTTCTTGCGGCAAAGAACCGGCCCCCTCCGCCCCTCGCTGCGCCCCCTCGAAAAAAATCCTGCCGCTCGTCCCTCCGACCAACCCCAGCAAACCCGCGTCTTGGCTTGAAAAGTAGGCTTTTTGTCTGCGATCCGTGAGCATCCGCCACAACACAAAGCCGATTTTTTCCCTATAATGCGCGGGTAAATCGGGCCTGCAATATCCCTTTACGCTGGGATGAAGAGCCAGACCTGAGGCATCCCGCTGGAGCAAGCACCTACCGCTCCGCACCTCAAGCCTCACGCAGAGCACCCGTAACCCTATTCCGTTTAATGCGTGCGCTAGCTGCAACAAACGATTCCTTAAGATCCACCGCGGCCTCAGGGCCGTGTGAACACCCAACCATCCGGTTTCACACGGGCACCTTTGAGCCCTCACGCAGGAGACGACACGTCATGCTGAGCTGGGACGAATTCGACAAAGAAGAAGAAGGCGAAGTTGCCGCTAAAGGCGCCAACGCTGGCCACGCTACCGAAGCCAACATGGACCGCCTCGACGGTGATGGCGCCAAAGCGGCCCTCGAAGCCCGCGCCGTCACCGCCAGTGACTCCGCCGCCATCGTGCGCGCCAAGGCCGCCCTCGACAAACTCGACGTCGCCGAAGGCCTCGCCGAGCTGGAAGGCTCCGCCGCCCGTGTCGCCGTTGACGAAAAGCGCATGATCAACTGCCGCGCCGACCTCAACCAGCTCG
>Ga0209070_100399_pt1 | contig 30831 bp, 45 predicted proteins | sample SynthPrep_5_END__FD_187205 | JGI IMG/M metagenome (GOLD analysis project Ga0209070, IMG submission 187205) | Synthetic microbial communities from Ohio, USA - SynthPrep_5_END_DS10_MetaG (SPAdes) (version 2) | ecosystem: Engineered > Bioreactor > Aerobic > Activated sludge | place: USA: Ohio... | reverse complement strand
GGCGAGGATTTCGTGATCGAACCCGCCGAACTCGAAACCTCTGCGTTGAACTGAGGGCGAGCCGATGAAGAACATTCGCGTAGAAAATCCTGCCACACCGGAAGCCTTCATTCAGGCGATGAACGAATTGGGCGTCGCCTTTCCCTTGACATGCTCTCAGCGGGACATGGGTGTTCTGCTGGATGCAGATGGTGATGAGCTTCTCACCATCGATTCCGCTGGCGCCATGCCCGACGACACCGTCGCGCTGCTTGCCGCAAACATCGTCATGGTGCTGAACAACGCTGCCGGCCATGTCGCCATTGCCGCGATCGTCCCTCTTGAGCAAGGGAACGCAGCATGACCAGCTTTGCCATCTCCGTAGGGACTGACCCGAACGTACTCCGCGTGACGCCTACCGATGACGGTTTCGGCATCTTTCCGGACGAAGCAGCTGCCGCCACCCGGCTGATCGCCATGGTGGATGAGCGCATGCATGAGCTTCGCAAGTCGGCCGCCCACGCCCGGCGCATCTTGCGTGCCGCCAAGAAGAAAGGCGGTGCAGCATGAGCGAGGTATTCATCACCCTGTTCAACGTGGTCGGCCTGATCCTCTTGGTTGCCGTAGTCCGCCATGGCTTCCCGGCTGTCATGAGGGCAATTTTCAACCGGGGGGATCACGAATGAGCCAGCCTGTTTCCATCACAGCCAAACACAAAAAGAGCCGAAGCGGCGCAGGCGATCCTTGCCCGCATTGCGGCAAGCTTCTGCGCGGTCAGAAGGGCCTGAAAATGCACATCCAGCAGGAGCATTCACAGGAGACCGGCCTTTGCGAATATGAACTGGCAGTGCTGAACGCCTTCGCTGGAAGCACGGTCGATGATCTCGTGCAGGGTGCTGCCCTCAATGCTGCCGCTGAAGCGCTTGTTGCGTCCGGTTACATGAATCGCGGTGGTGACATAACCGAGAAAGGTGCAATCGCTCTCGGCCATTCGCATCCTATGCGTAAAAAGAAGGGTGCGCGATGACCAGCATCTACTTCTCCGACGCGACCCTGAAATCCTTCTCCGACGCGACCCTGAAATCCTTCTCCGCCGCCACCAAGGGCGGAAAGTCCACGATCAAAATCGAGATCGAGACGGCCGATCGCTACCAGATGGCCAGCATTCTCAACCAGCTCGATGAGATCGAGGCCGAACAGAAGGCTGCGAAAACGCCTCGCAAAACACCCTCCAAAAAGACGGAAGCGCCCTTGTTGGCGCTTCCCGCTCCCCTGAAACAAATCAGCTTTCACGGTGATGACCATGACTGACCCTATCGCCAAGGCAAAAGCCGAAGAGGCCCGCCAGTCGCAAATACTCGCTGATGCGATCCACAAGGCCATTATCGAGACCGGCGAACAGTTCGAGGTGCCGATCCTGAATGCAGTTGGTGGCGCGCTTGCCACCAATATTGCTGAAGTTCTGGCGTCGATCTCCGATCGCCGTCACCGGAAGATGTTCCGTGACCAGCTCGATCGCGCTGTTTCTCTCGCGCTCGCTCAGGCCGCCACGCGGCCGATGGCCCCTGTCGAGACGATTATCATCGGAGGGGCGCGGCAATGACGGTGCTGCTGTTCGTGGCCTTCATTCTTCTTCTTGTTGCTTGCGATCTCTTGGGAGCCGACCGATGAACGATATCGAAAACCATGCCCTCTCAGATGAGCAGGTAGCAATTGCGCTCAAGATCATCGGCGTCATCCAGCCTCATAGCGCCGACAACGTCATAACCGCGATGGTGTCTATCATTTCGCATGCGATCAGCCAGTCGGGCGACCCTGTTGGCAATGCGGAGTTCTGGGCGAACACCCTTCGGGAGACCGTCCACTATGCCCGCGAGAATGGGGATCGCCCGTATAGCGGAGGGTCGATCCAATGAGGCTGTTCCCTGACGTCTGGTGTTTTGGTGACCTGCCGCCGTTTTCCTTCGATTTCATCATGGCCGATCCAGCGTGGCTTTACAAATTGCGGTCGGAAAAGGGTGAAGGCAAATCTGCGCAGGCTCATTACAAGTGCATGCCGCTGGAGAAGATCAAGGCCATGCCGGTTCTCGATCTCGCATCGGAAAACTGCCTGCTTTGGCTCTATGCCACCAACCCGATGCTGTTTCAGGCCTATGAGGTTTTGATCGATTGGGGTTTCGATTTCGTCACGGCAGGCTCTTGGGAAAAGATCACGAAGAACGGAAAGCAGGCATTTGGGCCGGGCTACGTTCTACGCACGTCCAACGAACCCTTCCTCATCGGCAAACGCGGCAACCCGAAAACCACGAAATCCGTCCGTTCCTCCTTTGCCGGTGTGGTCCGTGGCCACTCCCGCAAACCCGAGGAAGGCTATCGGCACGCTGAAAAGCTCATGCCAAACGCCCGGCGGCTTGAGCTTTTCAGCCGCACCAACCGCAAAGGCTGGACGGTGTGGGGTGATGAAACCGGAAAATTTGGAGAAGCAGCATGAGCATTCAACGTGCGATTTTCGGCGGTTTCCGCCAGCTCGGTATCACTGAGGAAGACGCGCAGCGCGCCATCTACTCTCGCGTGACAGGACAACCTCGCCTGTCCCTGATGAACGCGCAGCAACAGGACGCTGTCGTGAAGGAACTGCGCCGCCTCGGTTACAAGCCGAAGGCAGTGCGCCGCAATGGCCGCCGTCGCCTCGACGGCCGCTATGCGCCGAAGATGCAATCGCTGTGGATCGCGGCCTACAATCTCGGCATTGTCGAGGACCGCGAGGACCGGGCGCTTGAAGCGTTCGTCAAGCGCCAGACCGGTCTCGACAGTGGCCGCTGGGTCAATAATGCAGACGATGCCAGAGCGGTTGTCGAAGCCCTGAAAAGCTGGATTGCCCGCGAGGCCGGTGTGGTGTGGGGCGATCGCAAGCCCTGCGAGGCATACACCATGCGCTATGGCTACAAGATCGCGATCGCGCAGCACGCCATGCTGAAATCCATGCTCTGCGACGGCTTCTGGCCTTCGGTGACCGGCATTCTCGATCAGGAGATCACCTATCGCGCCGTCACCGACAAGGAATGGATCACGGTCATGGATTATTACGGCAAGCTCATTCGTGGCCGCCGTGCACCGAAGACGAAGGCGAGCGCGTAATGGTCGCCTACGGTTTCAAATCCTTCTTCAGCGGCCAGATTGAGAGCGGCCACAAGCGGCAGACGGTGCGCAGTGACCGCGCCCGTCATGCCCGGCCGGGCGAGCGCGTGCAGCTCTACGAGGCCATGCGCACCAAATATTGCCGCAAGATCGTCGCCGATCCGGTCTGCACCCATGTGGTGCCGATTGAGATCGTGGTGAGCGACCTCATCAATGAGCTGATCGCCAGCATCGTCATCGGCGGTGTGCATCTGCACCGGACAGAGGTCGAGGCATTCGCCCGCCGTGATGGTTTTGCGCCCGAGCTGCTCGGCAACAGCTACCCGGCCAAACTCTACGGCCGGACGGCGCGGGAAACGATGGGCCGGTTCTGGATCGCCAATCATCCGGGTGTTTCGAAGTTCACCGGCGTCCTGATCCGCTGGCAACCGGAGGCACCGACGCCATGAACCGGGACGTCTCTCCCATGACCGTCATGCCGCTCTTCGGCTGGCCGGAGCAGCGGGAGATCGACGTTCTGCAGACGAGGCGGGACGAACTGGCGGCACGCGCCGCCAAGCTCCCGAGATTTTCACACAAACGCCTAGAGCTGGAAGTGCGGCTGAAAGCCTTGACCGAAGAACAACTGAGATTATCGAGCAGGATCAATCATGGAAGATGACCGTTTCGCCCATCTGCCCGTGGTCATGCGCGAGATCGCCGAGGTTGCCGGTCTGGAAGCCGCATGGGCGATCGTGCAGGCGCAGGGCGGCCGTGTGGCCTATATTCCTGCCAAGGCCGCGCCGGGCCATTGGTTGCCGGAACTGGTCGGCATGGAGGCCGCCGCCAAAATCTGCAATTTCTACAAGGCAGGCGATTCCGGCTACCGTATTCTGGTCCCGATTGCCAAGGACGCCGCGAAGCGGTTAAGATTGGTCAAGGCACTGGCTGACGGCATGTCGGCCCCGGATGCTGCTGCAGCTGCTGGCATGCATGTTCGCTCAGCCTTTCGCGCCCGCAAGCGCATGAAGCACAGCGACGACGATCAGGGCAGTCTTTTCTGAAGAAACATAGGCTGGCACTGACAGTGTCAGGGGCGCGACGGCACAACCTTTGAAGCACATTTGAACGGATTTCAACGAACCGTTCAAGGTGCTTTTTTTATGTCTCCCAACGTCAGTCCGAAAGGACGGAAATTCATCTACGGACACGAAGGCGTCGTCCTGAAAGCCTATCGTGACGTTGTCGGCGTGTGGACGATCGGCCCCGGCCTGACCGCTGCCTCCGGTGTCATCACGCCCAAGGCGGGCATGACGATTACTTCCCAAAAATGCGATGAGCTGTTCGACCTCGCTGTCGGACGCAACTATCTGCCCCGCGTGGTGAAAGCGCTCGGTGCGAATGTCAGCCCTTTCGCGATCGACGCGGGCGTCTCTTTCGACTGGAACACCGGCGCAATCCACAAGGCCTCTTGGGTGAAATCCTTCCTTGCCGGGAAAAAGGACGAGGCCCGTCAGCGCCTCGGCCTCTGGAACAAGGCAGGCGGCAAGGTGCTGCGCGGCCTGACGCGCCGCCGTGCTGAAGAAGCGAACATCCTGTTGCTCGGTAAATATCCCGCCGACATCGAGGCGGCATCCGTGACCATTACCGACACGGCCCGGTTTGCTGTTTTTGTGGTGTCGGTGACGACGCCGGAAATCGAGGAGGTCAGAACCGGTCTCACCAGTATCGGTTTTGATGCTGGTATCGTGACCGGCAAAATCCTCCGACCGGCGGTTGAAGGCTTCCAGAAAGCCTACAATCTCACGGTCGACGGCAAGATCGGCAGGGCAACCCTGTCAACCCTGCAGCGCGAAGTGGATGCCCGGCGCAAGGCAAAGAGCGGTGCGGTAACGACCGCTGCCAGCACCACCGTCGCGGCAGGGGATCAGGCCGTCAGCACTGTCACCACGCCAGCGCCCGCCGATCCGACTTCCGTTGTACCGGATCATCTCGCTTCGTGGATCGGTGGCGGCATCGCCGTGATCGCCGTCGCCTATCTCGCATGGCAGGCGTACCAGTACCGTGACATCATCGCCGTGCGCGTGGCCGACAAGGCCCCGCGTCTTGCGAACTGGCTGCGGAGCTTCTGACATGAGCGCAGCCATCACCTCCATTCTTATCGGGGCCGCCGCGAAAGTCGGCGCTCCCATCGTCAAGGGCGTGCTGGAAAAGCACGTTGGCGGGCTTACCGGCACGTTGGCCGGAACCGTTGTCGATCAGGTTGCCGAGCGCCTCGGTGTCGAGCCGGAGGCCCTGCCGTCCGTCGATCAGAGTGAGCTTGGCGACGCCGTCAGCGAGGTCAACGCCAATATGCCGGAGCTGATCGCCCTCTATGAAAAGGGCCTTCAGGGGCAGTTCGCGCTCCTCCTGGCCGAGCAGGCCGAGGGCTTCTGGCAGAGCGCTTGGCGCTGGGGCTGGATGTACCTGCTCGCGTTTCTGTGGATTTGCGCTTTCCTGCTTTTCCCGGTTCTGCGCGTCTTCGGCATCTATATCGACACGATCGACAGCGCCACGCTGATGACGCTGACCGGCTGGTTCATCTCCCTCTACATGGGCGGTCATACGCTGAAGGAATTCGGCAAGCAGGCGGTGGAAGCCGTCAAGACGTGGAAGCGCACTCCATGAACTTCGGTGGAAATGCTGCTTTCGAACAGGCCGATATGCGGGCCGAGCAGGAACGGGAGGCCGCGATCGCCGACGCCTCCCGCACCTTGCGCGGCCCCGGCACCATGCAGTGCGAGGATTGCGGCAGCGATATCGCCCGCGAACGCCGCCTCGCATTGCCATCCGCCACACGCTGCATCGTCTGCCAGACCATGCTGGAGAGATCGCGAGTATGACCACCGCAGAAATAGCCCTTTATTGCAGCCTTGCCCTCTCCGCCATTGCGATATTCGGACACGTAAAAGGCTGGATGAACACGGGCGAAAAGCAACTGACAGAAGATGTCGCTGCCCTGAAAAAACAACAGGCGGCCGATGTCGCGGCGCTGAAAAGCGAAGACGAGTCGCACGAGAAAAAGCTGATCGAACACGACCGCCGCATCCAGTCGGTCGAGAGCGACATGAAATATCTGCCCGACCGGGAAAGCCAGCACCGGCTGGAGCTGGCGCTCGAAAAGGTCAACGGGCGTCTCGACACCCTCAATGAAACCCTCAAGCCGATCAAGGCGAACGGCGAGGCTATGAACGAACTGCTGTTGGAAAGGGCGCGACAGGCCAATGTCTGATATCGGTGTGGATTGGGCGCGGATGCGCCGCGAGCGTGCACGGCTCATCATCCTGAAGGCGCTTGCCGAGCAGGTAAATGGTTCCTTGGACAGCAGCATGATCGAAGAAATCATGCCGAGCTTTGCCATCCGGGAAACACGCCTCTGGATACACGAGCAGATGGAGTATCTGGCGGAACGGGACGCGGTGACGCTCACCAAGGCCGGAACGGTCATGATTGCCACGCTCAATAAACGTGGCCGCCGCCATCTTCAGCGCGACATTGCTATTGAAGGCATCCTGCGCCCCTCCGAGCCGGGTGAATGACCATGGGTCGCGGTCGTCTATCCGGCATTGAGCTGTTGCCCGAAGCCTGCGCCGATGTTGTCGCATGGGCCGCCGAGGAACTTCAGAAGCGTGAGCGCACGCAGACGGAAATCTATGAGGAGTTCGTCGGCAAGCTTGAGGCGCTCGACCAAGAATACCGGGGCGAGCTGGAATTCACCATTCCCTCATTCTCGGCCTTCAATCGCTATTCGATCCGCCTTGCAACGCTGACCCAGCGCCTTAACCAGACGCGGGAAATCGCCACGACGCTTGCCAGCAAGTTCGATGCCGCCGCCTCCGATGATCTCACCCTAATCGCCTCCGAGGCGATCAAGACGCTGGTGTTCGAACTGGTGACGGCCGGTGGCGAGGCCGGGTTCGATCCCAAAGGCGCGAAGGCTCTTGCCGACGCCCTGTTTTCGGCAACCCGTGCGCAGGGCGTCTCGACGGCCCGGCGTCAGAAGGTCGAAGCCGAGTTCTCGAAGAAGGCCGAGAATGTCATCGACAAGGTCTCGAAGGAAATGGGCCTTTCGTCCGAGCGCGTTGCGCAGCTGCGCCGTGACTTCCTCGGCGTGCGACCGGAACACAAGACGGAACCCGAAACCGTCACCACCAGAGGATCGCAGGAATGATGGAAGCTGCCCGCCCAGAGCCGTGCAGCCGGTGCGGTGGCGTCGGGCAGGCTGTCAAACGCATCAACCGTCGCCGGGACGGCACGATCTCCAGCGTCGTCTATGACCTGAAGGTGATCTGCAAGCCCTGCAAGGGCAGCGGCCTTGCCTGCATGGAGGTGCGTCGTGACTGAGGGTGAATTGCCCGGCCTGCCGCGTGGCAAGTGGGACGGCTCGACCGTTCTCGCCAGTCTGGCTGACCTGCCTCCCGAACTGCCCCGCGGGGCGGATGTACCGGACGATCTCGATCCGCTCGCCGAAGGCGTGCTGATGAAACATCAGTCCGAGTGGCTCGCCGATGATTCCGATCTGAAGCTCGGCGAAAAGGGCCGACGCACCGGCATTACCTTTGCCGAGGCGACCGACGCGACCCTGATTTCGTCATCGGCTCCCAGCGCCGGTGGCCAGAACTATTTCTACATCGGCGACACCAAGGACAAAGGCCGCGAATTCATCGGCTATGTCGCAAAGTTTGCGAAAACGATCGCTGACGACCTCGGCAAGATCGAGGACTTCCTGTTTGAAGACGAGTTGAAGGACGGCTCGACGCGGTACATCTCCGCCTACCGGGTACGCTTCCGGTCGGGTTATCGTGTCGAGGCGCTGTCGTCACGCCCGGAAAACATCCGTGGTCTGCAGGGAACTGTCTGCATTGACGAGGCCGCTTATCACCGCGACGTGCGCGGCGTCCTCGATGCCGTCAACGCGCTGCTGATCTGGGGCGGCAAAATCCGCGTGATCTCGACCCACAACGGCGTCCTCAATCCGTTCAACGAACTGATCCGGGAAGCGCACGCCGGAAAAATCCCGTTCTCGGTCCATCACATTCCGTTCGCGCTCGCTGTCAAGAACGGCCTCTTCCGGCGCGTCTGCATGCTCAAGGGCGAAGAGTGGACCCAAGCGGGACAGGACGCATGGGAAAAGAAAATCCGTGGCTCCTACGGTGTTCGCCTCAGCGCCATGCGGCAGGAGCTGGACGCGATCCCGGCCGATCAGGCGGGCGCAGCGCTCACCCGCGTCCAGATCGAAAGCCGCATGGAGAAGGATATCCCGATCCTGCGCTATGCCCAGACCGACGATTTCAAGAACTGGGGTGAAGAGGACCGCACGGCCGAGGCGCTGAAGTGGTGCAAGGAAAACCTGATCGCCGTGCTGGAACGGCTCGACCATCGCCGCCAGCATGTGTTCGGTGTGGACTTCGCCCGCAGCGGCGATGCCACCGCGATCGTGTTGATGGAAATCGGTCAAGACCTCGTCAGGCGCATCCGCTTAATTGTCGAGCTGCACAACATGCCGTTCGACCAGCAGCGCGAGATCCTTTTCTATGTTTGCGATCGCATCCCAAGCCTTGCCGGTGGCGCGCTTGATGCCGGTGGCAACGGTTCGTATCTCGCCGAAAAAGCGACCCAGAGATACGGCTCCAGCATCATTGAAGTGAAATTCTCCGAACAATGGTATCGCCGCGAGATGACCGCCTATGTCGCGGCATTCGGCGACCAGACGATCGTCTTGCCGCTTGATGCCGATGTTCTGGCCGACCATCAGGCGCTTGCCTATGTCAGCGGCGGCTATATCAAGGTGCCGGACGGCCATCGCTTCAAGGGCGCGAACGGTTTCAACCGTCACGGCGACACCGCGATCGGCGGAGCCTTGGCCTATTTCGCATCCCGATCCGAACTTGAATACTTCGGTTACACCACGGTCGATGAACTGGACACCATGGACGGCATCCAGCTCTTCGAGGCGGTATCGACCGGAGACGCTCTTATCCCGACATTGAATGGAGGTCTTCACTGATGGCCACGCCACCCCGGATCATCGACCAGTGGGGAAACCCGATCTCGACCACCGACCTTGAGGATGAATTCGCCGCCCCCACCTTGGGCGGCATTCATTCTGTATGGCAGGAAACCATTGTCAGCGGGCTGACCCCGCATGCACTGGCGGAAGTTCTGCGGCAGGCCGCTCGCGGTTATCCCGACCGCTTCTTTTCGCTTGCGACCGACATGGAGGAACGCGACCTGCATTATGCGGCGGTGCTTGGCACCCGCAAGCGGGCGCTGACCGGCATCACGCCGCTTGTCGTTCCCGCGTCCAGCTCGGCCGAGGACGAAAAGATCGCCGACGCCGTGCGGGAAATGATCGGCCAGCCCGAGTTCGTGGACGATTATCTGACTGACCTGCTCGACGCCTTGGGCAAGGGCTATTCGGTTGTCGAGACCATATGGGACCGCAGCGCCAAGGAATGGCATCCGAAGCGATATGAGTGGCGTGACCAGCGGCATTTTGTGATTGACCAGCGCGACGGCCGCACGCTGCGCCTGAAGGACAGCAGCATTGAGGGCGTTGACCTGCCGCCTTTCAAGTTCTCGATTCATCGCCCGAAGCTGATGTCCGGCCTACCGATCCGCGCCGGTCTTGCCCGGCTGGCGGCATGGGCGTTTCTCTACAAGAGCTATACGCTAAAGGACTGGATGGCATTTCTGGAAGTCTATGGCATGCCGCTGCGCGTCGGCCGCTATAGCCGCAACGCTAAGGATAGCGAGAAGCGCGTGCTTCTGACGGCGGTGCGCAACATCAGCTCGGACGCCGCAGCCATTATCCCGAAGGAAATGGAGATCGAGTTTATCGAGGCCAAGGGTGGCACCGGCAATGCCGTGTTCTCGGCCAAGGCCGAATATCTCGACCGCCAGATTTCCAAGGGTGTGCTTGGCCAGACCATGACCACGGATGACGGCTCCTCGCTCGGTCAGGCGGCCGTGCATGAAAATGTCCGTCATGACATTGCCCGCGCCGACGCCCGCCAGACGGCGGTGACCGCAAACCGCGATCTTATCCGGCCGTTCGTGGACCTGAATTTCGGACCTCGTGACAAATATCCGACGATGGTCATACCGATCACCGAAAACGAGGACATCAAGGCGCTGGTCGAGGCGGTGACGGCGCTGGTGCCGCTCGGCCTTGAGGTTTCCATGTCCAAGGTGCGCGAGCGCATCGGTTTCGAGGAGCCGGATGAAAGCGAAAAACTTCTCAAAACCGTTGTGCCTGGCACAGCCCTGCCGAAGCCCGAGGAGCCGCCAGCGCCGGGGAAAAACAACCCGCTGAAGCCGAAGGACAGCGCGCAGGCTCGCGTCCAGCCTTGCGCCCAATGCGGCGGTTTTCATGCTGTCGCTGCTGACCAGCGGCCCGAACTGGAGGCGCTTGCCGACGAAGCGCTGTCGGAATGGGAAACCGATCTTGAGCCGCTCGTAAAGCCGCTTCAAAGGCTCTTTGAAACGTCCAAAAGCTATGCGCAGCTTGAGGCCGGTCTCGATGACCTGATTGCCAAGATGGATGCCGGGCCGCTCGCCGATCGGCTTGCCAAGCTGCAGATGAAGGCCAGAGGTCTGGGGGATATCGGCGATGGGCGTAGCTGACCTTTTCAAGACCGCGCCGAAGGAAGTCACCCGGTATTTTGACGGCAAGGCCAGCCTGCCGACCTTCGACTGGCGGGATATCGCGCCGGAGGAACATGCGTTTTCCTTCACCGTCGCCAAGTCGGCCGGTTACGACATTCTGGACGATGTCCGCTCTGCGATCTCCGAAGCGATCACCGGCAAGACGCCGTTTGAGGAGTTTCAGCGCAACCTCATGCCTGTGCTGCAGCAAAAAGGCTGGTGGGGCAAGGCACTGGCATTTGACCCGGAGACCGGCGAGGAGAAGCTCGTGCAGCTCGGCTCGCCGCGCCGTCTGCGCACGATCTATTGGGCAAACACCATGTCGGCGCATGCGGCGGGCGAATGGGAGCGGACGCAACGGAACAAGGATTTCCTGCCCTTCCTCGTCTACACCCTGTCCACGGCCGAGCGGAAGCGGCTGGAGCATGAAGGCTGGGTCGGGATTGTCGCTCCGGTAGACGATCCGATATGGAACCGCCTTTATCCGCCGAACGGCTGGGGCTGTATGTGTGGTGTGCGCCAGATCTCGCGCAGCGAGGCGATCCGCCTTGGCTGGCGTGAGGACACACCCGTCATGCCGCTGGTCGAGAAGCCATGGGTGAACAAGCGCACCGGCGAGACCCGCATGGTGCCGGTCGGCATCGATCCGGGCTGGGATACCAACCCCGGCAAGTATCGCGGCCAGAATGTTTCCCGCTTTATTGAGGAGCGTCTCGGTTCCATGCCCGCCGATCGGCAGCGCATCGCCATCCGCGATATCGTCCGCTCTCCGCTCCTGCAGGCGATGGCACGCGGCAAAATGCCGAAATCCTATCTGCCGGTGGCGCAGATGCCGGGACCGGCTGTCGAGGCGCTTGGCGCATCCACCTCGGTTGTTCGCCTGTCGTCGGACAGCCTCGTCCATATTCTTCAGGAGCGCGCCGAGCGCGGGCTTGATCTCGACAATATCGAGGCGGCGATCGAGGTCATCATCAATCCGGCCGCGATCATCCGCAGCGCCTCGACCAACGCGGTCTCCCTGCTTGGGAAATCATCGGACGGCTTCTGGTGGCGGCTTGCCGTGAAGACGGCCGGGAACGGCTCGGAATGGTGGCTGACCAGCTTCCATCGCAAAAGCTACGCCGAGACATACAAGGTCATCGAGCGGGCGAAGCGGGCCGGAAATCTGATTGAGGGGGATTGAAAGGCGCGGAGGGTCGGCACTCCCTCGTTGATCCGGTGAAACCGTCCAAGTAAACCTTGCTCGCGCCTGTCATCAATATGCGCCCGAACCCCGAAATTATCAAGCCGGGCTTTGCGCCAGCACCGGATTGAAATAAACGGCCACAGAGCGCGATCACGGGTTAAAACGCTCAATCGCTCGTCCCGGCCGAGAAATCGCCTGTACGGCTTTCAATCCGGCTTCAATTTTGATGCCGTTCGGGTATTCTTCATCACAGATCAGGTTTTGGGAAAGATCGGCGTAGCACTGACAGTGTCAGTCTCTTAGGTCTCCCGCCGTCAGGGCATTAATCGCCCATGACGAAAAAAACCGCAACCGCAATTTTCAGCCTCGCCGCAATCGCCGCTTCGAAGGGAAAGACCCCTCCGGAATGGGTCGAGCTGTTTCCGGCCGGTCCCGAGATCAAGGCGCGGGACGGCCGCAACTGGACGCTCCAGCCGCAGATCGTCGTTGAAGCCTTCAAGCTCAACGATGGCCCGCTCGCGATCGACTATGAGCATGGTCAGGCCCATCTCGCACCGCAGGGCATTGCCGCTCCGGCCGCTGGCTGGATCGTGCTTGTCGAGGAGCGCGACGGCGGTGTCTGGGGAAAGGTCGATTGGACCCCGAAGGCATCTGCGGCAATCGTCGACAAGGAATACCGTTTCCTGTCTCCCGATTTCGATCACACGATTGATGGCCTGATTTTGCGCCTCAACGGTGCAGGCCTCGTAAACCGGCCCGCACTGGTCATGACGGCTTTGAGCCGTGTCTCCCCTGAAGAAAAGGAAAATCCACCGATGTCCAAGGCAATTGCCAAGGCGCTCGGTCTTGCGGAGGATGCCGATGAAAAGGCTATCCTTGCGGCACTGACTGCGCGTCAGGATGAGCGTTCCGCCCTGTGCGGCCTGCTCAAGATCGAGACCGGCGCGCCAGCCGAGGCGATCACCGCCGCCGTCACCAAGCTGCAGACAGAGACCGAAACGGCGCTTGCGTCCGTCAAGTCGAATACGTCTGCGGCCGAGGTCACGGCTCTGAGGGGCGATCTGGAACAGACCCGCACGGCGCTGACCGCACTCCAGAAGAAGGACGCCGATCGCGAGATCGACGCGGCCCTCGATGCCGAGATCGCGGCCGGGAAAATCACCCCGGCATCCCGTGACGGCTATCGCGCCATGTGCGCCGAAAAAGGTGGGCTGGAGCGGTTCACGGCTCTTGCCGCGACCCTGCCGGTCATCTGCGCGCCGTCTGATCTGGACAACCGCAACGTCAACACCCGGACCGCCGAGGATGAACGCGACCCGGTCGTGATTGCCTCGCTTGCCCGCAAGTATCAGGACGATCAGGCCGCACTCGGCATCAGCGTCTCGATCTCCGAGGCCGTCCGCCATGTCGAGGAGACGAAGACGAAATGACGACGCCCATTCTTATCAAGTCGTTCCGCGTCGGCCTTGCGATTGCCGGCTATCTCATCGTCAAGGCTGCTGCCGAAGGCAAGGTCGCCGCAGCGGCGGCTCCAACCGACCCGTTGATCGGCGCAGCCACCATGCTCGGCGCTCCGGCTGAAGGCATCCTTGATGTCGATCAGGCCGGTTGGTCCGAGGTTCGCTGCGGCGGCAACATCTCCTTTGGTGACCCGCTGACCTCCAATGCCAACGCAAAGGCCGTCAAGGCCGTGCCGGTTGCCGGGTCAGTGGTGCGCATCATCGGCTTCGCGATGTCGGACGGTTCCGCCGACGATGTCATTCCCTATCAGGTCGCGCCCGGCGTTCTTTCCACGCCCGCCTAACTTCGAGGACGCTTAATTGAGCACCACCAATCGACCCTTTCCGGTCTCGCCGACACTGACGGCGATTTCCATCGGATATCGCAATCCGGCCGCCACGCTGATCTATGACCGCGTGCTGCCGGAAGTCGATGTCCTCGGCGACACCTTCAAATGGACCGAGTTCCCGCTCGGCGAAGCCTTCACCGTGCCGGAGCTGGAAGTCGGCCGCACCGGCCAGCCCGGCCGCATTGAGTTCACCGGCGAGGAGCGCGACAGCAGCGTCCGCAATTTCGGCCTTGATGATCCTATTCCCTATTCGGATATCAAGGAGGCCGAGAAGGCCCGGCGCGAAAAGCGGTCCACGATCGACCCCGAGTCGATGGCGACCGAGGGTCTCACCAATCTTCTCCAGCTCGGCCGCGAGGTTCGTGCCGCCGCCGTGGTGCAGGACCCCAACAACTATGATGCTGCCCGCCGTCTGGTTCTGGCCGGGAACCAGCAGTTTTCCGACTTCGCCAATTCCGATCCTTATGCCGTGATTGATGAGGGCATGGACAAGACGCTGGTCTATCGCCCGAACACAATCACCATGGGCCAGCCTGCATGGTCGAAGATCAAGCGCCATCCGAAGCTGATCAAGGCCGTCAAGGGCGGGCTGACGGAAGACGGCGCGATCACCAAGCAGCAGTTCGCCGATCTCTTTGAAATCGACATCAAGAACCTGCTGATCGGTGTCGCCCAGGTGAACCTTTCCCGCAAGGGTCAGCAGGTGAACCTCAGCCGCGTCTGGGGCAAGACGATCTCGCTGCTCTACATCGACCCGACGAAAAAGCAGGCGGATGGCTCTGTCATCACGTGGGGCTTCACCGCCGCCAACGGCAGACGATTTGCTGGTTCGCAGGAAGATATGAACATCGGCCTCGAAGGCGGCAAAATCGTGCGTGTCGGCGAAAAGGTCCGCGAACTCGTCTGCGCCAAGAGCGTCGGCTACCTGATCCAGAACGCCGTCGCCTGATCGGCCTCTCCCCTGAAACCATCATCGGCCCTGCGGGGCCGGTCGTACAACCCGACCGGAGACAGTCACATGGGAACTCCCGAAGAAGAGAAAGCCAAAGCTGAAGCAGCTCCCAAAGCCAATGCAGAGGCCGACGCAAAGGTGAAGGCCGAGGCGGAAGCGAAGAAAAAAGCCGAGGCCGAGGAAAAGGCCAAGGCTGAAGCCGCTGCGAAAGCCAAGGCGGAAGCCGACGCAAAGGCGAAGGCCGACGCTGAAGCGAAGGAAAAAGCCGAGGCCGAGGAAAAGGCCAAAGCCGAGGCCGCTGCCAAAGCAAAGGCGGAAGCGGAAGAAAAGGCGAAGTCTGAGGCAGCCGAGAAGGCCAGAGCGGAGGCGGAGGCGAAAGCTGCTGCGGCCGCCGCCAAGCCCGGCCCGCAGGCCAAACAGGAAATCCGCCTGCCCGGCAAGACATACGCGCCGGGCGAACACCTGCCCGGCGACGTGGACGAGGCCGATCTCGCCACCTTCAGGGCGCTCGGCGCTATCTGATCCGCCTCCCAAGCGGCGCGACCAGCTCCCGCAGCAATCCGGCTGCGGGAGCATCTTCAACGGGTTTCTTCCATGGCATATGCAAGTCGCACCAATATCGAGGATTTGTGGGGTTCCGAGTTCATCGCGGACCTTATTCGCGAGGACGTGGACGCCGAGGTTGCCATCGCCCGCGCCGTCGAACAGGCCAGCGGCGAAATCGACACCCATCTTTCTGCCCGTTATGCCACGCCCATTCCCGGCACGCCGCAGGCGCTCGTCATGCCCTGCGTGAACATTGCCGTCTATTATCTGGCGATCCGCCACACCAGTCTCACCACCACGATCGAGGACCGCTACAAGCAGGCCGTCGAGCTGCTGAAGCGCGTTGCCGATGGCAAGGCGGGTCTTGGCGCTGACGAGCCGAAGGTTCCGACCGATGACGGCCTGTCCTCCAGTGGTGCTGCATTCTATTCCGGGCCTCGTCTGTTCGGCCGGGATCGCCTGCCATGAGCGGTATCGTCACGGAACTTGTCGGTTACGAGGAGGCGATTCTCACCCTTGATGGGATTGAGAACGCGCCGCTCGGCGAATTGAACGAAGGCATCGGCCGTCTCGTGCAGGGCCAGATACGTCACCGTATCGAGGTCGAAAAGACCGAGCCGGACGGAACGCCGTGGGTTCGCAACAATCAGGGAACCAGCATCCTGTTTGCTTCAGGCGCTCTTGCCCGCTCGATCGACTATATCGCCGACGCCACCACCATCATGATCGGCTCCGGTCTGGTCTATGCCCGTATCCACCAGCTCGGCGGCATCATCAAGCCCAAGAACGGCAGTGCGCTGAAGTTCTGGTGGGTCTCCGGCGGCTTTGTCAATTTCGCCGTGGTCAAACAGGTCGAAATGCCCGCCCGGCCGTATCTCGGCATGTCCGTCGCCAACCAGAACGAAATGGTGGAAACCACAGAGGACTGGCTTTCCAGACTGGTGCAGCGATGAGCGGCCGTCTTATCACCTTCCGTGAATCGGTTCTGACCGAGATCAAGCGCATCCTGCCGAACATCAAGTCGTGCGAGGCGCAGTTCGGTCGCTTCGACCTGTCGGAGCTGGAGCGCGAAATGATCCGTGCGCCCGGCGTGCGCCTTGCGATCCTGCGCAGCCCGCTGGCATGGCAACCGAACGGACAGGCCGAGGCCGCGTTGAACATGGTCGCCTTTGTCATCACCGAAGGCTCCAAGCGCGAGGAAGACGGCTGGAACATTGCCGAGGCGATCGGCACGCTTCTTCACCCGGCGCAGCTCTGGGGCATGACGAAGCTCACCGCGCCGTCTTCTGTCGTCATCCAGCCGATCATCTCCGCAGCCGTGAAACAGCGCGGCGTCGGCGTCATGTCGGTCGAGTGGAACCAGACGCTCCGCCAGCTCGGCGACGGGCTGTTCGGTCCTGACGGCGTCGTCATCTCCGAATTCGAGGTGAACGGCGAGCAGCTCGATATGCCGGAGGCCGGTCATGTCTGATGCCGATATCATCGTCCGCGAGTTTCGCGGCATCTACAAGAATATTGACGATCTCAATCGCCGCCTCGTGGCATCGCAGATGACCGGCCGTGTCGCCGAGATCGACGGCAGCCGCGTGCGGCTGGAACTGGCGGCGGTCGGTGCCAACGGCAAACCGTTCCTGTCGCCATGGGTGCAGGTGCAGGAGGCGGCCGGAGCCACCGGTACCAACATGCCCGTCGCGATCGGCGATCCCATGCGGCTGTTTTCGCCGAATGGTGAGATCGGCAGTCAGTCGCTCGCGATCCGCGATAGCCACACCGACGATGCACAGAACCCGGCCGGGACGCCGAAGGAGCTGGCAATCACCTATGCCGGGTCCGCGATCCGCATGACGGCCGAGGGGCTGAAGCTGTCGCATGGCGGCTCCAGCATCACGCTTTCGGAAGACACCATTCACGCTCTTTCGGCCCGCCTGCGCCACAACGAAAAGAATGTCGGCGATAGCCACAACCACGGCGGCATCCGCAGGGGCGGCGAAAACACCTACGAACCGAACGAATAAAGGAGCTTTTAATGACCTCTAAAAAGACTTTCACCGTCACCGCCAAAGCCGGGATTTTTGTCGCGGGCGTCCGTTCGCCCGGCGTCGGCAAGCCCATCGAACTGACCGATGAACAGGCGGCCTATCCGCTGATCGCCGGTGAGATCGAGGAGCCGGGCAAGAAGACGGAAGCGCCTGCAGGTGAAACCGAAACCACGCCTGCAGCCAAAGCCAAGGCTGTGAAGGAGTAACCCATGCGGGCCGGTATCGACGCGAGGACAGGCAAGATGCTGCTCGGCTGGAACCATTGCGTCCAGTCGATCAGGAAATGCCTGACGACACGGCTGGGAAGCCGTGTCCTTCGCCGTCATATCGGCTCGGTACTGCGCGAGCTGCAGGACGGCAACGCCGATGCCACAACCATTCTTGCAGCCTATCGGGCAATTGCCGATGCGCTCAATGATCCTGATGGTGGCGAACCCGGTTTCAGCCTGCAGAAGATCGAGCTGCTCGAATACAAGCGCACCGGCCGCTTCATTTTCATTCTGACGGGCGTCTGGTTCCCGCGTGGCCACCTCGGCGACTGGTCCGTCTACGAAACCGTCAATACGTCTTGGCCGGAGGCCGCATGAGCTTTCAGATTATCGACCTTTCCCGCCTGCCGGTTCCCGACGCGATCGAGACATTGAGCGCCGAGGCGATGATTGCCGCCTTCAAGGCGCGCTTCCTTCAGGTCTGGGAAATCCAGCGTCAGCTTGATCCGACGCTGCCCGCCTATGAGACGCTCGATCTTGAAACCGACAGCGCCAATATCGTCGGTCAGGCTTGGACCTATCTGCGGCTTCTCGATCGCCAGCGCGTTAACGACGCTTTCCGTGCCTTGCTCGCGCCCTATGCCAAGGGTTCCGATCTGGAGGCGATCGCCGCCGACAACAACGTCGAGCGCCAGATCGTGACACCGGCGACGGCGAACACCGACGCCGTAATGGAGGGCGATACGTCCTTGCTTCGTCGCTACCTGTTGTCGCTTGATGCGCCTGCCTCCGGTTCGCCCGGCCGTTACCTCTATGATGCATGGACGGCATGGCCGCAGACTGACGACAGGACACTCGGTCTTTGGGACGCCCGGATCAACGGTCGCGCTATCCACGGCCGTCGCGGCGACACCGATGTTGTGTTGATTGGACCCTTCGGCCGTGAACCGACCTCGGCCGAACTGGCGACCGTGCGCGCCGCTGTTCTCGATCCAGACCGCACGCCGGAGGCTGTCAGCGTTTCCATCATGGCCGCGACCCGCAGGGAATATCAGGTGTCTCTAGTGCTGGAGATCGTCGGGACCGGTCCATCGCCTGATCTGCTGAAGGCCGAGGCGGAAAAGCGTGTGACGGCCGCAGCGATCGAGCGAACCACCGTCGGCGGTGAAATTCCTGAAGGCCTCCTCTCCGGCGCTGCCTATGGCGGCAACATCGTGAAGGTGCGCGACCTCGCGCCGGTGACGATCGAGCCTGATCCATATACCGTGCCGGTCATGATCGGGCTGACGGTGGTAACGGAGGTTCGGACATGAGGGACGTTGCCGCGCTTCTTCCGTCCAATTCCGAGCCTTTTGAATACGCGCTTGCCGGTGGCATGTCCGATGACCTGGCTGTGCCTTTCGCCGACCTGATGGACCCGTACAAGACGGAAGCGCGGCTGCTGCCCTATCTCGCCGCGCACCATTCGGTTGACCTCTGGTACGACGACTGGAGCGAGGAGCGGAAGCGGGAAATGATCGCTCAATGTGCCGGGCGCTCAGTTCTTTATCCCGGCTCGCGGTTGGCGGCCCTGAAAGGCACGCTTGTCGGCCTGAAGCGCTATCTGGCTTTCGTGGATGCCGATATCATTGACCGCATCGCCCATCCCGCCCGTTTCACTTTTGGCCGTGCCGTTATCGGCCGCACGCCGATCGCACATCAGCCATTCACTGCGCACTATCTCATCAAGGTGGCACTAACCGCTCATAGCAATCGCTTCCAGATTGGCCGCAGCGCCTTCGGGCGCGCCGCTATGACCAGTGTCAGTCTTGAACCAATCCGCCGCGCCAAGCGTGCCATGGTCACCGCCAAGACGCCGGACACGCTCTATTCCGTGTCCTTCGCATGGCGGCGCGGCATCACCTTTAACGACAATATTTTCATCGACGGAAGCCATGCCTTCGGCGGTTACATGGACCGCAAGCGGCTGGATTGAGGGAAACAGACATGCAGAGAACTTCTTTCGCGGAAGCCGAAATCGCCGATCATGCGGACTTCGAAGCGATCGGTTTGCAATCGCAGGACGCGACCGATCATCTTTGGCTCGATGCCATCGGCTACCCCGCCCATTGGGCAGCCTTTACGGTGGCCCGCAAATCCGCGCAGGAAATTACGGTTTCGACCGGGCGCTATGTCGCTGGCAAGATCGTCTACGCGCAGGCCGCACCGAAGGATATGAACCTTCAGCTTCATATCCCGGTTGCTGCATCCGATCAGCGGTGGGTTGCCATCCTCTTGCGTGGCAAAGAAGTCACCGACACGGAAACCCGTCCATTTGAAACATCGGACGATCCCGAGACCAGTGTCATCGTCAACCGCACCACGCCAAAGACGATCCGCCGCGTTGTCGAGCTGATCGTGCAGCAAGGCGAAGCAAATCCGGTTCCGGTCAAGCCGCTTGTGGACGCAACGGACGCATGCATCGCTTTCGTGCTGTTGACTGCCTCTGGCGTCGATACCATCGAGCCGGCTAACGGCGACCGCGTGAAAACCCTCTACGAAGTGGAGGGCCGAGTAACATCGCTGGAAGTCGATCTTGATGGCCTGTTCATGCGGACCGAGACGATTGAAACGCAGATCGTCAACATCAAGGCTAAGCTGACGGAAATCCCGCGCCCGGTCATTATCCGTCAGATGCAGCGCGATATCGGAGCTGCCCGCCTGAAAGTTGATCTGCCGGATGAATCGCGTGCTTACGTTTTCGATCAGGCGCTCACTCTCGACCGTTGGGACATGACCCATGTGGACTGGCTGGCGCGCATTGAGGAAGGCGTGCGGTTCGGCTTTGCCGCCGAGGCGCAAGCCCGGCTCGAAGTCCAGGCGGAAGATGATCCGAAGATCTACTTCCGTGGCCGTCGCATGGTGCCAGTCTTTGACGAAGTAACCCGCATCGCAAATACCGCGCTTGATTCCACGCTGCTGATTTCGCAGTTGGTGCATACCGAGATCACAGCTATCCGCAAGGAAGCCTCTCGTGTTCGTGTCACCTACGGCCCGACGCAATGGGCTTGCGAAAATCAGGCGGGCTGGTCGGCTCTGGGCGGCGATGCGCGTGTCGGGCAGATATTCAACATCGGCGGCGAGGAATTTCAGATTGTCGATATCCGCGCCAACGGCGGCCCGGGTCACCAGACCTATGGTGTCCGGCAAATCCGGTATGAGAACTATAACGAGGTCTATTGGGAATATGTCACCGAACAAATCGGCCTTAACGGCTCGATTTACGGCCAGACCTTCCTTGTTGCCCAACCCATGCAGGCGACCAGCCTTGAACTGTCGTTTGCCCGCGTCGGGAATGATGGTGACGTCCACGTCCTGATCGTGGAAACCACGGCTGGCGGCGTTCCGCGTTTCGATGCGGTGCTGGCAAAAGGCATCCTGAAACACGCCGATATCAAGGTCGGTTGGAACAAGGTTGAGCTGCCCATCACGCTGCTGGAAAGCGGGAAGCGCTATGCCTTCGTTACGGTTACCACCGGCGCGCATGCGTTGCATATCTCGGCCGCGAACAAGTACACGGGCGGAACGCAATTCCTCACGACAGACGGCGCGTTCGCGCAGGGGTCGATGGAAACCGATATTTGCTTCAAGCTGAATGCCGCCCGGTATCGCAGTCCGCGCACCGTCATTCCGATGCAGGCGCTCAACCTCGCGGATGGCATGACGCAAATCGACATGCTGTTTGCCGGTTGGGTCCCGGGCGGTTGCCAGCTCGGATGGGAAATCCGCCCTTCCGGCTCGGCCGTGTGGACCGAACTGGATGACGGCGACCCGGCGACAAATCCGCTTGTCGGCCTTCCTGCCTCGGTGGAGTTGCGCATGGTGATGATGGGCACGGCCGATTTGCAGCCGATGATCCAGCTCGACGACAAGGCGATTTCGCGGGTGGCCCGCAATCGCAGTACAATGCGAGCGGTTAGCAAAAACCTGCCGTTCGGCTTTTCCACCACGCATGTCCAGACGCAATACACGCTGGATAGCTTCGATCCGGCGCGACACACCTTCACCCCTGCCATCATGGTCGGCAACACGGTTGTGAACCCGGACGCAACGGTAATCACTGTTGATCCGCAGGTGCCATCGCGTCGGACCTATCTTTCCACCTACACGCTCGGCGCTGCGGCCAATGCTGCCCGCATGCGCCCGGCCGCTACCACCACCAATCCTGTATCCGTGCCGTTCGTGCAGGATGCATTTATTGCCGCGCTCTAAGGGGTTCCCATGGCTTTCAAGATCGATCCAGAAAAGAGCTACGATGTGAAATTGACGCGCGTCGTGAAGCGCGCGCCGTTCACCTACTATCCTCTAAACGAAATCAACATGCGCGGATCGCTGGTTGCAGCGATCATTGCGCAGGAAGGTGACGAGGTGCTTGAATATGCCAGAGAGGTCTGACGGCTATCAGCTTCCATCGTGGCCGAAGACGCTCATTGATCGGCTATTGTGGAATACCACGATGGCCGACCTTCACGAGCGGCTCACAGCCCGTGAGGAACTGGAAGCATCATTCCAAAGCCTGATCGAGCAGGGTATTCAGGCTTCGCTTCAATACATTCAGGTGAACGTCGCGCCCCAGCTCGTTGATCTGAAAACCGCGATTGCTCTGGCGCAAGAGCAGATCGACCAGATCATCATCGGCGGAAAGGCACCGGACACGCTCAAGTTCGGCGGGCAACTGCCTGCGTATTACGCGACGGCGGAAGCACTATCGAGTGGATTGGCCGAGAAGGTGCCAAACGAGCGCAAGGTTAACGGAAAAGCGCTTTCCGGCGATGTGACCTTGGAGAAGGCCGACGTTGGTTTGAGTAACGCCGACAACACGGCGGACAAGGACAAGCCTGTTAGCGATTCGCAAAAGGCTGCTCTGGATGCCCGTGTCAAATGGTTCGCTGCGGGGGATGCGCTGCCTAGCGAGAACATCGGGCCAATCTGGCACGATGCTTACAAGTCTCTGATGACATGGCAGAGTTTCGCGGCGAACGGCGCGGCCTATACGGGCTATGCCAGTCTTGATGTGGGGAAGCCTACTCATGATGCTGTGTTGCGGCCCGGCTTTCTCAAGTTGAACGGGGCATCCTTCCAAAAAACCGCTTACGTCGCCCTGTGGAACTGGGCGCGACATAACGGCTTGGTTGTTGCCTCGGGAACGTGGACTTCTGGCCCGTTTGTCTTTCACGACAACGGTGACGGCACTTTCAGAGTGCCTGATCTCCGGGGCGAATTCTTCCGGTCGGCGGATGACGGGCGCGGAGTCGATAGCGGGCGCACGGTAGGCTCATGGCAAGCCCATATGACCGCCTCTCACTCGCACGGCGTCAATGATCCCGGCCATAACCACGGCGTCAACGATCCGGGTCACGTTCATGGCGGTGTGCAGAATAGCCAGTCAAGCACGGGACGTTCAACCTCCACCGACCAGCCTCCAGCCGTATATTCTTTCGGTAACACTTGGGGCGCGGTGACGGGCATCTGGCTTAACGCTAGCGGGACAGGGATAAGCATTCAAGCCGCTGGCGGCGTCGAAACCCGCCCCCGGAACACCGCCTTCCTCGCCTGCATCAAATTCTAAGGAACGGTAATGTCAGAGGCATCAAGCATACCAGCTATCTTCAATTTCAATGCGGAGACAGGCGAATATCTGTTCGCTTCGGTTCCTGACCGTGATCCCCTCGTAAACGACCGTTTTCTTGTTCCGGCGAATGCAACGACGCTACCGCCGCCAGAGGAAAGGGAGGGCTTTGTCCGTCGCTTTGTCGATGGCGTATGGGGTTACTCTCCTGCCGGGGATACGGAAACGCCGCCGACTGAAGAGCCTGTCGTGACAGCCGCCATGGTGGATGCCGTGCGAGATATCCGCGTTGCGTCCGGCTTTGGCTTCCAAGGCAACGTCTACCAGACGCGGCCGGAGGATCGCGAAAACATTGCGGGCGCGGCCACGGCGGCGCTGGCGGCCATAATGGTCAACGGCGCGCAGCCGGGCGATTTCCGATGGCACGGTGGTGAGAGCGATTTTGAGTGGATTGCTGCCGACAACGCGACGCACCCGCTCGATGCTCAAACAATGTTCGCGATGGGGCAAGCCGCTATGGCACATAAACAGGCTCACATCTGGGCGGCTCGCGCCTTGAAGGACATGAACCCGATCCCGCTCGACTACACGGAGGATCAATACTGGCCGCAGATGCCAAGTAGACAGGCCTCGTGAAATAGGTCATTAAATAGGCTTCAAGGGCGGTTCAAAACCGCCCTTTTTCTGTGCCGGGCCTGACAGTGTCAGCCTGACAGTGTCAAGCTTGACTTCCTAATGTGGTCTCCAATTCGACCTTTGGAGACGGCTTATGGCACTCGATTTTAATCACGGCGTCCGCGTAATAGATGCCGGCAGCGAAAGCAGGCCGCTTGAGACGGCCGACAGCTCTGCGATCGGCGCGGCCGTCATTGCGCCGGACGCCTCAAACACGCTTTTCCCTTATGATGAGCCGGTGGCGTTCTACACCCACGAGGCCGATAAGGTTGCCGCGCTCGGCACCACTGGTACCGCGATCGACATTATTAATGCGATCCGGGCGCAGGGGATCGAGGCGCAGTGCGTGTTCGTCCGTTGCGAGGCAGGTCAGACGCCGGAAGCCACCCGCGCCAAGTTGCAGGGTTCGGCCGCGTCGATGACGGGCGTTCATGCTCTTTCCTTTGCTCGTGGTCATGTCGGTGTCGAGCCGGGTCTCGTGATCGCACCGGGCTATTCTTCAGGTCGCGTTGAGGATGCTAAAAACCCGCTCGCTGATGCGCTGGAGCAGGTTTCCGAGAAGCTGAAGGCGATCGCAGTTATTGACACGGGCGGTCCCAATTCCGCGACCAGTCTCGCATTCAGAGCCGATTTTTCCTCCCGCTACACCTATCTGGTCGACCCATTCGTCCGGGTTGCTTCTGGCGCGACGATCGTGACCAAGCCTGCTTCACCCTTCGCGGCGGCGATGTTCGTGAAGCGCGACAAGAAAAAGGGCGGCGCTTACTGGTCCCCGTCGAACCAAGAGGTCAAGGGCATCCTCGGCACGGCACGGCCGATCACCTATTTCGACGGCGAAATCGATCACGAGGCGAACCTCCTCAACCAGAACGGCATCGCCACCTTCATTCCGTCCCGGCTTTCGCAGGGTGCCAACGGCCAGTTCGCCACGAACGGTCGCATTTTGTGGGGCAACCGCACCGCCTCCACAGACACCCTCTGGCAGTTCGTCAACGTGGTCCGTACCCGCGCCACCATCGAGAAAGCCATCATCAATGGTTTCCGGCCATGGGCCAATGACGAGAACCTGACGGCGCAGCATGTCATCGCCGTGATGCGCAGCCTTCAGGACCTGCTCGACAGCATGCAGGCGGTTGGCGCCATCCTCGGCGGTCGCGTCTATTGGGACCGGGCGATGAACGGAAATGCGAACCTGCGCCTCGGCAAGCTCCGCGTCGAGTTCGATGCCGAAGAGACGCCGCCGCTCGAAGACCTGATCTTCGGCTCGCGCCGCAACGAGGCTTACTTCGACACCCTCGCCAATGAAATCCAGCGCCGTGTGACTGCCGAGTTCGGCGGCACGATCGCCGATTATCTCTCCGCCGCATAAGGGGCCACCATGACACTGCGCATCATTCGGGGCTTCACGCTCAACGTCAACGACAACGTCAATCTGGCGCTCGACATCGAGACGCTCAAGCTTCCAGCGCTGGAAGAAATCACCGAAACCTTCCAGCCGGGCGGCTCGGACATGGAGCTGGACATTACCGGCCTCGGCATCAAGGCGCTCACCATGCCGTTCAAGCTGAAGAGCCACACGCCGGAAACGCTTGCCCTGTTCGGCGGGCCTGCCGGTGTCCGTCAGAACTGGACCGGCAAGAAGCTGGTGATTTCCGAGGAAGACGGTACCGAGCACGAGCATTCGATCGACGTGACCGGCCGTCTGTCCAAGGTCGAAGGCGAGTCGATGGCGGGCGGCAAGGCCACCGGCTACGACCACGAGATCAAGTCGATCTGGTCCTACACCGAATATTGGGACGGTCGCGTGATGCACCGCTTCAGCTTCAAAAAGGGCGGCTGGGACATCTGGAACTATCAGGCCATCAATTCCACCCGCCGCTCCATTCTGTTTTCGTAAGGTCTCACCATGTCGCTCGTTTTCGAAGTTAAAATCCCGCTCGCCGTCCCTGTCCCTGTCGAGGGCGCGGACGGCAAACCGGCCAAGCGGGACAGTTTCACGATGTTCCGGCCGAACGTCGCTCACGCCAAGCAGCTCGCTGTGCTGATTGGCCCGAAGCTCGCCTCGCAACTGATGAGCGACGGCAAGGCGAATATCGATGATGTCGACATCGGCGCGCTTATCACCGAACTTTCCAGCACGCTGCTGACCACGGACGGCCTCGACAGCCTGACTGGGATCGTCGCCTCGATGTCGCGGGAGGACTCGGCTTTTATCAATCAGCTCGACTGGCTCGATCTCGTCTCTGTCGGCAAGGCGTTGCTTGATTTTTTTCCGGCACTCCGGTCCCTCGGGCGTTCGAATACGCAGCCGACCTAGCGGCCGTCTACAAGTTCCAGCCCTCGGAAATCGCACAGATGCCTTGGCTGGACGCTCTCTCCTATCGCGCCGAACTTCCCCGTTTGACCGGAACCGCCCAAAGGACCGAATGACATGGATATCTCTTTTGTCATTCGGCTGATCGACCAACTGACCGGACCCGCCAAAAAGGTGAAGTCCGGCCTTCTTGATTTGGGCCAAGCGGCTAAGCAGGGCTTCTCCGGCGCGATCAAGGACGGCTTTACCGTCGAGAATATCGAGACCGCTACCAGAAACGCCGAGGCGGCACTGCGCGATGCTCGCGGCCGCATGCTTGGCGCGTTCGGACAGGCCATGACGCTTGCCGCGCCGATCTTCAAGGGCGCGAACTTTCAGGACGCCTTTATCGATTTCGCCAACGTCGCGGAAATTCCGATCGACCGCATGGGCGAGATCGAGGCGCGGCTGATCGCGCAGACCCGCACCACCGGAAAGAACAAGACCGAGCTGCTGCAAATCCTTGCCACCTATGTCGGCAAGGGCATGGACCTTGACGAGAGCCTTGCGGCGATCGAGGCGACCGGCCGGGCATCGACTGCCACAAAGGCGGAAGTCGGCGACATGGGCAATGCCGGTTACGCCGTCATGGATAACCTGAAGGTTGCCGCGACCGATCTCGCCAAGGCGTTCGATGTCATGGCGTCCACCGGCAAGTCCGGCTCATTCGAGCTGAAGGACATGGCGCGCAATTTCCCCGAACTGACGGCCAACGCCTCGGCGCTGAAGATGCAGGGCGTCCCGGCCGTGGCATCGCTTGCCGCCGCGCTCCAGATCGCCATGAAGTCGGCAGGTTCTGCCGATCAGGCCGCAAACAACATGTCGAATTTCCTAGGGAAGATCACTTCGCCGGACACGGTGAAGAACTTCAAGAAAATGGGTATCGACATCGAGAAGGAGATGAAGTCGGCCGCGGCCAAGGGTACCGATCCCCTGTTGCATTCGCTGGAGCTGATCAAAAAGGCGACGGGCGGCGACCAGTACAAGATGGGCGAGCTGTTCGCCGATAAGCAGGTTCTCGATTTCCTTCGCGCCCTGATCCCCAATCTGGAGGATTACAAGCGCATCCGTGATGAAGCCGGTGCTGCCAGCGGCGTCATCGACAAGGATTTCGTCAACGTCATGTCTGGCCTGAAAACCCAGATCAAGGGTCTCGTGACCGAGATCGATAACCTGTTTTCTGCGGGCGGCGCATTGCTGCCGGTGGTGCAGGACATCGTCCTGCGCGGCACGGCAATCGTGCGGATGGTCAACGACTGGACCACGGCGAACCCCGAGTTGACGGCGACGATCGTGAAAATCACGGCCGGGCTACTGGCGGCATCGGTTGCCATGCGCGTGGCCTCCTATGCATTCGCCGCCATGCGTCTGTCTGCGATCGGCTTCACTTCGGCCTTCCTGCGGTTTCAGGATGGCAGGAACATCGCCACCGGCTGGCGCATCATCGCCGGTGCATGGCGGTTTGCGGCGGGCAGCGCATCGGCGCTCGGCTCGGCGCTCCTGCCGGTCGCAGGTCGGATTCCGATGCTGCGAAATGCGATCGCCGGTCTTTCCTTCATCTCGGCCGCGAGCGGCGGCGGGCTTGCCGGTTCACTGTCGGCCGTCACGGCCGCGTTGACCGCCTTCGCCTCTGGTCTCGCAGGCATCGTCGCCGGGATCACAGCGCCGGTGTGGGCGATCGCGGCCGTTCTGGCGGGTGCCGGATTTGCAGTCTGGAAGTATTGGGATCGCATTTCGTCATTCGCGTCCGGTTTCGCAGGGCCGATTGTCGCCTTCTTCAATACCGGCGTCGAGGGTGTCACGAAGGCGCTGTCGCTCCTCGTGGACCGTATCGGCACGGCGCTCAACATTGATCCCGCTTCGATCGCAGCGTTCAAAGCCTCCATGGCGAAGATGTTCGATTTCAGCGCGATGATCGACGCGGCAAAGGAGAAGCTCGGCGAGATATGGAAAGCGATCACGTCTTTCTTCTCTCAGGAAAAGCTGTCTGACTCCGACAAGGAGGCAATGCGTGCTGCCGGTGCAGCGCTCGGAGACGCGGTTGTCGACGGTTTTAAAAAGGCTTTTGAGGCGCTCTATAGCTGGCTGGCTGGTGTGCCAGGTCGAATTCGTGATGCGATTGGCAGCATCGATTTAAGCAGCCTTATCAAAACGCCAGAATGGATGTCTGGATTGCTCGGTTCCGGTGACGGTGCGTCACCTTCGCAACCCTACCAGCCACAACAACCCGGTACTGGAACACCCGAGGCAGGCAACACGACCTCAAACGTCACCAACAATGTTACCCAGAACGTCATACAGAACATTACGTCACCCGATCCCAAAGTCGCGGGTGAGACTTCAGCATCAAAATTGAACTCCCTTCGATCCGGCGCTCTGAACGATGGAGGTGCGCCATGAGTTCGGCTTTGCTAGCCCTCGGGCCTCATATCTTCCAGATTGACCGGCTGAACTATCAGCAGTTTGCCCGTTCGACGGAAGCAAAATGGGCGTCCATTCCTCGTTTCGGAACCTATCCCGGCCGCCAGTTCGTCGGTTACGGCGATGACCCCATCACGATCTCAGGGCTGCTGTTCCCTGACGAGTTCGGCGACAGGGCCGATTTCGAGGCCGTGCGTACAACGCAACGCGCCGCCAATCCGGTCATGCTAATCGGCTGGGCAGACACCAGCTCGACTGTGGCCACGATCTATGGTCGCGTTGTGATCCTGTTCGTTGACGATGAGCAGTCAGCCATCAACCGGGCAGGTCTTGGTCGTAAGGTAAGCTACACGATAGAGGTTGCGCCGTTCCACGATGGCGGCAAGCCGGTGGGGCTGTTCCTATGAGCGCCACCATTATCCCGGCCGGAACCCGCGTCATCGAACTGGAAGACCTGAGTATTGACCTCGTGTGCTTTGAGCACGCCTTCAAGGCTCTCAATGATCGGCGCGTGGCGGGCAAACTGGATGGTTATGTCGAGGCGACCCTCGAAGCCAATCCGAGTATCGCCGATCGCGGCCTCCTTCTTCCGCTGGGCAGCACAATCATCTTGCCGGAGTTCACTATCCGGTCCTCGTCTACTTCCGTTGTGAGGCTTTGGGACTGATGCGTCATAAACCGTTCATCGAATGCTTTGTCGGTGGAAAGGCCGTAGCACCGGGCTTTTATGATCGCCTGTCAACCGCGACCGTCACGGATAATGCCGGTCAGGAAGCCGACCGCATTGAACTTGTGTTCGATGATTCCGGAAATGCAATCCAGATGCCCGAAAAGGGAGCGAAGCTCTCGGTGTCGTTCGGCTACAAGGAATTCGGCTCGTGGGTCATGGGCGAATTCACAGTCGAGAAAAACAGGATCAATTTCGGGCAGGACGGCGACAAACTGACGATCTCCGGCCACTCGGCCGACATGCGCGAGGACGTTAAAGAGCAAGGTTCTGAACACTTCGATCAGACCACCATCGGCGATGTTGTCGAGCAGCTCGCCAAGCGGCACGGCTATGACGCAAAGGTCAGTCCCGAGCTGGCGTCGAAGCAAATCGAATACATCGCTCGCGTCGGGCAGAGTTCGCTTGATTTCCTGACCCGCCTTGCTGACCGCAACCGGGCGCTCTTTTCGATCAAAGGCAACAAGTTCCTGTTCCTGTCTCGCGGCATCCTGCCAACGATCACGATCGATAAGAGCGAGTGCGAGAGCGGTGATTTCGAGGTCGAACCTCGGACCAAATTCGGCACTGTCGAGGCCTCCTATTTCGACCGCGCAACCGGCAAGACGGAAACCGTCTCGCATTCGACAGGATTGACGGGACCGGTGCGTCGGCTGCGCACCGTCTACGCCAACAAGGCCGAGGCGGAAGCTGCGGCCGGATCGGAAGGCGACAAGCTCGGCCGGGCGACCGGCTCAGGCAACCTTATGATGTTCGGCCGACCGGAATTGATGGCCGATACGCCTTTAAACCTCACGGGGTTTCGGGCCGAGGCAAACGGCGCATGGCGCGCTGGAACAGTCACCCAGACCTTTGCAGCCGATAGCTACAAAACCGGTGTTGCCGTTGAAGCGCCAGAGAGCGGCAAGGAATGATTGGGACAACAACACACGCGCTTTTGTTGATCCTGATGGGTCACAAGTCAGCGAAGAGCTTCTCAGGATCGCGTTCCCCGGTTCGAAAGCGGTCCAAAATCACCGCGCATCTATCGGCGATCGCCACGGGGTCTTTTCCGTTTTTTCGACACCACGCGATCAAAAGATCAGTCAAAGCGTCGAGTTCTTTTGCGTCAACATCACTAGGTAAACTTCCGATGAACCTTCGCATTTCCTGCCGATTTCCTTTGATTCCAAGCTTGGGATTTGAATGCTCTTCGCGGGACAATAGCGGCGAAGGCTACTGCAATCCATCCGTTTTCTAGCCGGGTGGCCGGGGTGATTCTACGCACCCCAAGCGACGGGCCAAAGTTTGGCGACCAGACCCGTCCGACAGCCACGTTCGATAACTGTCACACCCGTACCCTGCAGGGCGGATTTGCTGTGACTGAGTCGAGAGATATTTGAAATGGTGAATCTGACGCCGGTGGCTCCGGCCACCCCCGCCGCTCCTTATATCGGTGGAAAACGTGTTCTGGCGAAAGCCATCATCGCTCGCATCAACGAGAC